>SXGU01328211.1_pt1 | contig 15598 bp, 11 predicted proteins | sample 3174531 | NCBI WGS metagenome assembly SXGU01 (sample SAMN11356863, study PRJNA531348) | freshwater metagenome | isolation source: freshwater sample F1-140 | place: China: Fuxian Lake, Yuxi | collected 2017-12-25
AACAGGCCCGTTGCCCAGCGCCGATAGCCCTCGGCGAGGGCTTCCAGCACGCGCCGCCGCTCATCCTTCAGTTCGTAGGCCGGGTCGATATGCACCAGCCCGCGCCGCTCCCTGGGCGGCAGCAGGGCTTTCAAAGTCTGGTAGCCATCGGTGGCTTCCACGCGCACCTGGCGGTCACCGGCAAATTCCCGGGTGATTTCCCTCGCCTCATTGGGATGCAGTTCGGATAGCACCATTCTGTCTTGCGGTCGCAGGAAATGGCGGAGGATGCGCGGCGAACCCGGATACCAGCGCAGTTCCTGGCCAGGATTGGTCGTTCGCACCGCCTCAAGGTAGTGTGCAATCTCTTCGGGAACTTGCGATAGCGGCCAAAGCCGCTCGATGCCGCTGGCGAATTCCCGATTCTTGCGGGCCATCTCCGACCCCAGGTGATACCGGCCCGCGCCAGCGTGAGTATCCAGAAGAAAGAAGGGTTTCTCCTTCTTCAGCAGCGACTGAACCAGCAGGGTGAGGACCAGATGCTTGAAAACATCAGCATGGTTGCCGGCATGGTAGGCGTGGCGGTAACTGAGCATGGGGTGTGTTGAGTGTGGCAAAGGGCGATAGAAAGACAGGCTGGAGGTGGACAGACTCGGAGCGCCGCCCCCGGCGCGATCGAAGCCACAATCGGGCACCGGCCTTGCGAATTCCCGGGGTCTCAATGGCCAGCTTTCCCGGGAAAGCCGCGCCATCCTTGGCGACTGATGTCCAGCACATCATGGTGTTTCGCCATTCTACGATGGGACTGGTCAAGCCTGCACCCCCTTTGCAAATCACCGCTCAACTGTCGACAATCAGGCATATGCTTCAGCATTCCCCTTTAAGCCTTTATATCCACATCCCGTGGTGTGTTCGCAAATGTCCCTATTGCGACTTCAACTCGCATCGGGCCGAAGGCCATTTGCCGGAGCCCGATTACGTCAATGCGTTACTGAGAGATCTGGAAGACCAGTTACCTGAAGTCGCTGGCCGTGAGATCGGGACGATCTTCATCGGTGGCGGCACGCCGAGTCTGTTCAGCGCCGGGGCCATCCATGCAGTGCTTCAAGGCGTGCGGGAACGCATGCCGGTAGTGCAGGGGGCGGAAATCACCCTGGAGGCGAATCCCGGCACGGCCGAAAGCGGCAAATTTCTGGGCTTTCGGCAAGCGGGTGTGAATCGCCTGTCCATCGGCATCCAGAGCTTCGAGCCGGCACAGCTGCAACGGCTGGGCAGAATTCACGGACGGGAGGAGGCGTTACAGGCGGCACAAATGGCGTACGAAGCCGGATTTGAGCATTTCAATCTGGACCTGATGTTTGGCCTGCCCCGGCAAACCATGGCGGAGGCGCTCGCCGACATCCAGACAGCCATAGCGCTCAACCCGGCCCACCTCTCCCTCTATCAGCTGACACTGGAACCCAACACCGTATTCCACAAATACCCGCCCGTCCTGCCCGAGGACGACACCACCTGGGCCATCCAGCAGGCCTGTCAGGCGCAGCTTGCGGAGCATGGCTTCCAGCAGTACGAAGTGTCCGCCTATGCGCAAGGGGATTCCCGATGCCGGCATAACCTCAACTATTGGCGCTTTGGCGACTATCTCGGCATTGGGGCGGGCGCTCATGGCAAAATAACCGACATGGAAACCGGCCACATCACCCGCACCGCCAAAATCAGGCATCCTCAGCATTATCTACAGAGTTCCGGCGACCCGGTGCGCCAAGGGTCGCGAGCAGTGATTCCACGGCAGGAACTTCGGTTTGAATTCCTGATGAATGCACTGCGCTTGCGTGAGGGCTTCGGCGAAAGCCTGTTTGTGCAGCGGACCGGATTGCCGCTCACGGCCCTGGACCCGGAGCTCTCGTCGTGTCTGGCGGAAGGCTTGCTGGAACGCAGCGGCACGAACCTCCGCTGTACGCCCAACGGCTTCAATTTTCTCGATACTGTGCTACAGAGGTTTCTTCCCTGATGGCTGAAAAAACATGATCGCCACCCATGGGCCGAGTTTTTTGCCGTGGAAAATCGGCAAGCTCCCGTCACTCAATGGACGGGCCTCTGCCGTTGCTCCATGCCGGGGGATCGGCGGAGGCGCGTGCAAGCTGTTCGCCTGTTGCAGTGGTCACCATGCGATTATTTAGGTCAGCCACCCCGCCAGGATCCCCGCCGCCGCTGGCGGCAGATTTTGTCGTGCGCCCGACACTCAATGAGCTGATTGCACTCAGCCAGCCCGCCGCCGGTATTGCACTCGCCCGCCCGACCGCCAAGGCCCTCCAGAATGGCCAGTATCTGGCCCGCTTCAAGGGGCGTGGCATGGAGTTTGACGAAAGCCGGCTTTACACCCCCGGCGATGATGTACGCAGTCTCGACTGGCGCGTCACGGCGCGGACCGGCAAGGCCCACACCAAATTATTTCGTGAGGAGCGTGAGCGCCCGGTATTTCTCAGCGTCGATTACCGGGCCTCCATGTTTTTCGCCACCCGGGGTATGTTCAAGTCGGCCATGGCTGCCCGGCTGGCGGCGCTGATTGCCTGGAGTGCTCACCGCCATGATGACCGTATCGGCGGCCAGATTTTTTCCGAGGCGGGCAGTGTCGAACTCCGCCCCGACCACGGCCAGGCCGCCGTATTGCGATTCCTCAAGGCCTTGGCCGACAAATCACAACCCGCCACCGGGGCCGCTGCGGGCCAGGCGCTGGAAGAGGCGCTCATCCATCTGCCCCGTCATGCCCGGCCCGGCAGCCTGGTGTTTATCTTCAGCGATTTTCGTCAGTTGACGCCCGCCGGCGAGGCCGCACTCAGCCGGTTGTCGCGACACTGCGACGGCGTGCTGGTGATGATTTCCGACCCGCTGGAGCAGCATCTGCCCTCTGGCTGGCATCGCTACGGGGATGGCATCAGCGAACGAATGATTCACGGCGGCCGCCGTAGCCAGGCCGATTATGCCCAGCAGTTCCAGGCTCGCCAGGATCAGGTACAAACCCTGGCGCGCCGGCACGGCATGCGTTTCGTTGCCTGTAGTACCGCCGAATCCCCACTGACCGTGCTGAACCGCAGCAGTCGCCGCCCTCAGCCCGCGCCCGTCACCGTTTAATGCCAATGGAATCCCTGCCACTGCGTGATATTCACCTGCCTGACCCCATCGGCTGGTGGCCGCTCGCGCCCGGCTGGTGGGGGCTGCTGGGTTTGCTGACGCTAATCGCCGGCATCTTGATTTATGCGATGCGCCGCCGTCGTCGTGATACCCCAATCAAGCGGGCCTTGCTGGAGCTATCGCGACTGGAGGCGAACGCCGACATGACGCCAAGGGAAAAACTGGAAGCCGCCTCAGTCCTCATCAGGCGTGTGAGCCTAACTCTTTATCCTCGTGAGGAGGTCGCGGGTCTTGCTGGAGATGATTGGCTGACCTGGTTGGATAACGCAGCGGGTACGGCTCTTTTTGGTGATGGAGCCGGGCAGCTTTTGGTGTCTGCCACGTACGAGAAGAATCCCGGCCTAGTCCCGATTGGCGAGCTATTGTCTCTTTGTCGTGACTGGTTGATGCGTATGACCAAGGTTCAGGGCCGTTCTTGACTGGGATGCAGGTCATTCTCGATACCCGGAATCTCAATGCGGGCGCGCCCGAGCTATCCATGATAGTGCCGGTTTTCAATGTGGCACCCTATGTTCGGGAATGTCTCGAATCCATCCGGGCCAATAGCCTTGATGTGATGCTGGAGCTGATCATCATCGATGATGGCTCCACTGATGGTTCCCATGAGGTGATCGAGTCAATGCTTCACGACGGGGCCTGGCCACCTCTGGCGTATGTTCGCCAGGCTAATCAAGGCCTCTCCGCCGTGCGTAACTATGGTGTGGCACTGGCGCGTGGGACATATCTTGGTTTTTTGGACAGCGACGACCGTATCGTTTCCGGGGCATTACGCCGAATGATAGATTACGCCCAGTGCGGAGGCTGTGATCTCATATTGGGTAGAACGCAGATTTTCGATTCCGGGACTGGCGAGCTCAGCGCGTTCTATGACACCGCGTTTTGGGATCTCCTAATCGGCGGCAATCCGGTTTCGTTCACTAATGCCTTGCAAAGCCCTGAGCTTCTCTCATTGGAGCCCAATGCGAATTACCGGCTGATTTCCCGGCAGTTTTACGGGGGCGCGGCATTGAGCTTTCCGGAGGGCTTATATTTTGAGGATGCGGCGGTTCATTTGAGAATGCTGCTGCGAGCCAAGGTTATTGCCCTCTATGGGGGCGATTATTACCAATATCGTGTCAATCGCCCTGGAAAAATCACTGAGGAGCGAAGTCGGCGACGTTTTGATGTACTTCAGGTATGCACACTGGCACTGAATGAGCTCAAGGAGGCCAATGTCACTCCAGCCCAGGGGGGGGCGGCACTCCGTGGGTTGTTTCGGTTGACTTGGGGTTGCGGCATCATGACCATCGAGGGTCAGCGACACGAATTTTTTACTCAGGCAGCGGACATTTTCGGCGCACAAGTGCCTTGGGCCTGGATGACCGCTTATTTGCGGCACCACCTGATGGATCTCAGGCATGTTGTGCTGGGGTTGCTTCTGACCGGGAGTGGGGATCGGGTGCTTGCCGATTTTTCGGCCAAACGATGGCCTCTGCTCGAACTGGTACGGTTTGGTATCCACTTCCTTTTCAACCTTCCAGGAAGAGCCCGCTCTTGACTTGCCGGGCCCATGAGCAGGGTTTTGATCTGTCCGGCATAGCGTCGCCATTTTAATTACCGGGAGCGAAAATCTGATGTCAGAACAATTAGCCATTGGGGTGATAGGTGCCGGATTTTCCGGGGCAGTCATTGCTCATCAGCTGGCCGAGCAGGGCTATCGGGTCGTTGTGTTCGATGCCCGCTCCCATATTGCCGGCAACTGCCATACCCAGCGTGACAGCGAAAGCGGTGTGATGGTTCATGTCTATGGACCTCATATTTTCCACACAGATAATGAGCGCGTCTGGCAGTTCGTCAACCAATTTTCCACCTTCGAGCCTTACGTCAATCGCGTCAAGGCGCTGACCGGCAGCCGGGTCTTCTCGCTCCCGATCAACCTTCTCACCATCAATCAGTTTTTTGGCAGGACGCTCAATCCCACAGAGGCTGCCGCCTTTATTGCAGAGATGGGAGACAGCACGATTGTTGATCCTCAGACCTTTGAAGAGCAGGCTCTGCGTTTCGTCGGGCGTGAGCTTTACGAAGCATTTTTTAAAAGCTACACAATCAAGCAGTGGGGCGTAAGCCCATCACAGTTACCGGCCAGCATCCTGAAGCGTCTGCCGGTTCGGTTTAATTATGACGACAACTATTTTTCCCATCGCTTCCAGGGGATGCCGCGCGAGGGTTATACCGCCATTGTGAAGCGTCTGCTGGATCATCCCAATATCACCATTCTTCTCAACCGATCCTTTCGGCGTGAAGAGGCGGCCAACTTCGCTCATGTGTTTTATAGCGGGGCCATTGATGCCTGGTTCGATCACTTCGAAGGCCGTCTTGGCTACCGCACACTGGACTTCGAGCCCATCCGTGCGCAGGGCGATTTCCAGGGCTGTGCCGTACTCAACTACTGCGATGACAAAGTGCCCTGGACGCGCATCAGTGAGCATAAGCACTTCGCGCCCTGGGAAAGTCATGAGGGCACTCTGTGTTTCAAAGAGTTCAGCCGCGAATGCGAGCCCGCCGACATACCTTACTACCCGATCCGGCTGGTTGAGGAAAAGGCCCTGCTCGCACGCTACGTTGAGGCTGCCCGCCGTGAGGAAAAAGTCACCTTTGTTGGACGCCTGGGGACTTATCGGTATCTTGATATGGATGTGACCATTGCCGAGGCACTGGAGACAGCCGATCAATTTCTGAACACCCGGCAGCGTGGGGAGAAAATGCCTGTCTTCATCCAAGATCCATTGGTCTGATGAGCAGCCCTTTACTCAGCGAGGGTGATCGCCCCAGGGTGGCGGCCGTGGTGGTTACCTACCATCGGCCCTTGGAGCTGCGACAGGTGGTTGACGGGCTGCTTGCCCAGACGCGCCCGCCAGATCACATCATCATTTTCGATAATGGCGGTCCTGTTCGTGCCAATGAAATCCTGGCGGACTACACGCACCTGCTGGATATCCTCCATAGCAAGATAAATTTGGGGGGTGCAGGGGGATTTGCCCAGGCCTTGTCGTATGGGTTGGCTCATGGGGCGGATTGGGTATGGTTAATGGATGATGATGCGGTTCCCCAAGCGGAAGCGTTGGAGTGCTTGTTAGACACCATAGGCCACTTGCCCTCAAATGTCGGGGCATTGGGCTCCGCCGTTGAGGAATATGGTGATGTGGCCGTCCGCCATCGCCGCCGGTTCAACCGCTGGACGGGCTGGGAAAGCTCGATAAGCCGATCATGTTACGGTGAGAGGGCTGTTGAAATAGACACCTGCTCCTTTGTCGGCTTTCTGGTTCGCGCCGAAGCCGCACAAAAGATTCCTTTACCCTCGGCAGAATTTTTTCTTGCCTATGACGATACCGATTATTCCCTGCGGTTGCAGAACGCCGGTTGGCGTCTTTGGCTGGTGCCGGCCAGCGTGGTAGTTCATCTTCGAACGCCAGAATCCAGATTAGGGTTGAGCGATTTCGGCAACAAACACTATTTCAATATTCGTAATCGGCTGATCGTAAAGCGTCGTTATGCGCGCTGCCGTTTGCTGGCGACTCTGGAGGGGCTGGGTTACGGGCTGCTGCTTTGGGTCAGGGCGGGGGGCTGGATGTCCTGCGAGCAGGGGCGGTTACTGATCCATGCGTTTAAGGATGGCCTGAATGGGCGTCTCGGTTCAGTGCCAAGTCAGAGTAGCAGCCCTGGGCTGGTGTGGTCATCTGATTCGTCCCCGGAGACCGGGATTTTCGGGGGCACTGTCATTATCCGCACCCAAGGCAAGCGCACGGAATTATTGGCGGAAGCGATTCGTTCGGTGAGAGCCCAGGCTATTCCATTGAGGACGGTGCTGGTAGTTCACGCGGATCAGCAGACCCTATTGGCGGTGGCCAATACGCTGGGTAAGGAAATACCGAATCTCGACATTGTGCATGCGCCTGATCTCTCACGAAATCGAGGCTATCCCCTCAATGTCGGATTGCATCATGTTTATGCCGATATCCGGTCCGCTGGCTTTGTCGCCTTTCTGGATGACGACGATATCCTTTATCCCCGGTTCGGGGCCGCCATGGCAGAGGCTTTGGAGAATCCGTCGATTGACGTGGTTTATGCCGCGAGCAATAGGCGCGAATTGGGTAAGGCGGCAGAGCTGGCCTACCACCCCTTGCCGGTGGCCTGCCTGCTCCGGGAAAACTTCATTCCCATCAACGCCTATGCTATCCGGCTGGGTTCACTCAAAGCCACTGGGTTAGGGTTCGATGAGACGCTTGAGGTTTTGGAGGATTGGAACTTTCTTCACCGCATGCTCGATCGCGGATTCCGTTTTTCTCCACTGTCAGAGTGTCTCTCTGAATTTCGACTTACCGGCGATGGCAACACGCCTGATAAGCAGGATCAGTTGATGTGGGATCGAGCTTGGGACGGTGTCCATCGTTTTCTCGATGGGTTTTGGCAACGGGTAAAGGCACGCGAGATCGTAGACTCGCTGTATGGTTTCGACTTCAGCCATAGGCCGCCATTGAGTCAGCATGAACAAGTCCGGCTGAAAGAGACGGCTCAGCTTTTATGGCAGCATTTTCCCGGCGAAATGGAGGAAAAAGAGGGAGGTTGCCAGCGTGTCTTGCATGGTTACGCGCCTTTCCGTGAGGGCTCAGTTTCAATTCGAGAGGTGGCCGGGGGAGACACAGAAGGCAGTGCGAGCCCATGAAAAAAACCGGAGATCATGGAGATAGCGAGTCCAGTCCTTTGGCATTAAGCCAGTGTCTCAGGCGTTGCGACGACCTGGAGTCACAGCTTATAAATGCGATCGGGGAGCAGAACCGCATTCGTCAAATGCTGCAAACGCGCCTATTGGATAACCAGCAGAATAACGAGCGTGTCAAAAATGAACTCGTTGCACAAATGGAACTGGAGAAAATGAATTTTCTCTCTCAATTACAACAAGTCCAGGAGACCGCTGCTTGCCTGAAGCTTGAGCAGGAGACCCGCCTTCAGCAAACCAACCAGGATTTTCAGGAGAGAGTCGCAGCAATCCATAACCAATATCTTCAGATACAGAAGGGTTTGGAGACGAGCTTGAGCGATGCAACAGCGATTATCGCGGAGCTTGGCGAGAGGCTGGCCGCAATCGAGGGCAGTCGGATCGCCTTGAGCGAGCAAATCAGATCGATAAAGGCGCGGCTACATTCGACGGAGGGTGAATTGCGGGCGGTCTATCACTCGCTGTCTTGGCGTATTGGCGCCCCGTTGCGCTGGTTGGGCCGGCCCTTTAGCCGCTCCCGCAAGCGCTGAAAGATGGATGTACTCGCTTCAGTGAGGGGAACGCGCCGAGCCGGTAAACAGCCATCGCCGAAGGCCGCCGGTTATGACCAATAGCCTGATGTCCTCTGGTTTTGAGCGCGATCTGGCGAGCCGCTTGTTTAACGCCGGCTGGTATCTGTCGGAAAATCCGGACGTAGCCCGCAGCGGGCTCGACCCATTGACGCATTACTTGGAGCGGGGTGCCTGGGAGTGGCGTAATCCGCATCCGCTGTTCGACAGCCAGTGGTATCTGGGCCAGTACCCTGAGGTAGCCACCGCTGGCCGTAACCCACTTCTGCACTATCTGACTGATGGTGTTTCGGCGCTGAACGATCCCCATCCCTTGTTTGATACGCGCACCTATCTCCGCATGTGTGGCCGGATACCCACAGGAATGACGCCGCTGGAGTTATTTCTTGCGAGCGAAAGACCGGCGCTGGCCGGCGCTTACCGCTCGATTGAAGCGCTGCAAGAGATGCAGCAAGCCTTTCTTGATCGGGTCACTGTGGAGATCTTCTCCGACCATCGCAAGCGGCCCGCCCGCTGGGCGGTGTTTCTGCAATGCGGGCGGCCCTCGCTTCATGAGCAATGGCTAACCGCAACCCCCAAGCCCTGGCACCTCATCGCTAATTTTTATGACGACACCTACCAACGGCCGCTGCCCGCCGACATGGTGCTGGTGCAGAATCAGGGCACCAAATTTACTGGGGTATATCGCCTTTTGAAAGACCGGCCAGAATTTTTTCAGCCCTATGATTACATTCTGTTCCTGGATGACGACATTCTGGTCACTGAAGATCAGGTAACCCGCTTGTTTGAGGTGGTGCAGGCGCTTTCCCTAAAACTTGCACAACCGGCTGTCAAACCGGAATCGGCCTACACCTGGCCGGTTCTGCTTGAGCAACGAGGTTCGATTGGGCGCTACTTGAATACTGTTGAGATCATGATGCCAGTCATTTCACGAGACGCCCTGAGCGTGGGCGCTTATCTTTTTGGCCGAAGTATCAGTGGTTGGGGGCTTGATTTCGCTCTGGGGCAGACCGTTAGCCGTGCGTTTGGTCGGGGGCAGGCCGGTGTCATTGATGCAGTGAGTTTCCTCCACTCCAAAGCCATCGATACCGACGAGGGGCATTACTATGGGATGCTCCGCAGTCACGGCCTCAGTGCGCTGGTTGAGGAACGGGCTATAAGGCTTTGTTATGGAGCACAAGGACCGATAGAATTAGAGCAGGATGAGACGGCGGACGAGTAAGCCCCCATTCATCAGGAGTTGCCGCGACAGCGCAAGCGGGCGGGTATGCACCAGGAAATTAAGCCACCTACTCATTGCAACAACAAACGAGCATCTGTGGAATCAATGTCTTTCCCCAAAACAGCCCCTCAGGTTATTTACGATAGCCGGACAGTCGATGACGATGACGGCAATCCGCCGGAAGCGACACTCATTATCCCGGTTTACAACGTCGCGCCCTATCTTGAGGAGTGCTTGGCCGGAGTATTGGCAACGGCAATCACGGTGAATCTGGAAATCATCATCATCGACGATGGCTCAACTGACGATTCCGGACAGCGCGTGGCCGATGTCTTGGCTGAGCAACAACCTGCACGGACACTCTTCCTCAAGCAGAGTAATCAGGGGTTATCAGCCGTTCGCAACCTCGGAGCAAGTCTGGCCAGCGGCGGCTATATCGGCTTTCTCGACAGCGATGACCTCATATCCGCTGGTGCCATGCGGCGTATGCTTGACTTTGCCCGCGAAAATACGTGCGATGTGGTATTGGGGAGAAGTCTGGTATTCGATTCCAGGAGTGATACCGTAACGCCCTTTTACGATGACTGGGCTTGGGCGCGACTGTTAGCGAAGGCACCCGCTCGGGTGGTTTCCCGGCATGAGGATGCCACCCTGTTTTTCTTGGAGCCGAATGCTAACTATCGGCTGATTCGCCGGGATTTCTTTATCGGGAATGAGCTGAACTACCCGGTCGGCAAGCTGTTTGAGGATCCGCCTGTGCATTACACGATGCTGGCCAAAGCGGCCCGCATAGGATTGTTAGACGTGCCCTATTATTGGTATCGGGTCAATCGGCCAGGGAAAATCACCGCCGAGCGCAGTCAACGGCGGTTTGACATACTGGATGTCGCTAGAGAAACCTTCGGTAAACTGAGCAAAATGGATGTCACCGCCGACGAGGGGGGGGCGATACTTTATGGATTAACCCGGATCGTCTGGTGGTGCGGCGCGATGACCCTGCCTGAGCAGCGCCGCGAATACTTCACGCAAGCCTGTTCGACATTCATGAATCATGCACCGCCAGCCTGGATTGCCCGGTTCGGAGCTCTCCGGTTTCCCGACGAAATTCTGCACCTGGTGATGGGCGGTCTCATGCGCAACGAGGTCAATCGTCTGGTTCGACTTTCCTTTGGCCAGCGAGCCCCTTTCAAATCCATATTTTTCTTGATAAAGATCGGTCGCAAGGATCTCATCGTGCGGCGTCTGCGAGAAATGGCTTCTCGTCAACTTGGAAAAATCAGACCGTCACCCAGGTAATCCGGTTATGGACTTAATTACACGACACATCATCAGTCGGTTATCTTCCCGCACCCCGACCCAGCCAATGCAGGATGACTGCTGGCGGATTAACGCCCACTTTTATGGGCCTCACGTGCTTACCGGCGCGGCCGGAGGGGCTTCCCTGGTGTTTGGCGCACGGTCGGGAGTTTTTGGTCTTCAACTGGCTCACCGTAATCCCGGCCAACTGGTTTTTATCGTTGAGCGCGATCCCGAATTGCGTGAGATTGTTGCGGAGTCTGCGCAAAACCTGGGGGCGGCAAATCTGACCCTGTATTCCTCGCCAGAGGAATGTTTTGTGCGAACGGGTTCAGACCATCAGAAATTTGGGCTGGTGTGCATCGAACAGGACTGGTTCAGCCACGAGTTGCTGCTAACGCTCTCCCGGAATGTGCGAGTCGAAAATCTCGTAGGGGAATTTCATGAGTGGCAGACCAGTCCTTTATGGCTGCACCGCCAAAGTCGTCGCATGGCCCAACGCTTTCACTGGCACAATCACACGCTCAACCTGCCACTCGTCGGCAAGGCCTTTGCCGGGCCCGATGTCAGCGTCGTTGTGCCGGCTTATGGTATCGAGAATTACATCGACCAGTGCGTGGAAAGTTTGGTCAGCCAGACGCTTGAAGAGATTGACATCATCATTGTCGATGACGGAGCCAGGGACCGGTCCGGACAGCGCGCGGATGAGTGGGCCAGGCGCGATGCCAGGGTTCGCGTCATTCATCAGCCGAATGCGGGTTGCGCTGCCGCCCGATCTAACGGGTTGAAAGCGGCCACAGGGCTGTTTGTAGGCCTGGTTGACGGTGATGACTGGGTCGACGCCCCCATGTTTCAGGCCCTGGCGGAATCTGCCGTGCGCTTCACCAGTGACATGGCGCAGTGTGGTTACCGGCACTGTTATGACAGCGATAACACTTGGCAGGATGAGCCGGAAAGTTTCGCCTTGGCCGGCGGTATTGGCCAGGGCAACGGCCTGATAGCGAATCCCCGAGATCTCATTCCCCAGCGTCCGACCATCTGGCGTCGTATTTACCGTCGGGATTTTCTGACCGATCACGGTATCGATTTCCCGATGGCCATTCGGCGATTCGATGATTTGCCCTTTCATTTCATGACGCTGGCGCTCGCGGAGCGGCTGTCAATCGTCAATGCCTGCTATTACAACTACCGGCAGCAGCGCCCTGGGCAGGATATTGGCATCGTCGATGAGCGTTTGAACGTACATTTTCCCATCTTTCGAATATTGAAAGAGTTCGTAAATCAGCATCATTCCCGTGACCTGGAGGATACGCTGATTATGGCTCAGGTAGCCTCACACGAATGGGCCTTGTCAGTGATTGAACGCGACTTACGTAAATCTTATCGCCTAGCCGCTAAGTACGACCTCTTTGGGGATAGCGTTACGCTGTCAGGTGACGAAATTATTAAAGTCATTCGCCGTCATAACCGCCGCCAGGCTTGGTGGGCCAACTCCGTGCGGCGTCAAATAGGCTCGGGCGAAAAGATGTGGGAAGCCGTCAAGGGGTTTGCAAAATAGCCCCCTCTTGCTGTGTGCAAATGGGAAATATAATAACGGGCTGACGGTCCCTGATCTTTATTCTAATTCTGCCGGATATGCTAAAAGCACGGTATCAATGAATGGGGTGTATTCATATTCAAGTGATAGTTTTCTAACCATGAACTTATAGTCAATGCCCCAACTCTCAATAATCGGCTTTATCTCAAAGAAGTCATAAGGATTGTGGTATATGGAGATAGACATGACCGGGCGGTTTTTTGTTATCGTATTTTCTGCCCCTCGGACAGCCCTTATCTCAGACCCTTCAATATCCATCTTTATGAAGCCAACATTTTCTTCTGGCAAATGCTTTTCAACAAAGCTATCGAATGGCACTACTTCCACCCGGGTTGAGCTGGCTGACTTTTGATGCAGGCTGGTTCCGGAAGTGCCGAGATCATCAAAAAAACATTTCACCATGGCAATCCCCCAGGGCAAGCAAATTAAACTCGTTGGGTAGCCTGAAGATTTTTGCTGTCTCTTTGTACATCTCATGATTTTTCGGGGATATATCAAATGAATAAATCTTTTTTGGGGAAAATTTCTCCATTTCATAGGCGCTCCATCCATCGAAAGCACCAAGATCAAAGAAAACTTTGCTTTTAATATAGTCAAGGGCTTTTTCGGGTAAGGCGTTAAGGCCATATCCGGCAACAGGGGGGTTTCTTGCTATAAGGTCTCTTACGTCATCCACAAGCCACTGCGGATAGTAGTGCTCACTGAGCGCCTTGTTTTCTCCAAACAGCTCCCTGAGTGACAGGTCTGGAAACTGCATCGCACTTTTGATGCAATAGTCAACGTAGTCGCAGCTTTTTAAGTCCAGTCCGCGCTTCAATCTGTCTATCGCTGCTGCAGCGTTATGCGCCAAGACATAGTCCTTGAAGCTGCCCCCAAGATTATCAAATATATACGTATAGCCATCCATCTTTCTAGCCGGTCTCTGTTTTGCGTTTGGAAAAGTCAGGTTTAATTGCCCGGGGCTGGTTTGGATTCTTCCGTTGGGGCGGGTGAGGAGCTCCGGGTATGTTGACGCAGGGTTTCAATATTTTCTTTCAGCTGTTTGGCATCCGGTTCCAGAGCCAAGGCCTGTTCAAGGGTTTTTTCTGCCTCTTCAAAACGCTGTGTGTTGACCTGTATGTTGGCCAGCATATTCAGGCCGGCACTGTGGTGGGGGGCGAGCTTCAAAAAGCCCCTCAAATAGCTTTCTGCGCTGCTGTAATGCTGGTTCTGATAGGTCAGGTTGGCCAGGCCATATAAGGCCTGCACGTTGGTTGGCGACCAGCGGCGGGCGGTTACCCAGGTGGTGAGTTGCTGGCGGTACGAGGCCGGCTCAGCGGGGTTGAGCCCGGCGCGAACAGCGCTGGCTACGTAATACTCGGAAACAGCCCAGCTGATGGGGTAACTGGCCATGCACACGGCGGCAGTAATGCACAGTACCGGCACCAGCGGGTTACCGAATGCCCGGCAACCCTTCTGGTGTGGGAGCGTCCTGGCTTTGGGCAACGCGCCATACCAAAGCCCGAGAGCGAGTGCCGCCATGAACAGGCTGGCGGGATTGAAAAACACGTGGTTGACCTGCGCATCCAGGCCGGCGGCCCAGAGCGCCCAGACACCGCATAGCCAGAACGCTGTGGGGTGGTGCCAGGCGTGCTGCATGACCCGGAAAAGCAACCACGCAAACAGCCCGTAAAACAGCAGCGCGATCGGCAATCCGTTTTCGGCGGCCAGTTGCAAAAAGAGATTGTGAGGGTTGGTTTTGATGTTCACGCCGAGCGTCTCGGGATCTTTGAACAGGTCATAGCGTTTGTCGTAGGCGGGGTACTCGAAAGTAAAGCTGCCGGTGCCCCAGCCCATCCAGGGACGGTCCGCAATCATCCCGGCCGTTGACGCCCACATCGGGGTTCTGGCGCCGAGGAAGGGCTGCACTGACAGCCAAAGCGGTGCCAGCGGCGGGGGATTTTGAGCCTCTGCCAATTCGATGGCCTTGGGTGCCTGCCACCATTCGGCGCGTGTCAGAATCTGGCTTCTATAGGCCTCGGGCAGATGCGGAAATAGCCACTTGCCGGCGAGACCCAGGCCGATCATGGCCACTAATATCAGGCCCGCCCGGCGAACGGTGGGCAGACGAGCCGGGTTGATTTTCTGGGCAGATCCGGTTTTGGCAAAGTGGCTCAAGGTTCCCCAGCCAGCGGCCACAATCGCACCCGCCAGCACACCGCCCATGCCCCCCAGGCTGCCACTGGCGACCAGCATGAATGCACTGGTGACAAGGCCGAAAATCAGCAGTCCACGCAACAGCCAGCCCGCTCCCGTCCAGAGCGCCCAGGCCAGGAGCGGAATCAGGTTTACCAGGACATCGGCGGTAAAGTTGAAATGTCCGATGCGGGAGAACAGCACGAAAGAGTTGTAATCCGGTCGCTGGTAATCGACCAGCAGCCCGTACCAGAACCCGGCGGCCAGAATGCCGGCCCCCACCGCCAGGCTCCAGCGCAGGGCAGCCAGATACCCCGGCTGGGAGGCCGTGCGGGAAACTGACCACGCCACCAGACCGGCGGCCGCCCAGAAGCTCAGACGGTTCAAAGCCTCGCCGGGATTGCCGGCGTACAGTACCCCCACCACGAGACCAAGATAAAAAAGGCCCGTCAGCCCGCCGGGGAGAGGGCACCCGCTGTGGAGCGGTTCATCGGGCGCGCGGTGGCGGCAGCTGAAGTGAGCGGCCAATGTGCCGCTGATGGTCAGCACCAGACCCAGCAGCACCAGCACCGCCCATTTCGGGGTTTCATTGGGTTCGACCAGATGCAGCCAGCGGACATTGAGCATTAAAGGCAGGGCCAGCAGGGGTGACCAGGTGACAGTGTTTCGGCACAATGACCCAAAAGACATATTCATTTTGCGGGTTGTTTCAGTTGAAAGTTGAAAAAGGTACAAGTTGGGACAAGTCTCAGGCAATCCGGGAGATTTGTCATCCCGCCGGGGTTTCATGAGCATTGAAGCGCAATACATTC
>SXGU01451063.1_pt1 | contig 15596 bp, 8 predicted proteins | sample 3174531 | NCBI WGS metagenome assembly SXGU01 (sample SAMN11356863, study PRJNA531348) | freshwater metagenome | isolation source: freshwater sample F1-140 | place: China: Fuxian Lake, Yuxi | collected 2017-12-25
AAGAATAGTCTGAGGCTAGTCAGATCAGTGACACATTATGTCAAATCAGCAGTTTGATGGATTGCTAAAGTGGCGTTGCATTGGCCCCTTCCGTGGTGGCCGGGTAACCGCAGTCGCAGGTGATCCTACTGACAACAACATTTTTTATTTCGGGGCATGTGCTGGTGGTGTCTGGAAGACGGATGATGCCGGTCAATATTGGCAAAATGTTTCTGACGGATTTTTCAATACGGCATCCATTGGAGCACTAGCCGTGGCGGAGTCTGACCCTAATGTGTTGTGGGCTGGTACAGGCGAGAGCACTATTCGAATCGATGTATCGCACGGCGACGGTGTCTATCGGTCCACGGACGCTGGTGCGACATGGCGTCATATGGGGCTCAGCGATACTCGACACATCGCCAAAATACGCCTCCACCCCAAAGACCCCAATACTGTCTGGGTAGCGGCTTTTGGACATGCCTTTGGTACCAACGCCGAGCGTGGCATCTACAAAACCATTGACGGTGGTGACACTTGGCGTCACGTTCTGTATCGCGACGAATATTCCGGTGCGATCGACTTGACCGTGGATGCAACTAATGCTCGACAGTTGTATGCCACTACTTGGCAGGCTCATCGATCGTTCTCGCAAATTTCAAGTGGTGGTGCAGGTTCTGCTGTTTACCGCTCCAAAGATGGTGGCGAAACTTGGGAGGATGTTTCACACAAGCCAGGTTTACCCAAGGGGACATTGGGCAAGATGGGGATTACTGCTTCACCAGTACAAGCTGGGCGCGTGTGGTGTCTCATCCAACATGCCGAAGCCCCCGGGTTGTACCGCTCAGACGATAGTGGTGAGCACTGGACGCTCATCAACGACAGCCATTTGCTGATTTCGCGAGCTTGGTATTTCATGCATGTGCATGCCGATACTCGAGACCCAGATACCGTCTATGTTAATAATTTAGCCTTGTGGAAGTCTGGGGACGGCGGAGTTCATTTCACCCAAATTGACACCCCTCATGGAGACAATCACGATTTGTGGATTTCGCCGATTAACAATCGACGTATGATTCAGGGCAACGATGGCGGTGCCAATGTATCGGTCAATGCTGGTAGATCGTGGACAAGTATTTATAATCAGCCCACCTCGCAGTTTTACCACATTGCTGTTGATTACCGCAAACCTTATCGAGTGTTTGGTACTCAGCAAGACAATACGTCCTTGGCGGTACCTAGTCGCACACCAAGCAGGTCTATTCCATGGAGCAGTGTGATCATTGCCGGTAGTGGCGAAAGCGGTTATATCACCGTCGACCCCAAAGACGGTAATATCGTCTATTTGGGTGCAATTGGCTTCTCTTCGGGTGGCGGAAATTGTCTGGAGCGCTACGATGAACGCACCAAACAGATTCGCTTGGTAACCACATGGCCAGAAGTTACAAGTGGCGACGGTGCAATTACGCATCGTTACCGGTTTGCATGGACGTACCCGATCGTCTTTTCCCCACATGACCCCACTGTTCTCTACGCCGCCGGGAATATTGTGTTCAAAACCACCAGCGAAGGCCAAAGCTGGACTCCTATTAGTCCGGATTTGACCCGTAATGACCCCACCAAATTGCAGATTACGGGTGGTCCCATAGATCGTGACTCTGTGGGTGCCGAGGTCTATTGCACCATATTTTCGTTCGCTGAATCACCGCATCGTCGTGGTGAGTTATGGGCTGGTTCTGATGATGGTCTCATTCACGTTTCACGCGACAACGGTAATTCGTGGCAGAACGTTACCCCAGCCCACCTGCATGAGTGGTCAATGGTGACCTCAATCGAGGTATCCCCCCATGATGCCAACACCATCACATTTGCGGCGGCACGTCACAAGTTAGATGATTTTGCTCCTTACGTATATCGCACCACTGACAGCGGGGCAACTTGGCATCGCATTGTCACTGGGATAGCTGCTGATCACTTCGTGCGGATTGTGCGTGAGGATCCAGTCCGCAGGGGCTTGCTTTTTGCAGGCACCGAAACAAATCTGTATATCTCATTCAACGAGGGGGGAACCTGGGAACAGTTCCAACTCAATTTGCCAATATGTCCGATCTATGACTTGATAATCAAGAATGATGATTTAGTGTGTGGTACCCATGGACGTGCCCTTTGGATTCTGGACGATATTTCACCACTCCGCCAATTTAGTCCTAGCATTGCGAACCAGTCGGTACACCTGTTTGCACCGCGCCGAACCGAGCGTATTCTGGCTGCCCTGTTGGAGGACGAAGATAGTACCGGCGCCCCCGGAAATAACTATAGGGCTGGGCTCGATGATGTATCCGCCCATACAGTCACGATAAGCACTGAGGGGCATATCGAACGAGACTTTTGGGATTCGGGGACAAACCCACCGCGTGGCGCTATCATCACCTATTGGCTTCGCGAAACCCCCAGTACCCCGATACGCTTGAACTTCTACGATACCAAAGGCACTCTCATCAACGAGTTTTATAGCTGCCCTCAAGGCACCAAAGTCAAAAAACTGGACGACAAGCATGACTTACGCCGCACCACGGCTAATGCCGGCTGGAACCGGTTTCTTTGGGACATGCGAGTGAAACCACTCCCGAAGATTGTCGGCTCCGACCCCATTGCAGCTTCCGTCATTTATGGCCCCAAAATAACTCCAGGGCAGTATATTGTGCAACTAACACTTGCAGACTGCAGCCTAACCCAAGTGTTGACAGTTGTGCCTGACGCGTACAGCGATGCAGCGCAAGCTGACTTGGATGCGCAGTTCACCCTGCTCATGCAAATCTACACCTACACGGGTGATGCGATAACCATACTAAACCAGATGCGCGATGTGCGGGCGCAACTTGATGGTTGGCACAAACGCCTCGGTCGTGATCCCAAGACGGTTGGATTGGCTGCCAAAGCCGCTGAATTGCGCGACAACGTACTGGCTATGGAAAAAGAAATTCAAGTCCCTGACCTGAAGCCGGGGTGGCCTGGAGAAATGAACTATGGTACCAAGTTGTTTGCGAAGTTGAGAGGGATTGCTGATGCTGTGTCGGTGGGGAATTACCGCCCTACAGATCAGGCACTGGCCGTGTTTGGTGAAATCTCCAAAGACATCGATGAAGTCGTCAGGCGCATGCGAGTACTCAATGCTGGCGAAATTGCCAGTTTTAGCAAGCAGGTAGCGGAAAGCGGCGTGCCTACCGTTTTCATTTAGCGACAGTCGCCTAAACTAACAAACCGCCCAGCCTACATTTGTGACATTCCTCATGTTTTCCATTAGGATGTTCGAAAGCATCGCGCGTAGTGGGTAGAACGGATCAGGTAGCAAATTCAGATGCCAGCACAAGCGCACCTGTTACCCCGCGCTGGTCAAGTGTCAGGGTGCGCAAATTCCCGCCACAAAATTGTCTGGGATCAGAGACAAAGTTGAATTAATTTTTGAAGCGGTTCGATCCACAGGACAAGTCCAAATTTCACAATTTACCAAACACGTCATGGGCATACAAATTCGTAACAGAAACATTCGACGTCTGCGGCACACCACTACTACCTATGGCGCATGTGCCATTACTCGAGCGCACGACTGTAGGTTGCGGCCCGATCAAACTCCATTTTCCGAGTTGGCTCATCACTCAAGCCTTTACTGTCCCCCACTGATAGCGCCGAGCTCTGGCATCCAGGACCATCACGTGAACAAACTAGTATCTGAAAATATCTGATTGGCCACTTGGAAGCGGTCACTTGAAACCCAAACTCAATGTCCATCGCTGGTAGGCGCGCGGGTATGTTTCCTGGAGCAATAGTAGGCTTGCCCACTTAGTCTCGTAATTGCCGTACCGTTGCTTGCTCTGCTTTAGACCCAACCCAGCAGATCCGCCAGACGCAGCTGCGCATTGGCGAAAACACTCCGCTGGCAGACGCGTTAAACTGCGCCGAGAAACAGTGCATCAAGTACACTGTCTACACGGCACCTGCAGCTGCGCGCACTCCCTTTAGTCTGCGCGCCGAGCCCCCCGCTATCAGTCAGCGACACCACCGACGCATGTCAAGATCTGTTGGGTGTCAGCATACAAAGGAAGCGGTGGCGATGCACGCGCAGAGGTTGAGTGCAACGCACCACGGTCCAGAATTCCAATTGCGCTCAAACGTCGTAAAGCTCATTCAATAACCTGAGCGAACCTTGTGTCAGAGTTTCACCATCTCCCGCCTTTGCGTAACACCAACCACCATTTACCTCGTACGCACCCTCATCAAAAGCTGCTTTGGTAGGAATATATTGTAGCGAGTCGTCGTTGTAGGCGGAGACGATCGTGTGGCAGAACTTTGATTCACGCTGAATTTGCAAGCCAAATTCCACAAACAGTTCCCCGGGTAAGAACGCAATCACCATGGTACCGACCTTCAGCGCACTTATCGGCGCCTGCTGGAAGTCTGCGAAGCGCCGGGCGATTGCCCACGCATCACCCGCTGCCACCACGGAGTGACTACCAAGAGCAGCTGCTGCAAGCAGCAGCTGCTCCATTTCTGCCAGTTCGGGGAACGGCTCCAGTTGCAGCGGTACATGCCGTCGCACGATGTGTAGCTGATCGCCACGGACCGGCTCTTCTGCCAATCGCGCTTGCATGATACCTGCCGCCAGCCGGTTACCCATCGCTTCTGCGTCGCCGCGCGGTGTGGAATCGATCCATTTGCCAGTGCCTACGTTGCCCGCCGTTCCTTGTAGGAACAGCGCAAAAGCACCACCAAACGCCGCTTCTACCGAGCGCAGGCCATAGCCTACGAAATCGGAACTGACCCAGCCATGTAAATCACCGCCTGCCGCAGTTGGGTGGCAGGCGTAATTAACAATGAAACCAACGGACTGGCCTTGGCCGTCAACGAAAGAGACCACCCGCACTTCTGGGTCAATTAACCCCTCTGGCAAATCGCGCAACGCCTGAAGCGGACGTCCGTGGCGGCTGATCATCGTGCCGTCGGACATGCGAAGCCGGCGGTTGCTGGCCACGCGTTCTACGGTAGCGCGTCCGAAGCGCAGTTGCACTGGGATTGCGCTGGCGCTAGCCTCGCGTGCTGTAGCCACAATCTGGTCCTGTACGTAGCGTACGTAGGCAAGCTCGGTGACCTTCAAACCGTAGGGGTGCAACAAATCGGCGTATTCGGTTGCTAGGTACGGCGCACTGTGGGTGTGGGAGGCGTTAAGCACAATCTGGTCGGCCGATATTGTCAAGGCCTGAGCGACAGCGTGGCGGATTTGCGTGTCGACTTGCTGCAAGAATGCACACAGATCCGCACCAATGACAACGGCTTTTGTCTGACCGTCATCCAACACCAACGCGGTGGCGTATAGCGGATCCCAGATTTCGGTGACAACACATTCAACGCCCGTGCTATTGGGCATACCTAGGTCTGGTGTGATGTCGCGGCGCGCGAAACCGGCACGTAATTCGGTCATGGCAGGTTAGCTCCTATGATTAGTTGCCAAATCGGATTTACGAAGTACTCTAATGTGCTTGCTACGACTACACTGCCTACGGTCCGGTAAGATAGTGCAACTACAACAGTAGAGTAGTGCGTTAAAACAAATACGCAGCTTACGGATTAGGAATTCAAGCTTTTTGGACTGCACGCATACTACGCAATGACCCTGCGCAGCTCGAGTATCACTTTGACCCAACTCCACCACACCATTGTATTTACAGTCAAAAGCCACATATTTGAATGTGGGAGCGTTTCGAGCCGAACAACAAACACCGGTTGAATTTCTTCTACAGTCCGCAACACCACGCTAAGCCACACATTTCATCCCGCCAGCACCTACCGCACTCCTGTACACTCCCGGCCGCATGTGCCATTTCTATAGGCTAGGACCACCAGCCCGGCGTCTGAAGCAAGCTCCAGTTTGGGGATTGCTTCAAACACTCTTTCAGGGGCAGCGATCAGCTGCGCAAACCTCATCTTTAGCGGCAGTGAGCGTACTGGAGCAATTGCCGCCGTAGTTGGCTCCCCAACATGAAGCAGTAAGTGCCCTGCCATTGGCGGCTCAGTAATGTTCCCTACGATGCGCCTTAGCAACTTCGCCCTCAATTGGCGCGCCAAATCTACTGCCTGAATCGCACCGGCAACCGCAAAGACTATTTTTGTCGAGCCGCCGTGCTACTTGCCTTCAGCAGCCTGCCAACCCGCACTGCCAGTAATGCCTGCCATCGGGCGCTAAGCTCCGGCACCCCGAAGCAGCAGTGCTGATGCTTGGGCAAAGATAGTCCTAACGCTCCAATACGATCCAGAAACTCGGTCGAGCCAGAATCAGGTAAACAGATCTTTGCCAACTTCGGTGTCAGCTCGAGAAAACCTTCATCGACTTGAGGTAGCTGCAGTTGCCTGAGCGCAGCCAAAAACCCCGTAATGAAGGGCCAACAAAGCGGCCAAAATAGCACCCACCGCAATCTCGTTGTTGATGTAACTTTAAGCTGCCAGCGCTGTTACGGCTCGACCGCCTCACAGCGTGGAACGCGTGGAAGCAATTCGACTGACATCCTTGAGGAACTGATAGATACCAATGGGCCTAAAGCGCAACAAATAGCCATAGACGGTACTACCCACTGGCTACCATTGACTCAGATCCAAGCTGTTTGGGTCTTCCATAGCTACGCTACGAGCCTGGTCCATTACCTGGGCAGGTAGCGCGCCAGCCTGCGCCCACGCAACAGCTGCCTCCAAGTGGGTTAGGCGTCGGGTGCCAATCAGCACACTTGTGGCACACGAATGGTTGAGGCAGAACCGGAAAGCCACTTCCGGAAGGCCTGAGTAGCCGGTCGCAAGCGAGTGAAGCGCTGCCACCCGCTCATTCAAGGGCCGCAGATGCCCCGGCAAATTGGCGACCTTGTCGGTCAACGCACCTTTTAGCAGTGCAGATCGGATCAGCACGCCCACGCCTCGGGCCTGTGCCAGGGGTAAGACATTGGTAGCCATCTGCTGATTAAGTAGGTTGTACGGAATCTGGATTACGTCATAGGCTCCACTCTCCACCGCCAGCAAGGTCTCCGGCTCATGATAGGTGGAAATTCCGATCCAGCCGATGTCTCCGGCTCTCTGCGCGGCATGTAAGGGTTCCAACAGCCAGTTGTCGCGCACCGATTCCACTGTCGCAAAGTGAATCTGAACAATCTCAAGACTTTTCACACGCAAGCGTTTCATACTGGTAGCAATTGAGCTGGCGACGAGTTTATTCACTTCAGCGGAGGTGAGAGGAACCCGATCGCGGAACCCAGGGCATTTGGTAGCAATAATGCATCGGTTGCGGTACCCGTCGTGGTCCAAAGCCTTGCCAATCAATTCTTCGCTGGTGCCGTATCCAGGCGCGGTATCAATCAGGTTGATACCGAGGTCTATGGCCCGGCGAATAAGTTGCACCGCATCCGCCTCGGATGGCTGCCGTGACAGACCGGGCTCAGCGAGGCCATATTCAGTGCCAACTTCTACAGCACCAAGGGCCACCCGTGACACTTGCAAGCCCGTCCTGCCCAGCCACCGATAATCCAAGGTTATCGATCCGCCTTACTACTTTCTTCCAGTTGAGTGGGCAGAGTGGCAAGCAGAGAATTCAACCACCTAGACACCCGAACATATTACCTGCAGACCCCACTCTTGCCAAGCCCCACTTTGGGGAAATCTCCCGCCAACTATTGTCTTTGGGTCGGCAACCTCCAATATTTGCTATTCAGAGCAGGTGGAACATTGGAACCAATGCATAGTAACCTATTTCGCCGAACAGCACACGGAAGCCACTGCAGCGAGCAGAGAGTTTCCAGCGCCGTCTGGTGCTGCAGAGCGGTGCCGTCTGCCGGCGGTGATACACGCCAGCTCGCTGCGCTCTAACAAAATCGCCTGTTGGGACGAAGTCAACCCTCGCGGCCATCAATCCGCGCGCCATGCTGCGCATTCTCGGGCTACCAATGCGCTAGCTTGACGCGCCCCGCTCCCCGCGGTTATACTATCGACTTGGGTATGTCTCTTTCGGCCAGCGCGGTGAGATCCCCCATTTCCCCCTCCGTTACCTTCGTCGTAACTCTCTTGGGCGCCAACCACTGGACACGAGCGCGCTGTAAGCTGATCGACAGCTTACAGCAGTCTACCAGCATTCTGCCACAGAGAACTAATGTTCAGTCGTTAGTAGGGTTGGGAACCTATTTGGAAATCGATGCGATAGCCGAGTTTCCTACCGGGACGGTGGACTATGCACTCTGAGTCTACATCATGGAGCATCGGTGTCGCTCGACGTAAGATTACGCCTCCGCTCGGTTGCCAAATGGCTGGCTTTGACGCACGCAAGGATGTGTCAAAGTCAGTCCACGACGACCTACACGCACGCGTTCTGGTCTTCGAACATGGAAACAAGCAGATTGTATTCGTAAGCCTTGAAGTAATTGCGGTTTCTGCTGAGTTTGCTGCGTCTGTTCGGTCGGAAATTGAGCTAGCCACAGGAATTTCCGCAAGCCATATTTTCGTGTGCGCGACCCACACGCACTGTGGGCCGGTGACAATGCACCACTTCTTTAATCAAGATCAGCCGCTGGACGACTACTACATTTTGTCACTTCGCCACAGCATTGTGGCAGCGGCACAGCAGGCGTTCGTTCAGCGCACGCCTCGCACGCTCAAAACTGGACTTGTCAAATGCGATGGTGTGGCCGTAAATCGCAGGAATTCAGACGGGCTGCCCGTCGATCCATACGCGGGTGTTCTTCTGGTCGAGGAGTTGGATGGGGCTCGGGCAGCGATTGCCGTGATTTATGCTTGTCACACGACCGTGCTTGGGCCGGATACGTTGAGCATTACTCAGGATTTTCCTTTCTACACTCTGGAAAATTTAAGAAACGCCCTTGGAGAGAATGTCGAAACTCTATTCTTTAACGGCGCCATGGGCGATCTCAGCATCGGCCATAAGAGTGACCTGAGCGCGGTCGGTATCATTGATTCCTTCCGCACATTCGAGACAGCGAAGCGACTTGGAGATAAACTGGCTAGCGCGGTCATAAATGGGCTCCCCACTCTTTCACTCGAAAAGCCCTTGATTGAATTAATGTCAAGTAATGTGGCGCTGCCTCTCAAGGAATACGAGCCACTGCTCCCGATGAACGCCGCAAGAGAAAAAGCTCTTCTTGAGATCAAGGAAAGCACAGATGACTCTCAGATTATCGCCAAGCGCCAGCGCAGTCTATTCACCCGAATTGAGCTGTACTACGCAGCACTCTATGAGGCTTCCGATGGGCCACTACCGAAAACGCTCACCGTCGAGTTTGCGGCAATTCTCCTCGGGGAAACGGTGATTCTCACTCTTCCAGGAGAGGTATTTGTACGGGTAGCGTTGGCTGTGCGCGAAGCCTCGCCCTTTCCAAAGACTCTATTTCTAGGTCTTACAAACAATTACATTGGCTATGTTCCAGACGAGCAAGCAGCTGCATCATCGGGTTACGAGGTCATCGCTTCCCGCGTTACCACATCGGCTGGAACAATTTTACAGGACGAGGCTCAAGTTCTTCTCAACCAGATAAGGATAAAGCGCGCACATCGGAAAGCGGACAATGTATGAGTAATAAAATACGAGTCGGCATCCTTGGTGCCGGGATCATGGGTAAACAATACGCCCGTATTTACCAAGACTGCCCCTACGCCACGGTGACAGCAATAGCGGCTCTTCGTCTGGAGAGTGCAGAAAACACTGCAACCCTCTATGGCATCCCCCTTGCGACAAACGAGTGGAGCACTATAACTGAATCCGATTCCATCGACGCAATCTGCGTTGCGCTACCTGATCACGACCATTTCGCCGCAACACAGAGCGCTTTGAAGCATGGCAAGCATGTACTTATCGAAAAGCCTATGACGACAAGCCTCGCCGAGGCCGACGAGATTGTGCGGCTTGCAGAAGATAGCAGCCTTAAGGTACAAGTAACATTCAATCATCGCTGGCTGGCTCCATACCATCGTGGCAAGGTTTCTATTGCATCTGGTGATATTGGCGAGCCCATCTGCTGCTATGCACGAAAAAACGATACGATCTTCGTTCCGACGGAGTACATCAACTGGGCGCATAAGACGACCCCTGCGTGGTTTCTCAGTTGCCATGACATCGATCTAGTCAATTGGTTTTTCAGTAGCGAACCAGTCGAAGTACGGGCATGGGGCATCAAGCGGATACTTGTCGCGCAAGGCATAGATACCTACGATATGATCCAGGCGCAGGTCCGATATGCGAACGGCGCCATTGCAACGTTCGAGTCTGGATGGGTAAATCCCACTGCCTTCCCGACAATGGTCGATTCGTTCATCAACATCATTGGAGAACATGGGCATTTGCAATTTGACCGGAAGTGTGAAAGCATGGAAATGAGTACAACGGATAGATTTAGCTACCCAAAGACGTTTCTGTCCAACGATATCTTCGGAACCCTTCGCGGCGCATTTCCTTCTTGCCTGGATGACTTTGTCCGGTCCATTCGCATGGACGTTCCTACCGCAGTGGGAGTGCGAGATGGCCGCCGAGTTACCGCGGTCCTAACCGCAATTCACGAGTCGCTGCGAACAGGGGCAAACGTACCTGTTGCAGGCTACGGCGAAGGTGGAATAGCCAAAGGGGATTACTAGATATGCCCGAGCGCTACGCGAAATCTATTGCACACCTGGAGCGTTCCCGGAAGTCTCTCGCCGGCGGCGTAAGCAGCAACGTTCGCGCAGGCGATAAGCCGCTTCCTCTGTTTTTTGATCGAGGGCTGGGTTCTCATCTTTGGGATGTAGACGGAAACGAATACATCGATTACGTATTGGGGCGGGGTCCGCTTTTTCTGGGACACACGCAACTGGAAGTAATTGATGCAACCTGCAGGCAATTGCAGCGTGGTCAGATCTACGCGGCGCAGCATGAACTTGAATTTGAACTCTCCGAGCGCATCTCACGCATCATTCCTTGCGCTGACCTTGTGCGGTTCGGAATCTCTGGGTCAGAAGCAGTGCATGTTGCGTTGCGTCTGGCGCGCGCTGCCACGGGCAGGCAAACGATTATCAAATTCGAGGGCCAGTATCATGGCTGGCTCGACAATATTCTTTATAGCCTCTCGCCCGATCCAACGAGAGCGGGAGACGAACGCCATCCAGCTGCACTCGCGGAGTCTGCGGGCCAGTTTACTAGCGCGGACAGCCATCTGGTGATACTGCCGTGGAACAACTTCGGGGTATTGGAAGAGTACTTAGCACAACATGGAAACTCAATCGCTGCGGTCATTACTGAGCCGGTGATGTGTAACACAGCTGTGATTCCTCCGCTGCCTGGATATCTTCAGGGCATGCGCGACTTGTGCACAGCACACGGCATCGCGCTCATCTTTGACGAGGTTATTACCGGGTTTCGTCTTTCCCTCTCAGGTGCACAGGGATACTTTAATGTCGTGCCCGACCTAACCATTTTCGGTAAGGCGATCGCGAATGGCATGCCAATCAGCTGCCTCGCAGGAAAGGAAAAATACATGGGACTGATCGCCTCGGGTAAAGTAGGACATGGAGGCACTTACAACACCATTCCCCCGGCTGTGGCCGGAGCAATCGCAACGTTAGATCTATTGGAGTTTAATGGCGGCTCCGTCTATAAAACTGTGGAATTTGCGGGGCAAAGGCTTATGAACGGCATCAAAAGTCTTGCGGAGAAGCGATCAATTCCGATCGTGGTGCAAGGGTACGCTTCGATTTTCTATGTGGGGTTTTCTTCTATTAATGCAACAGGAGATGCCCAGGCAATTTATGATTATCGGTCTTCGTTGGCATTGAATCAGGAACTCTATTCGGAGTTTGTGTGTGCAATGGTCGATCGTGGCATTCGCATTATCCCCAGAGGCAACTGGTTCCTGTCCTCAGTCCACAGTGATGCTGACATCGATGCGACAATGAGCGTAGTAGACGCCGTCTTCCTCGAAGTGGTGTCAAACGCGATGCGTGAGGCTAGGAATATCAACCCTCCGCGCACGTAGTTTCATCTTATAAAAGAACGATCGTAAAGTTTACGATCCTGAAAGTCGCGCGCGCCTACAAGATTTGATCTAGATCATACGCGACTGGAACCATTCGAGGCCTATCTTGCAAGAAACCCTTTCTTGCGCGGACTGCGTTGTGGATTCCAACTGCTCTCGAGCTGGTTATCGCTGGCTGATCGACATCTCTCCACTTTGCCAGATTTTGAGACCATCCCAGATGTGGAATTTCAATAAGTAGCTCCGTGGAAGCGGACAGGCGAGACGCAAGTTGCCATACACGGGTTTCCCTACCATTTCGCCTTTTAACCGACAAGGGTTCGCTGTACTTATGTTGTGTACTCACGCGATGGAAAGAAAGAATTTATTAACCAAGACTCAGGGGGATTACTTCAATTTGGCGATGGAGCTTACTATTCAGCCCCTATCAAATAAATGAGTGCCTCAATAACTGAGATCGAGTTTATTCTCGAAGAGCCAACTGGCCTCAAGCGCTCCCATTGGCCCGTAAGGCGCGGCGTACCCTTCCCACAGGGGGCACTGGCTTCGGTAGACCAACTTTGTCTGGTGGCGGCTGGTCAAGCTGTGCCCCTACAGACTCAGGCGCTGGCTAAATGGCCTGACGGCTCGATCAAGTGGGTCCTGCTCGATTTTCAGGCCGACCTTGCACCGCAGTCTGTTGGTCACTTCTCCCGGCAATACGGCCCCGGGGTAGTCAATCCGTCTCCTCAAGCTCTTCCCTTGATCCAGAAGATGCCCGACGGTAAGTTCCTGTTTGAAACCGGTCCATTGCAAGCCGCAGTTTCCATTGGACAAGGCTGGAGTATTCTTGATCAGGTCTCCGTGGAAGGTTCGTCAATCCTGGGTCAGCATATTACCAACCCTGGTTTGGTGTTGCGCACCACAAGGGGGGATGAATTCAGTACCCGCATGGGGGTTGTCACCTCAGCCCACATAGAAACCTGCGGCGCGCTGCGCGCCACGCTCTGCATCCATGGTGATCACCGCAGTTTCGCAGGCCACCGCCTGTTTGGGTACGAAGCACGCCTCACCGTTTATGCACACCAGCCGTGGGTCGAGGTGGCGTACACTTTCATCAACGATGCCGACTCTGAATGGACTGACCTGGAGCGAATTTCCTTTGAGATGGTGCTGAAGGATGCACATACTGGGGTTTGCCGGTGCTTACCAAGATGTGTACGAAAGCCGGCGCCCGTTTTCAATCTATGCGGAAAGACCATGTGTTTTTAATACTTTCATCGGTACTCGCATTTTTGACGAGCAGGGCCACTACATAGAGCTGCCCGAACCCGGCGAAATGCTGCACAAAATTGCCCACGGGTGGCTGGATGTGAGCGGAGATGGCGGTGGCGTAGCCGTAGCAGTGCGCCGGGCCGGCGCCATGGCCCCCAAACGACTGGCAAGCACTTGTAAAACTATCCAAGTAGAGTTGTGGCCCACTCAGGCAGGTAAGTTGCGCTGGAATCAGGGCTGGGCCCGCACCAACAGATTTTTGCTCTATTTCCATACCTCCAGCGGCCAGAATGCCCTCGCCAACTAAATTTGCACTTGTTACGAGGATGACCTGATCCTGTGGGCTCCGGAATGGTACGTTCAGGCCGGTGCTTTTGGTCCACTACCGGCCTACGAGCCCCGCAAATACCCCATCATCAACTCTAGGCTGCGCGGCCAAATGACCGAATTTCTGTTTAACAACCGTGCCCTAGGGATAGTCGATTACCGCGACCATCCCCAGAATGGGGATGGTGCCCGCGCCAACTACATGGCCAACAACGAGTATTACCTGCCCCACCCCATGGCGCTCCAATTTGCCCGCACTGGCGACCGGGATTGCTTTGAAGTTATGGAATCGACTGCGTGGCACATGATGGATGTTGACCTGATCCATCATTCCAGCCGCAATCCGGTGGAAGTGGGCGGGGTGCGCATTCATGGTGACAATCACGTCCAGTACAACTGCGAGGGCGCCCCGGGCCTGTCATTGGCTTCTTCCCACATGTGGACGGAGGGGCTGCTGGAGTATTACTTCCTGACCGCCCACCCGCGCGCCCTTCAGGCTGCCCGAAGTATAGGTGACAACATTCTGTGCATGGTCGATGCTGGATGGGGTCTACCCCCCTATAAGGTCCGCTGGCATAGCGCACGCGACAGCGGCTGGCCGATCATCGCGCTGAGTGCCCTATACGAAGCCACGGGCGATTCGAAATGGCTGGAACCCTGCCACCGCATCGCCACGGGCATGCTCGACCAGCAGCACCCGGATGGCACTTGGGACCTGTGGCTGGGATGGTACAACGGCAATTACACCCCGCTTCAAATTGGGATCGCCCTCACTGGCCTGTGCCGCTACTATCAGATCACAAGCTGTGGGCGCGCCAGAGGAGGGCTGCTCAATGCAGCCCAAGCTTTTCTGGAAAAATGCAGTTTCCCGGAAGGCATGCTGTGGTACATCAATTCACCCGGGTACCGCATGAATTACGTCTCCGGGGTAATTATTGAGTCGCTGGGAATTGTTTACGAGCTTACGGGTAACCAGCGGTATCTGGAGCTTGGGTGGACCAGCTTTAAGGCCGAAATGGCGATCTCTAAGCCAACAGGCACCAATATAGCGAGCAGCTGGCGCGGCCTGCTCCGCCACATGTACTGGTCAGACCGGGCTGGTTTCCTGACCGATCTCTAGAGCTCGAACACTAGAAAGTTACTCTGGGTTTGTTCTAGATGGGGTGAACAGAACTGGTTTGCTTAGATGGAGGTGAAGAAACGTGTGTTCAACCATATCTGACTAAATTTGGTTCAACTCTAATTTTCTGCAAACTATTCTGTCGGAAAGCGAAGATTCAATCTTCGGAGAGGTTTGATCCACGTAGCCAACGCCGATTGCACAACTTCCATAAAACAGCAGCGGCGTTCCATAACCCCCACCGCACAACGCCCGCGCCTGATCCACACTTTTCCACTCTCCGCCGCAAGTGATATTTTGCGGCGAAGAATTACCTGCCCACACTCCGTTCTTGCCGTCGGCCTCGATACGACGCAGCCCGCTTCACTCGGAAACTACCAGCTGCGCGGATCCGGGGCATGCCAGTAGCCACGCTCGTAATCAAGGCGCAAGCTGAAATTCCAACAACCGGGCGCGATCCTCAGAAATCACATCCGGCATGCTTCAACCGAAATGCAGATCTGCGTCGCGAGCGAGTACAGCTTTGCGATTGGATGTCCAAGTAATTCACCAGTTAACTCTTTTCGTTTCTTCAATTTGGGCTTTTTACAGACTTTGGTGCACCGAACATTGCCTAGGCGCTTTTGTTTTTCATTTTCGTTTTTTCCTTCCTTGAGATTTCAAGTGCCATGTGGTTTCTTTGGAAGTATTTTAGGCGCGCTCAAAACGCAAGTGCAACATTTTGTGGGGGAAAATGTGGCATGGGAAAAAGTTACAACCAATTGAGTATTGAAGAAGGGATGCTAATCCAAACACAACTTTCGATTGGAATGAAACCGGCGGAGATCGCGGAGGGGTTGAAGCGTTCGGCATCAACGCTGTCCCGTGAACTGCGA
>SXGU01385228.1_pt1 | contig 15592 bp, 10 predicted proteins | sample 3174531 | NCBI WGS metagenome assembly SXGU01 (sample SAMN11356863, study PRJNA531348) | freshwater metagenome | isolation source: freshwater sample F1-140 | place: China: Fuxian Lake, Yuxi | collected 2017-12-25
CACAAGTGCATCGCCAAAGAGTCCGACGCGGTCGCCAAAGATGTCAATCGTTCCGCCTTTGCCTGTGCTGCTTGAAGCATCAAGAGTTCCGTTGACTGCAAGCACTCCACCCTTGCCGCCGCGTGCTGCGATGCTCTTGCCAATGATCGATCCAGAAAGATCCATCGCAAGTGCGTAGAAATCGCCACTCGCCATACCAACGCTTCCATTTCCCGCGTTGATTGTTCCGGTGTTGCTGATAGCCGCTTGCGTTCCTGCACCAGAGCCATCGGCTCCAAGTTGCGAACGACTGACTGTGACCATAACCGGTCCAGTTCCCTTTTGGATCACCACCGAGTCTCCAGCACCCATTGCGAGATAGCCATTGCCGACATCGATCGTCCCGCGGTTGGCGACATATTGCCCAACAAGTGCGACAGCTTGAGCCTGAATCAATCCATCGTTGGTCACTTCACCTACGAGATTGGTGAAGCGGTTTCGTCTTATAAGAAAGTCGCTATTGCTCATCGCGCCTGCGGCGGCGAAGAACCCACCAGTGTTGATCACGGCGCCATTACCAATACGGAATCCTTGTGGATTGATGAGATAGACGATGCCGTTCGAAAGCAGAGAACCATCGATGCGAGTCAATTCGGAACCCGTCACGCGATTCAACACGCGAGCGCGGGATCCTGGCTGAATGAACTGCATGATCTGTCCGGCTTCCACAGAGAGCCGGTCGTATTCGATGATCGCGCCATTGCTGGCGCGAACAATCAGTCGATTGCCATCTTGCGAGAAGGAAACATTCCCGCGCCGAACGCGCACACCCTGCGCGCCACCTGCATCAGCCAAGCTTGTAAACACCAACAAGCTTGCGCAAGCAAATGCGGCAACATTCAGAGATGCTCGCAACCAAGACAACCCGAAGGAAGAAGTGATGAATTTAGATTTTGTGTTCTTCATGGCGTATATTTCTTTTCGAATGAGAATCAGTAAACAATTGAAGCTGAGAACCAGAACTGACTGCTACCGCTTTGGATATCAAGTTGCTCAATAGAATTGAGAGCCCAAGCCCAATCAACTCCAACGGAGAAATTATCTAGGATCGTAAGATCCAAACCAACTCCTGCACTAGTCATTGGCGTGTTGACTTCAAAATCGTATGAGTCGTTACTTTTCATTGATCCGCCGTCGAAGAAAGTGCTGAGCACAAGATCCCAATCTGGGCTTGCTCCAGTTCCGCTGTCAGGAGCCCATCGGAAAGGGCGGTCAACAAATGGAAATTTGCCTGTTGGCGTAGTTGCTGAAAACATTCGCGGAAGATGCATTCGATACTCAACAGTTCCAACGAAGGCGCTATCGCCAGCATTGATCGAGGTTGCAAATCCACGGACTGTGTAGAGGCCTCCCATCGTGTACTGAGAGAGTGGCGTCAACCGATAATCGAAAGCATATTGCCCACGGATCGAACCGAAGATTTCGTGAACCAATGGTTTGTATGTTGCTGATCCCCATCCCGAGTCGAAAATTGGATCTAGATAGAAGGATCCATAGAGCGAAGCATTGATTGTTGTCCAGTTGGGCGAAGTGTCGAAGCGACCAAGATCGTCGAGCGACTCCTGATTGGCATTCGTGGTTGTGTATGAAGCTCCAAGGCTGCCTTGAACCGCCCAAGTGTCCCCGATTGCAAGAGCATCGACAGTTCCCGAGCCAGTGAAGAAATTCGCGTCGCCCGTCGTCCCAAAGAGTTCGTTATCTGCATAAGAGTTCCAAGCTCGCGCTGAAGCATCGAAATCCAAGAAGAAATTACCCTTCTGGTAGAAGGTCCAAATCAGGTCGCCTTGGGCTCCCCAGTTGCTGCCGTTGAAATCCTCGCCAGCGAGTCCCACATCGGAGGAGTTGTAGGTTCCCCAAGTTCCAGTCACTCTCCAACGCAGGTCCTTCATAGTTCCGACTCGAGCGTCGTAGTAGCCATTTACAGACTCATTGTTAGAGAAACTTGCAGTCTGATAGTTGACCGAGAGAATGTCATCATTATTTGTTAACTGGGTTGCCAGAATGCCAACTTGTTCCACCCAATAATTTGTTTGCTTCGTTCCTGTGTTGGAAACTTGGACGAAAACATCAAAGATGTTTTTTTCCTGAACGAAATAGTCAAGCACCACCTGCGAAGAAGATGGTTCAGCAGTAACTGCGGCACTTACAGTTCGGCCTGGAAAGCGGCTGAGAGAGTAAAGATAGTCGTCGAGCACTTCCTTCTCTAACAAATCGCCACCGGCGATTGGCGAACCAGCAATGACAGATGTCTGCTTTGGATCGTTGACATTTTGACCAACGGCGTCTGCCCGAACGCCGGAAGTTACAGTTCGTACAGCGCTGACTTGGGCTGCGACTACGTTGATGGTGTTGGTTCCTGTGGCACTCCCCGACGCATCCATCAAACAAGCGACTCCTCCAACGCCTGCAGCATTGACGGATGCAACAACAGCATTCTGAATGGCGATTCGTGCCGAGTCGGTGAGGGATCCGCTGGTCTTTGAAATTTCGGCAAGGGTGAGGGTGGTCTTGGTTCCAGAGGAAGTTGAACTGCCAGAATAACTAGAACCATTCTTGTAGAGCGTTACCGATGTCTGCATTAACTTATCGGCGCTTGGCATTCGCGGATGATTCGCTGGTTCCATCTTGAAGGTGAACTGGGTTGACTGCGAGAAGCGAGCTTCGCTTGCCCAAGTTGTTGCTTCTGTCTTTTGGGCAGCAGTCGAAGCGCTTTGTGTCGCTAAGGGTTGAATCGCACGGTTTGGCTTTCGTGAATCCGGGATCACCGGATTGGCGGACTGTGATGGAGTCTGAGCGAATGTCGCCGTAGACAAAAACATTGCTAACAAGCCAAAAAACAGGCTTTTCATAAAAAAAGGAATGTGATTTTTTGAAGTGTCAATATTATTTCTGTATAATTTCATTTTGTAGATACCTCCATCATTTTTATAAATACCACCGTAAGTTTCAATACTAAAGTAACTCGCTTTGAGGAATCCGTCAAACGCGCAATGCCTGCGTTGCTTGTGTGGAGCAAGAGAGAGAGAGAGAGGGGGGGAGAAAGCTGTATCTTCTTATCCTGCATATAGATATGAGCAAAAATCATCTTTCAACCGCGTGGTTTGGCGCCTCCGCGGCGGGCTCGTTCGTAGGTCTTGGCGGCAGCGTACTCATCTTCCCCATCCTGAAGGTCGGATTTGGAATGGATGTTCGAAGGGCGATAGGTTTATCGACTCGCGTGTTGCGATGTTCGTGATTGGTGGCGCGCTGCCGGGATCGATTCTTGGCGCGAAATTGATGCCGTACCTTCGACTGAATGTTCTGATCATTATTTTATTTTGTAAGTAATCGGAATTCAAAAATTCTTGCGTGGATTGAGGATCACTTTGTGAGCGTACCCGATCCAAAATTTCAATCTGTCGACCAAATGATCGTGTGCATAGAAGTTGGAATCACACTGGTCGGATTCACGACCGCGGTTGTGCGGCACTTTGTTCAAGGTGACGCGCCGATGATGGCGCAAGTTTTTCACTCGGATGCATTTGCAATCGGATAATTGTCGTGTCTTATTCTTGTTGCGATTCCAGTCGCGCGTGTCATCGCTGTCATCGGAACTGCAATCGTTGTTATCCTCGTGACAACTGCGGTGATTGATCTTGCAGGGCGGAATGATTCAACCGCACAAAAGATCGAACAATGCTGAGTCCAACACAAATGCCTGATTCCAAGCGAAAACTTTTTTCATCCACGAACATTGCGATTGCTGTTGCAGCGCTGGGATATTTTGTCGATGTCTATGACTTGCTTTTGTTTAATGTTGTTCGGTGGCAAAGTCTCGAAGACCTCGGATTGACCATCGATCAACAAACACAAACAGGGGTTTGGTTGCTCAATTTGCAATTGATCGGAATGCTTGTCGGAGGCGTGCTTTGGGGTGTGCTTGGTGATTTGCGAGGCCGACGAAGCGTGTTGTTCGGCTCGATCATTCTCTATTCCGTTGCGAATCTCTTGAACGCTGGTGTCGGCGCAACAAGTGGAGTGTTTTCGTTCGTGGGTGGATTCGATGCGATCACGATGTATGGCATCTTGCGATTCGTCGCAGGTGTTGGCCTTGCTGGAGAACTTGGCGCAGGCGTCACATTGGTTGCAGAAATTTGCTCTCGCCACGGAAGAGGAATCGCCGTGACGATCATTGGAGCAGTCGGTGTTGTTGGAGCCATCGCCGCCGGAGTTGTGAATGAATTTACTGGATGGCGAATGTCGTATGCAATCGGCGGGGTGATGGGACTTGCACTTCTTGTATTGCGCTTCGCTGTTTTTGAAAGTGGACTCTTTGATGCAATGAAGAGTGAAAGCCCCAATCTTTCGCGGGGACTTCTACCGATTTTGAAATCTTGGACGCTCGCCCTGCGTCTGCTGAAAGTTGTCGTTGTGGGAATGCCGATCTGGTTCACGTTGGCAATCATCGTTGGACTCGCACCGAAAATCGCGGGTGAAATGGGGCTCTCGCCAACGCCCAAGCCTGGACACTTGGTTGCGCTGTTTTATACAGGCGCAATTTTCGGAGATATCTCGAGCGGTTTGCTTTCGCAAAGATTGAAGTCTCGGAAAATACCCATTGGCATTTTTCTTTTTGGAACAGCGGTGGGATGCGCGCTGGTCTTGCTGCTTGGTCCACGAAGTGCGGCGTGGTATGGCGCGGCAACTGTTGTGATGGGATTCTTCAGCGCGTACTGGATCGTGGTGATCACCACGGCGAGCGAACTCTTCGGCACAAATGTTCGTGCGACTGTCACGACGATGACACCAAATTTGATTCGGGCGAGCGCCGTGCCGATCAGTATTTTCTTTGCGCTGATTGCCCAACCGCTTGGCGCAGTTGGAGCGACATGGCTGAGTGGCGGACTGTGCTTCGTACTGGCCGCACTCGCGCTGTGGCGACTGCCTGAACCATTCGGACGCGATCTGGATTTTTACGAGGAGTGATCCACCGTGCGAGCGTTGACCCGTCGCGGTTTATTGCGCGGAGGCGGATCGCTTGGCGATCAATTCGTCGATTCGCTCGAGACGGCGACGATGTTGAGCGCGATCGGGTTCGATCAATGTCAACGCGAAGATATGAATACGCGCCGCATCGAAGTCCCCCGCTTCAAGCGCGCATGATGCCGCGAGTTCGCGTGTTGGCGCGCTGTATGGATCGATGCGCGCGGCTCGCTCCGCGGCGATGAGCGCGGCCTTGGGATTTTTTTCCGCTCGCCCGATGCGCGCGACTTCGAGTGCGAAAGAAGGATCGTTGTCCGCACGAGCGTCGAGGAACATCAAGTGATCTCGCGCCGCAGCGGATTCGCCCCGAGCCATCGCGCGCGCCGCGAGTCTTTGATGAGGCCACGGATCGAGCGGACGAGATTTGGAATACCGCTCAAGCAGTTGCGCTGTCGCATCATCGATTCCACCTGTCACCGCCAAAGCGTCCATCGAAGCGCAACGAGAGACTGCTCGACGCGCTGCGATTTCCAGCACGTCGGGGTGGTTGGGATTTGCCGTCAAAATCTTTGCGAAGGCTTCATCGGTGATTGGCTCTTCGGCCTTGGGCATGGTGACAATTGGGGCATCTGGCGACATATCATCTTGTTTGGCTCCATCTTGTTTGTCTCCATCTTGTTTGTTCACAATTCCAAGCAACACATCGATCGAAGGCTCCGCCGCAAGCCCCCAAGACGCGACTTGTAATGTCGCCCAATTCTTGAAGTCGGCCATGAACTGCTCGCGTGAAATGCCGAGCACAGCAGGAAATGCTTTCGCCTCTGTCTCGCCGCGCGCATATCGATCGAGCAATTGCACGATCACACTCTTGCCATACACCTCGCGCATGAACTGAACCATCCAATGTCCTTGCGCATAAGCGAGCGTGCGATCGGATGGACGCTTTGGGCGAACGAAAGCCCACTTGATTTCGTCGAGATCGAAGAGTTCATTTTTCTGCAGAGTATTCGCCAATAATTCATACGTTCGCCAATCGCGCTCCTTGTGCTCCATATCAACCGCGGCCGCTTCGGTAAACCAATGCGGAATGCGGTTGCTGGTGCGATCAAGCGTGACTGTGTGAACAAACTCGTGTCGCAGCGTGTCGAGCCAATCAAATCTTCCAATCGATTTACTTGTGCCACTATCTCGCGGAGGTTCGAGTGCGATGACCGGCCCCGTGCTGGCGGCAACCGTATGAATTTGCGGCATTCCCGTGATGCGAACCCCGAAATATTTGTGATCAGGCATCAACTCGATTGTCGTGATTCCCTTGGGTTCATGTCCATAGTGATCACAGACTTCGCGGTACATCGTTTCTAATTGTGCGGGCATACTTGCGGCCAAAATTTCATCAACGCCCGCTCGACATCGCACACGAAAATGTTCGCTCTTGAAAACTTTCCATCCCGCCATTTCTTCCAACAGAAATTTACTGAACGCGATGCGCTTGTCATACGGATCAAGACGCACGGCTTCCGTCAGTGCGGCGAGAGCTTCTTCGTCGTGACCAGCCTGCATTTCCAGCAATCCAAGATCGTTGCGAGGAACGCTCCAGTTTGGTTCGCGACGCGCTGATTCATTCAGCATGTCCGCGGCATCCGCGTATTGTCGAGCAAGCGAGAGATATCGCCCAACTTGCCACGAAGCTCGACCGCTATTGGGCGCAAGCGCGTCGGCCTTGGCAAGAGTTGCGCGCATTGCATCAAAGTCATATCGCAGTGCATAGGCCGATGCCTCGAGCGCGATCGCCTCTGGAAGCATCGGCATTTGAGCGCGAATATTCGCCAAGACTGCAAGAGCTTCATCCGCATCAAAGCGACAACACGCAGAATCTGCGCGCAGTAAAGCCGCAGGAGCACAAGGCGCAGTGGCATCAACTGTTGCCGCTGCTTCGGTGATCCGAACTGCGGCGCGTTCCGCTCCGTCGAAGTCGAATCCCATCAACGCGACTTCACCAAGAAGTTGCCACGCATCTGCGGATCGCGGATTCAGCGAGAGTGCTTCTCTCAGTGCTGCGACAGCTTCTTCAACATTGTGCTTCTCTATGAGGAAGCGCGCTTCGACAATTCGTCCGCGCCAATCCAATCGATCCATTTCGCGCGCATCCGCAAGTGTCTTGATGATCGCATCACATGAAGCCACATCCGTTGCACGAACGCGCGCAAGAACCGTCATTGCTTCAGCGGCCATAACGATATCGGTGGCGGTGATTGTTTTTCCATCAACAAGTTCTCGAACCGCTTCCGCTGCCGCGGTCGCAGCTTCGTCTTGTCGACCGAGACCTTCGAAACATTGCGCACGCAAAGATGACGCGGGCGCGCCAGGCAAATCGGTCAAGACTTGTATCGCTGCATCGAATCTCCCCTGCTTCACCAGTGCCTCCGCGCCTAAAATTGCGGGAACTCCCTCGGGCAATTTTGCGCTTGTCAAGACAGCGCTTGGAACCCCGGCATCAATCGCAGCACGCGCGCGACGCGCGGGATCCGCGAGATCATCCGTCGTCCACTGCCCGTGACGGATGCGCGTATTCGCTCGATCTTCATTACTTCGCCACTCTGCATCGATTGAAATCTGCGCCGCGGGCGCAAGCGTCGCGGTCTTGGGCACGGCAGAACCCTGTCGAGCATCTGACGAAGCAACGATGGCGCAAACTGTCATCGCCGCAACCGCAAGAGTGCCGCGAAGCGACAAAGTGGCGGGAAATTGATTCGTCATTCGCATTGTCGATGTAAGCGTATCCCGAGTCCCCGCTATTCACCTCAACTTCAGCAAGTTCAAGGATTCAGTGGACGCGTATCTATCTTCCAACCTTCTGTTGATGGCGGCGAAAGTATTGCGCGGGCCGCATCATCAAGGCCAACATCCAATCGACCATCTCGCAGCAGAACGCGTGTCTTATCGCCATTGATCGCTTCGACTTCGACTGCGCGCGGGATCAGCGATGCACGATCAAGAATGATCGTCATTGCCGCGGTATCACGCGCCATTTTTGTTCCGACTCGCGGAATCAAACGCAGAATAACAAGCGCACTCTCGTTTGGATTTTTTTCTGTTGATGCGGGCTTTGCTGTGGCAAGCGAACGGAAAAATGGCGCATCGGGAAGCGTTCCAAGTGTCACAATAAATTCTCGTTCGACATCTCTCCGTGGCTGACCAAGCGGAACTGGGAATGGACCTTCTCCAACTCGAAGTGGATCGAACGATTCTCCTTCGGGGGCGAGTTGACGATGGATCGCCTGCTTTTTTGTTGGATCAAATTCCCACATCCATCCACCGCGAAAAACAAATCTGCGCGCATCGGTCGACCCGCGACCCGTGCTGTCGATAAATTCGTCGAAGGCAATTCCAATTTCCCGATCCTTTCCAGAAGGACCAAGAACAACAACTCGTCCACGACGAACTTCGCGCTCATCAGTCAACGATTCAAACTTTTCCATCGTCGCACTCGCGGTGAAATCTTTCATCGTGCGCCCCTGCTCTTCCATCGCATCAAGAAGAATCTCGACCGTGGCGTTTGCTTGGATGGGAGTTTGCGCGGGAGTTTGCGCGGGAGTTTGCGCGGGAGTTTGCGCGGGAGTTTGCGCGGGAGCTTGCGCGGGAGCTTGCGCGGGAGATTGCGCGGGAGTTTGCGCGGGAGATTGCGCGGGAGTTTGCGCGGGAGATTGCGCGGGAGCGGGAGTTGGTGCAATCACGACCTCGTTCGTATTCCCACTCGCAGGCGGCACGCTTTGGCAGGCAAGCAAACCAAACATTGAAGCACTTATATATAGAAGAAGTAATGTGATCATGGGAGTGAGACCATTCATTGAATTGGAACTTGCTCCACGATCTCAAGGCCGAAACCATGCAATCCTGGCATCGCCTTTGGATGATCACTCAACACACGCAGACGGCGTAAACCCAAGTCGCGCAGAATCTGTCCCCCGATGCCGAATTCTCGCTGATCCATCGGCTGAGCGCGCGCGCCAATACCACCGAGCCTCGTGAGATCGGGGGCATTCACATCATCTCCACCACTGCGGCGAACTTGATGAATGAGATCGGTCAGATCATCGCCTTCGCTTTCCGTTCGCAGATAGACAAGCGCGCCTTTCTTCGCTTTGCGAATCGCTCGTAGCGATGCGCGAACAGTCTCTTGACCGGAACGCTCGCCGCTTGCGCGTGTCGTCGCAAAAATATCACCAAGAATATCTCTTCGATGCATGCGAACCAAGACTGGATCTTCGTGCGCACTTGGTCGACCATCGCTTTCGAGAACTCCAACTCCGCCAAGACAAAGAGCCAAATGAGGCTGTGGATCGAGCGAACTATGCCAGGCATAAAGAGTGAATGGACCTTCGGGAGTTTCCACAACAACTCCGCTTGCGGGAGCAATTCGTTTGACCAAAGTCTCGCCGCGCAAACGATGTTCGATGATCTGCTCCACCGAACAAATCTTCAACTCATATTTCTCACACAAAGTTTTCAGATCGTCCATTCGAGCCATCTCACCATCTTCGCGAACGACTTCAATGATGCACGCAGCAGGAAGCAATCCCGCCAAGCGACAAAGATCGACCGATCCTTCGGTCTGTCCTGTTCGCACCAAGACGCCGCCTTCGCGAGCGCGCAGAGGATTGATATGACCAGGCCGCACGAAATCGTCTGGGCGACTCTTTGGATCTGCGATCATGCGAATCGTCGTCGCGCGGTCGCGCGCGCTGATGCCAGTTCCAACGCCATGTCGCGGATGTCCATCAATCGAAACTGTGAATGCGGTACCGCGCAAACTGGAATTCGATCCAGCTTGAGGATGCAGAGCGAGTCGCTCGCACGTTTCGCCATCGATCGAAACGCAGAGATATCCTCCGGCCACACGATTGAGAAAATTGACCGTCTCAGGCGTGATCGCTTGCGCGGCGCAAACTAAATCACCCTCGTTTTCTCGCTGTTCGTCATCCACAAGGACGATGATCCGCCCCGCACGGAGTTCTTCAAGGATTTCAGGAATGGGCGCGAAGGTGTTCATGGACGGTTCACTTTATCCTTCCCGTATGACAAGCGTGCGCCTTCGATCAAAATCCGTCGTGAAAAAATCTGCCACCGCAAAAAGCAAGGTCGATCTTGCCACACGCCGCGACGAATTGTGGCTTCTCGAATTGACGAGCACTCCCACTGCGGCTGGACACGAAGAACGCGTGATGGCATGGATTGATGGTTGGCTCGCTCCGCGCAGATCGAAACTGGACATTCAGCGTGATGATGCTGGCAACTTTCTCATTCGCCGCAAGGATCGATCACGCACCGCGCGTCCAATTCTGATCACTGCGCATCTTGATCATCCTGCGTTCGTTGTTCTCGTGCCTCCTTCCATGAAAGGTCCTGCCGCATCGCGGCGAAACTTGACGATGGAATTTCGAGGTGGTGTGAACGATCCATATTTTATTGGAGCACGAATCGAAGTCATTGATTATTCCGGCTCGCGATTTCCCGCGACGATCATCACCCTTGATGCGAAGCAGCAACCATTCAAGCGTGTTGTCGCTCGACTGGATCAAACTCCAACAAGCGATTCGATCGCGGTGGGAGATATCGCTCGTTGGCTTCTTCCTGCGCCGCGCATCGTGACGCGTGCCGTCGGCGCACCAATGCCAAACGGAGAGCCAGCCGAAGTCCGCGTCATCGAAACAAATGCATGCGACGATCTTGCGGGGGTCGCCGCGGCATGCGCTGCATTTGATCGATTGATGAAGAACAAGGTTGCGGCGAATGTCGGACTTCTTTTTACAGTCGCTGAAGAAGTTGGATTCATCGGAGCAATCCACGCGGCAAAAACGAAGTTCATTCCGCGCAATGCTCGATTGATTTGCCTCGAAAACTCGCGCAGTTTCCCGCACGATTCTCCAATCGGCGCCGGCGCGATCTTGCGCGTCGGCGATCGAATGAGCGTCTTCAGCCCAACACTGACAAACGAACTCTCGTTCCTCTTCACCGCACACCGAAAGAAGCGCGCTGGATTTCAGTGGCAGCGCAAATTGATGGCAGGCGGAGGGTGCGAAGCGACCGCATTCGCCGCGTATGGATTTGAATCCACTTGCCTTTGCCTGCCGCTTGGAAATTATCACAATATGAGCGACATCGATGGCACTCTCGCCGGCAAGCGACCTGCGAAGATCGAATGCGAGTTTGTCTCGATCGATGATTATCACGGAATGATCGAAATGTTGATCGTCGGCACAACAGGCTTGGCCGCAACGGATGTGGCGAGCGCAAAGCGGAGAACGCCTTCCATCTCTGTCCACTTGCCCGTTATGGAGATGCTCTATCGCAGATCATCTTCCGTGCTCGGCGGATAAATCTCTACGATCCCAATTCTCTATGTCGAAGAACTCCGCACGAACTCCTCGAAGCAACGATCTAGCTCAACGCATAGACGCCGGCTTTCGCGAAGCCCTGTCTGCCGCGATGGGTGAAAGCGGATCATCGGCAGATCCATCGATCAAGGTCGCTGCAAATCCAAAATTCGGTGATTTTCAAGCCAATTTTGCAATGGGGCTTGCCAAGACTCTCGCCCAGTCGCTTGGCAAGAATCCACGCGAAATTGCGCAGATGGTCGTCGATCACGCACCGCAATCGCTGCGTGATCTGTGCGAACCAATGGAAATCGCAGGGCCTGGGTTTGTCAACATTCGACTGAAACCAGAGGCAATCGCTGCGGCGTTGACCGCGATGGACATTCCGTCGCTTGGAATGTCCGATGCAAATGGCGCACATTCCGTGGCGGTCGATCTCTGCGGAGTGAATGTCGCCAAGCAAATGCATGTTGGGCATCTGCGAGCGACAATCATCGGCGACACGATTGCGCGACTGTACGAACGGCTTGGATGGAAAGTCTTTCGTCAGAATCATCTCGGCGATTGGGGCTTGCCGATTGCGATGACGATTGCCGCGCTGCGACGCGCGAAGACTGACATCAATCGTGTGACGCTTGATGATCTGAACACTGCGTATCGAAATGCCCAGATGCAAGGACGCGATGATGAAGCTGGACTCGCCGCCGCGCGCGCAACGCACGTTGGTCCACATCGCATCGCAGAATTGGAAGCGCAGCACGACGGGGCGTCCGATGCCTTGCGCGATGCGCACGACACGCTTCGGCGCTTGCAAGCTGGCGACAAAGAGATCGTCGCGGATTGGCAGAAATTGATCGATGTCACGATGCGGGAGGTCTATGAAACAGCGCAAATATTGGGCGTTGACCTGAAGCCAGAACATAATCGTGGCGAGAGTTTCTTTCGTGATCGGCTTGCAACCACAGTTGATGATTTTGTGAACGCAAACCTTGCAGTGCGCGACGACGGAGCGTTGGTCGTTCGCTTTGCCGATCGTGAACGTCCGTTGTTGATCCAAAAATCCGATGGAACTTCGCTCTATGCAACCACCGATCTCGCCGCCGTCAGATATCGCATTCAAGATCTTGGCGCGGAACTTGTCGTGTACTGCGTCGATGCGCGTCAAAGAGATCACTTCCGCGATGTCTTTGATGCCGTGCGGTTGATCGGATGGACGAAGCGACCTGATGATTCCCAAGCATCGCTGGTGCATGTTCCATTCGGCGCGGTCCTTGGCGCGGACAAGCGACCACTGAAAACACGCAGCGGCGAAAACTTCACGCTCAAAGCTTTGCTTGACGAAGCGGTCGCTCGCGGTCGACGCGAAGTGCGATCTCGTGCGGCGGTTCCCGATGCGCCAACATCTGGAATGTCTAGTGCAGAATTGGACGCGATCGGCGAGGCTGTTGGAATCGCGGCGATTAAATATGCGGATTTATCCAGCGATGTTGGCCGAGACTATGTCTTCGATCTTGACCGAATGGTTTCCTTCGAAGGAGATACTGGGCCATATGCACAATATGCCCACGCAAGAATCTCTGGAATTCTCGCCAAAGCAGGAGCGAATGGTGCGACGAGTCCGATCATCATCGGCGCGGCAGAAGAACGCGCGTTGGCATTGAATCTCTTGCGATATCCAAGCGCGATCGAAGATGCCGCCGCGCAACTGGCACCCAATCGACTTGCTGCGTTCATTTATGAACTCGCGAATACTTTCAACGCGTTCTATCAAACCTGTCCGGTTCTTCGCGGAGTCGATGACTCAACGAGATGCTCGCGACTTCGATTGTGCGATATCACGCGCCGCGTGTTGGCCGACGCGCTTTCCATCATGGCAATTTCCGCTCCCGCTCGAATGTGAAGACGATGACCAATACACATCCCAATCTTAGACTTGTCGATCACCCACTGATCCATCACAAACTTTCGTACATCCGAGATCGCACCACGCCAACGCGTGACTTTCGCCGGTTGCTTTCGGAGATTGCAGCGTTGATGACATACGAAGTTTGCCGAGAATTCCAGACAGTTTTGGATCATGTCGAGACGCCCCTCGAACGAACCGCCGTTCAAAGACTCGCCGCGCCGATCACTCTTGTGCCTGTGCTTCGTGCTGGACTTGGAATGACTCGTGGCGTTCTTGATCTGCTGCCAGATGCGCGTGTCGGCCACATTGGAATTCGCAGAGACGAATCAACGGCGCTGCCGATTGGGTATTACACCAAGCTTCCACAGAATGTTTCGGATGGCCCAGTGATCCTTGTCGATCCGATGCTTGCGACTGGCGGTTCATGCGCGCACGCGCTGAGGTTGCTGCGCGAAGCAGGTTGCGAAGACCTTCGCGTGATTTGTCTTGTTGCCGCCCCCGAAGGCGTGGAGCGACTTGCGAAGGACCATCCAAACGTGCGCATTTATGCCGCGGCACTCGATCGTGAATTGGACGAGAACAAATACATTCGACCGGGCTTGGGCGATGCTGGCGATCGCTGCTATGGAACGGGTTGAACACCAACCGATTCGCATCATTTATCGCCAATAACCCGCAGAATCAGGCATCTTTCTTCCAGGGTATATCCGCGACACCGCGCGCAAGATTTGCTCTTCGAGCCATCGCGAAGAATAAATCCCCAAGTCGATTGAGATATTGAATCGGAGCATTTCCGATCGTTTCATTTTCATTCAGCGCAACCAACAATCGCTCGGCCCGACGACAGACCGTTCGCGCAACATGTAAATGTGTCGCGAGCATTGTTCCACCTGGAAGAATGAACACGCGAATCTCTTCGTTGCCTCCATCAATCTCGTCGATGAATTTTTCTGATTCTGCGATATGCCGATCGCCGATGCGAGGAACGCGCGCTTGCGTTGTTGAACTCGTCGGCGTTGCAAGATCGGCGCCGAGATCAAAGAGTCGTGACTGCAGATGAATCAATATCGCATACATACGCGCTTCGACTGGATTATCCGCCGCACACTCTGACGCACACATTCCAAGCCAAGAGTTCAATTCATCAACGGTTCCATATGCTTCGATACGCGGGTGATCTTTTCTCACGCGGCCGCCGCCATACAATCCCGTCGATCCGTCATCACCAGTCTTCGTATATAATTTCATGCTATTTTCCTCTGTTTTCGCGGCAATTCATTGGCAAGTACATTTCATACTTCGGGACGCAACACCAGCTCTGGCGCGACGGATCGTATTCCACTTGCATCGGAAATTGTGACTGCGAATCCTGGGCAGAGCGCTCCTGCACTCCACTTTCCATCTGTTGATAGCGCGATGATGCCGACCTGTTGATGCGCAAGTGGTTTGTGTCTTCGTTCGATTCGCTCCAGGACTTCTCGCACTGCATCGAGTGGAGTTGATCCGCGGCGCATACATTCGACAGCGAGAAATGATCCGCTGACTCCCATGACGAATTCGCCCATGCCAGTTGCGACCGCACCGCCACCTTCTGGATCGACATAGATTCCGTGACCTGGTATCGGCGAATCTCCAACGCGACCCGCCAACTTGAATGGCATTCCACTCGTCGAACATGCGCCGGCCATAACACCTTGAGTATCGATCGCAAGCACACCGACCGTGTCGTGGGGAATATGCTTCTCTCCGATTGGCGATGGCGACTTCGAAAAAAGTTTTCCAGAGTCCACTCCTTGATCCGTCGGTCGAGTCGTCTTCTCTCCAGATCGCCAACGCTCCCACGCCTGACGCGCGTCCGCCGACAAAAGTTCCGCCACCGGCATCCCCATAGCATCCGCAAACGAATCCGCACCTTCGCCGACCAACATCACGTGGTTCGTCCGCTCCATTACCAATCTGGCAAGATCCGCAACATGCAGATGCCGCGTGACTGCGCAAACCGAACCGCATCGTTCAGGCGACATCATCACGCAAGCGTCAAGGCTTATGCGTCCTATAACATCTGGAAGCCCGCCAAATCCTACCGAATCTACCTCAGAATTGGCTTCTGCTTCTCTCGCCACTGTACAAACTGCATCGAGAGCCCCGCCACCAGACGACAGTTTTGGCCATGCCAATTTGCATCCGCGAGCCGAAAAACTCCAAGTTGCAAGCATAAGGGGGTGGGAAGAATTGCTTGGCATTGATTTTGGGGTTTAAGAGATCCAATGATAATCGGGGACAATATTTTGGGGTTTTTTTAAGATAACAG
>SXGU01440369.1_pt1 | contig 15579 bp, 30 predicted proteins | sample 3174531 | NCBI WGS metagenome assembly SXGU01 (sample SAMN11356863, study PRJNA531348) | freshwater metagenome | isolation source: freshwater sample F1-140 | place: China: Fuxian Lake, Yuxi | collected 2017-12-25
ACCGTCGGTGCGGGCGTCGTCGCCAAGATTATTGAGTAAGGATTGATCATGCAAAAGCAAAAGATTCGTATCCGCCTGAAGGCGTATGACTACACCCTCATCGATCGTTCTGCGGCTGAGATCGTGGATACTGCCAAGCGTACCGGCGCTGTGGTCAAGGGTCCCGTGCCTTTGCCGACGGCCATCGAGCGTTTTGATATCCTGCGTTCGCCGCATGTCAACAAGACGTCGCGCGATCAGTTGGAGATCCGTACGCATAAGCGTCTAATGGATATCATTGATCCGACTGATAAAACGGTGGATGCACTGACCAAGCTGGATTTGCCGGCAGGGGTTGACGTCGAGATCAAGCTGCAGTAAAATGCCTTTTCTCTGTGAGGGGTTGCGCTAGCTGTGCGGCCCCTTTGGGTTTTTAGCCGACCAATTGTAGTCGGCCCTTGAATAAGGAAATAAAACATGACTCTAGGCCTTGTCGGTCGCAAGATCGGCATGACCCGCGTATTCGCTGAAGACGGCACATCCGTCCCGGTGACCGTGTTGGACATGTCGGACAACCGTGTATCGCAAATCAAAACCCAGTCGGGTGACGGCTATGATGCCCTGCAAGTGGCATATGGCTCCCGTCGCGCGAGCCGCATTACCAAGCCTGTGGCGGGCCATTTGGCTGCGGCAGGTGTGGAAGCCGCGCGTGGCATTGCCGAGTTTCGCGTTCCGGCTGATGTGGTATCTCAATATACACTTGGTGCCAACATTGGTGTGGATATCTTCCAGGTCGGTCAGATCGTTGATGTCTCCGGTGTGACTCAGGGTAAGGGCTACGCGGGCGTCATCAAGCGTTACCACTTCTCCTCTCAGCGCGCTTCTCACGGCAACTCCCGTTCCCATAATGCCCCGGGCTCCATTGGTATGGCTCAGGACCCGGGTCGTGTGTTCCCGGGCAAGCGGATGGCTGGCCATTTGGGCGCGGTCAATCGTACGGTTCAGAATCTGGAAATTGTTCGTGTGGATACCGAGCGTCAGGTGCTGTTGATTAAGGGCGCTGTACCAGGTTCAAAGGGTGGCGACATCGTCGTGCGTCCGGCCGTTAAAGGAGGTGCCTGATGGATCTGAAACTGATTAATGCTCAAGGGCAGGATGCGGGTGCCGTTGCGGCTTCGGATCTCCTTTTTGCGCGTGAATACAATGAAGCGCTGGTCCACCAGTTGGTCACGGCTTATCAGGCCAATGCCCGGAGCGGTAACCGTGCTCAGTTGACTCGTGCCGAGGTTCATCACAGCACCAAGAAGCCCTTTAAGCAAAAGGGTACGGGCCGCGCCCGTGCGGGTATGACCTCCGGCCCGATTTGGCGTGGTGGTGGTCGTGCCTTCCCGAACAAGCCGGATGAGAATTTCAGCCAGAAGATCAACCGCAAGATGTTCCGTGCCGGTATGGCGTCCATTCTGTCCCAGTTGGTGCGTTCTGATCGTCTGCGCGTGATTGATGAGATCGCGGTTGATGGGCCGCGCACCAAGTTGTTGGCTGCCAAAATCAAGGATCTCGGTATTGCCAAGGATCGCGTCCTGATTATCGCTCCGGTGGTCGATGAAAACCTGTGGTTGTCTTCCCGTAACCTGGCTAATGTGTTGGTGCTGGAGCCGCAACAGGCCGATCCGGTTAGCCTGGTTCGTTTTGATCAGGTTCTGGTGACGCGCGATGCGCTGCGTAGTTTTGAGGAGATGTACGCATGAATGGCCAAAAATTCAATGAGGCTCGCCTGCTACAAGTGATCCTGGCGCCCGTCGTTTCCGAGAAGGCTACGATGCTGGCTGACAAGCAACAGCAGGTCACTCTTCGTGTTGCGACTAGTGCCACCAAGCCTGAGATTAAGGCTGCGGTCGAGCTGCTGTTTAAGGTGCAGGTCGCCGATGTCAAGGTGCTCAATGTTAAGGGCAAGACCAAGCGTTTTGGTCGGAGCATGGGTCAGCGTTCCAACTGGAAGAAGGCTTATATCTGTCTTCAGCCAGGTCAGGAACTCAACTTTGCCGCAGGGGAATAAGTCATGGCACTCGTAAAGGTAAAACCCACTTCTGCCGGCCGTCGTGCCGTTGTGAAGGTTGTGACCCCGGGTCTGCACAAAGGCAAGCCCCACACCTCTTTGCTCGAGAAAAAGAGCAAGACGGCAGGTCGTAACAATAACGGTCATATCACGACCCGTCACATGGGGGGCGGTCACAAGCAGCATTACCGCCTGATCGATTTCAAGCGTGATAAGGACGGCATTGCCGCCCGAGTCGAGCGTGTCGAGTATGACCCGAATCGTTCCGCGCATATAGCACTCCTGTGCTATACCGATGGCGAGCGTCGTTACATCATTGCTCCGCGTGGCATTGCTGAAGGTGCGATTCTGATGAGCGGCGCAGATGCTCCGTTCAAGCCGGGTAACACCATGCCGCTGCGTAATATTCCGATTGGTTCTACCGTTCATTGTATTGAGATGATGCCGGGCAAGGGTGCGCAAATTGCGCGTGCTGCTGGTGCCTCGGCACAGCTGTTGGCGCGTGATGGTGCTTACGCTCAACTGCGTTTGCGTTCCGGTGAAATCCGCAAGGTGCACATTGAATGTCGCGCGACCCTGGGTGAAGTCGGCAACGAAGAAAATAGCCTGCGCTCTTTTGGTAAGGCGGGCGCTAAGCGTTGGCTGGGCATTCGCCCGACCGTTCGTGGTACGGCTATGAACCCGGTTGATCACCCGCATGGCGGTGGTGAAGGCAGGACGGGCGAAGGTCGCGTTCCGGTTACCCCGTGGGGTGTCCCGACGCGTGGTTATCGTACTCGCAACAACAAGCGGACTGACGTCATGATTGTGCGTCGTCGCCACAAGAAGGCTTAAGGGGTAATCGAGATGGCGCGTTCTGTTAAGAAGGGTCCGTTCATTGACGGGCACCTAATGAAAAAGGTGGAAACCGCACAGGCCAATTCGGACAAGCGTCCGATCAAGACTTGGTCGCGTCGGTCCACCATCCTGCCGGATTTTATCGGCCTCACCATCGCGGTGCATAACGGTAAGCAGCATATTCCGGTTTATGTGACTGAAAACATGGTTGGCCACAAGCTGGGCGAGTTCTCCCTGACCCGTACATTCAAGGGTCATGCGGCGGACAAGAAGGCCAAGAAGTAACTGGAGCGAACAATGCAAGCGACTGCAGTATTAAAAGGTACACGGATCTCCGCCCAGAAGGCGCGCCTAGTGGCCGATATCGTTCGCGGCAAAGCCGTGGATAAGGCGCTCAATCTGCTGGCCTTCACGCCCCGTAAGGCGGCCGTGGTGATCAAGAAGGTGCTCGAATCGGCGATTGCTAATGCCGAGCACAATGAGGGTGCTGATATCGATCTGCTTAAGGTGCAAACCATTTATGTGGACGAAGGCCCTGTTCTGAAGCGATTCACTGCCCGTGCTAAGGGGCGTGGTAACCGGATCATGAAACCCACCTGTCACATTACTGTGACTGTTGGCGAGTGAGGTAATTTATGGGTCAAAAGATACATCCGATTGGTTTCCGCCTGGCGGTCACCAAGAGCTGGTCCTCTAAGTGGTATGCCGGAAAGAAGACCTTTGGTGCCATGCTGATCGAAGATCACATGGTGCGCGAGTTTCTGAAGAAGAGGCTGGCCAATGCATCGCTGAGCAAGATTGTGATCGAGCGTTCCTCGAAGAATGCCCGCATTATTCTGTACTCTGCGCGTCCTGGTATTGTGATTGGCCGCAAAGGTGAAGAGATCGAGATCCTCAAAAAGGAACTTGCCAAGCACATCTCGGTGCCGGCAACCTTGACGATCGAAGAAATCCGCAAGCCGGAGACCGATGCCGCCCTGGTGGCGGCCAATATCGCCCAGCAACTTGAAAAGCGGATTATGTTCCGCCGTGCCATGAAGCGTGCGATGCAAAACGCCATGCGTTTTGGCGCTCAGGGGATCAAGATCATGAGCTCCGGCCGACTGAATGGCGCGGAGATCGCCCGTACCGAGTGGTACCGCGAGGGGCGTGTGCCGCTACATACCCTCCGTGCTGATATTGACTATGGTGTCGCTACCGCAAGCACCAGCTATGGTGATATCGGCATCAAGGTCTGGGTTTACAAGGGTGAACACGGTGCGCGCAATGAGGCGCCGGCAGCTGCGGCTGAACCGGCCAAGCGCGGCAAGAAGCCAGGAGTGAAACATGCTGCAGCCAGCTAGAAGGAAGTTCCGTAAGGAACAAAAAGGTCGTAATACGGGTCTCGCGCAGCGTGGCTCGTCGGTTAGTTTTGGCGACTTTGGTCTTAAGGCCATTGGTCGTGGTCGCTTGACGGCGCGTCAGATTGAAGCCGCCCGTCGTGCCATGACGCGTCATATCAAACGCGGTGGTCGTATCTGGATCCGCATTTTCCCGGACAAGCCGATCTCTAAAAAACCAGCCGAGGTTCGTATGGGTAACGGTAAGGGCAGCCCGGAGTACTATGTTGCCGAGATTCAGCCGGGTAAAGTGCTCTATGAGATGGACGGCGTAGATGAGGTGCTGGCGCGTGAGGCTTTCAAGCTCGCGGCTGCCAAATTGCCGATTCCGACGGCCTTTGTGACCCGTCAGATTGGGGGTTGATGTGAAAATCAGTGAAATTCGCGGCAAGAGTGCCGAGGACATGAACAAGGAATTGGTGGATCTCCTGCGCGCGCAGTTTAGCTTGCGTATGCAGTTGTCCACGCAGCAGAGCAACAAGACGCATGAACTGCGTCGTGTGCGCCGAGATATTGCCCGTGTGCGTACCCTCATCACTGAGGCAAGCGTGACCGGACAGGTTGTGTAAAAGGTAGATCATGGCCGAGCAAAATAAAGTTACTCGTTCACTGACCGGCAAGGTCGTGAGCACCAAGATGCATAAGACTGTCACCGTATTGGTTGAGCGTCGCGTCAAGCACCCAATCCTGGGCAAGGTTATTCGTTTGTCCAAGAAATATCATGCCCACGATGAAACGAGTCGTTGCCATGATGGGGATGTTGTGATGATTGAAGAGTGTCGTCCGCTTTCCAAGACCAAGGCTTGGACTGTGGTGACTGTTGTTGGCGGTGCGAACGCGGCCTAATGGCCGTTTTGCGGGTACGCCTTCAGGGCAAGTAAAAAAAGCTTGCCATGGGGGACGCTGTGCATATATAATGCGCAGCTCTCGGTTTAAGAGAGCTGGTAAAACAGTTCTTGAGCCTTTAACACAAGACCCTTTGGGATCCAAAACTGCCTGACCTGTGAAAGCGGGCCTGGATAAGTTGGAGTAAGGAAATCATGATCCAAATGCAGACCATGCTCGACGTGGCTGACAACACGGGTGCACGCTCTGTTATGTGCATCAAGGTGCTGGGCGGCTCTAAGCGTCGTTACGCCGGTATCGGCGACATTATTAAAGTCACCATCAAGGATGCGGCTCCGCGGGGTCGTGTCAAGCGCGGTGATGTCTATAACGCGGTTGTTGTTCGTACCGCCAAGGGCGTTCGTCGTCCTGATGGCGCATTGGTGCGCTTTGATGGTAACGCTGCGGTGTTGTTGAATACTAAGCTTGAGCCGATTGGTACTCGCATCTTTGGACCGGTTACGCGAGAGTTGCGGACCGAAAAGTTCATGAAGATCGTGTCCTTGGCGCCTGAAGTCCTTTAAGGAGTCTGACTGTGAACAAGATTCGCAAAGGTGACGAAGTTGTCGTTCTGACGGGTAAAGACAAGGGTAAGCGGGGTACGGTCCTTGGCTTGCTGGCCGGAAAGGTGGTTGTTGAGGGCATTAACCGTGTCCGTAAGGCGACTAAGCCGAACCCGATGAAGGGCGTTCAGGGGGGTCTTGTGGATAAGGACATGCCGCTGGACCAATCGAATATTGCGTTGTTCAACCGCGGCACTGGCCGTGGTGATCGCGTGGGCATTCGCACGCTGGAGGACGGCCGCAAGGTTCGTTTCTTTAAGTCGAATGGTGAAGTTGTGGATGCGTGAGGCGAACATGGCGCGTTTTAAAGAGTTCTACAAAGAGACCGTGGTTGCTCAGATGATGGCGGCCTTTGGTTACAAGTCGGTGATGCAGGTGCCGCGTATCGAAAAGATTACCCTCAATATGGGTGTCGGCGAGGCGGTAGGCGACAAAAAGGTTCTTGAATTTGCGGTGGGTGATATGGCCAAGATCTCAGGTCAGAAACCCGTTGTCACCAAGGCGCGCAAGTCGATTGCGGGTTTCAAGATTCGTGACGGCTATCCGATTGGCTGTAAGGTCACCCTGCGTCGTGAACAGATGTTTGAGTTCTTCGATCGCCTGGTGACGGTTGCGATTCCGCGCATTCGAGACTTTCGCGGTGTCGGTGGCAAGGGCTTTGATGGGCGTGGCAATTTCAATATGGGCGTGCGCGAGCAGATCATTTTCCCCGAAATCGAATACGATAAGGTGGATACCCTGCGTGGCATGAACATTACAATCACGACGACTGCCAAGACGGATGCTGAGGCGCGCGCCCTGCTGGCGGCTTTTAAATTCCCGTTCAAGAACTAAGGATCGATCATGGCCAAGACCTCATTGATCAATCGCGAAGCGAAACGCCGTAGTACGGTTAAGAAATTCGCAGTCAAGCGTGCCGCTCTGCTGGCTGCCGCCAATGACATGACTCGTAGCGATGAAGATCGTTACGCTTCCCGTATGGAATTGCAGGACCTGCCGCGCAATTCAAGCGCAGTTCGCCTGCGCAACCGCTGTCAGATTACGGGCCGTCCGCGTGGCGTTTTCCGCAAGTTTGGCTTGTGCCGTATCAAGATTCGTGAGCTTGCCATGAACGGAGAAATTCCGGGCGTGGTCAAGGCCAGCTGGTAAGGAGAATAGTATGAGCATGAGCGATCCCGTCGCCGATATGCTGACCCGCATTCGCAATGCGCAGTTGGTTGAAAAGACCACTGTTCGTATGCCTGCATCGCGCCTTAAGACGGCGATTGCTGATGTGCTGCGCGAGGAAGGTTATATCGATGGTTATGTGATTCGTCAGGCAGACGGCAAGTCTGAGATGGAGATGGCGTTGCGTTATTACGCAGGTGAGCCGGTCATCGGAAAGATTGAGCGTGTCAGCCGTCCGGGTCTGCGAGTCTATAAGGGCAGCAATGACCTGCCGCGCGTGATGAACGGCCTCGGTGTTGCGATTGTGTCCACTTCGCAGGGTGTCATGACTGATCGCCGGGCGCGTAGCCTGGGTGTCGGTGGTGAAGTGCTTTGCGTTGTCGCTTGATCTTTTAGCAAAGGTAGAACATGTCACGTATTGCTAAAAATCCTGTCACCATTCCTGCGGGCGTTGAGGTTGATCTCTCCGCTGCGGCTATTACCATTAAGGGCCCCATGGGCTCTCTGACGCAACCCTTGGTGGCTGACATTCAGGTGGTGCACGCCGATGGTCAGCTTAAAGTGGCTCCGGCCAATGAGAGTCGTTTTGCCCATGCCATGTCCGGCACCGTTCGCGCTTTGCTGGCTAATATGGTTCAGGGTGTAAGCAAGGGCTTCGAGCGCAAATTGACCTTGGTGGGTGTGGGTTATCGTGCCCAAGTCCAGGGCGACAAGCTGAATCTCTCCTTGGGCTTTTCGCACCCGGTGGTTCACGCGATGCCGGCTGGTATCAAGGTTGAAACACCGACTCAGACCGAAGTGCTGATCAAGGGCGCCGACAAGCAGGTAGTGGGCCAAGTCGCCGCTGAAGTTCGTGCTTATCGTCCGCCGGAGCCCTACAAGGGTAAGGGCGTTCGATATTCTGATGAAGTGGTCTCCATCAAAGAGACTAAGAAGAAATAACCCGGAGTTAAGATCATGGAAAGCAAGATCCGGCGTTTGCGCCGAGCGCGCAAAACCCGCGCAAAGATCGCGGAACTCGTGGTGGCGCGCCTCAGTGTGCACCGCACCAATTCGCATGTATATGCTCAGGTCATTGACCCAAGTGGTTCCGTCGTCTTGGCCTCGGCCTCTACGGCTGAGAAAGAGATGCGCGCTCTGGTCAAGAACGGTGGCAATGTAGCCGCTGCTGTCTTGATCGGTCAGCGTATTGCCGAAAAGGCCAAGGCTGCCGGCATCGAGCGCATCGCGTTCGACCGGAGTGGTTTTGCTTACCATGGTCGCATCAAGGCCCTTGCCGATGCCGCCCGTGAGCATGGCCTGCAGTTCTAATAGCGGGGAAGATCATGGCTAAGATGCAACAGCAGCAAAAACAAGACGAGGTCAGCGACGGCCTGCGTGAAAAGATGATCGCCGTTAATCGCGTCTCCAAGACGGTTAAGGGCGGTCGGATCATGGCCTTTTCCGCACTGACAGTGGTCGGTGATGGCGACGGTTCGGTGGGTATGGGCAAGGGGAAATCCCGTGAAGTACCCGTGGCCGTACAGAAAGGTATGGATGAGGCGCGTCGCAACATGGTCAAGATTCCGCTTAAGAACGGATCTTTCCATCATGCCGTCGTCGGACGCCACGGCGCCGCCGTCGTGCTGATTCAGCCGGCCAGTGAAGGTACTGGGATTATTGCCGGTGGCGCGATGCGTGCTGTTTTTGAAGTGATGGGTGTTACCAATGTTCTGGCTAAGTGCCTGGGTTCCACCAACGCCAATAATGTGGTGCGTGCTACTTTGAACGGCTTGCAGCAACTCAACACCCCGGCGGACATTGCTGCCAAGCGTGGCAAGTCTGTCGCTGAGATTATGGAGTAAGTCATGGCAACTATGACCGGTAAAATCAAGGTAACACAGGTCAAGAGTGTGATCGGAACCATCCAGTCGCACCGTGCTTGTGTTCGTGGTCTGGGCCTGAAGCGCATCAACCACTCTGTCGTCGTCGAAGACACGCCGTCCAACCGCGGCATGATCACGACGGTTCGCTACCTGCTGAAGAGTGAGGTCCTCTGATGTATCTAAATTCTATTCAACCGGGTGCGGGCAGCAAGCACTCCAAGAAGCGCCTTGGCCGTGGTATCGGTTCGGGTCTTGGTAAAACCTGTGGCCGTGGTCACAAGGGCCAGAAATCCCGCGCGGGTGGTTTTCACAAGGTTGGCTTTGAGGGCGGGCAGATGCCGATGGCACGCCGCCTTCCCAAGCGTGGCTTCATCTCTGTGGATCGTGCCTTTAAGGCTGAGGTTCGTTTGTCTGATGTTGCCCAGCTTCCGGTTGATACCGTTGATCTCTTGGTCCTGTTACAGGCCGGTTTGGTCCCGCAAATGACTCGCAGCGCGAAGGTTATCTTGGCGGGCTCGATCGAAAAAGCGATCAAGTTCGTGGGCGTTGGCGTGACGGCAGGTGCTCGCGCTGCTATCGAGGCGGCGGGTGGCTCTGTGGCCGAAGCCGCTTAAGTTAGGCTCGGGAGAAAAAAGTGTCCGGTGCGGCTGGCCTTATGCAGATGTCTGGCAAGATGGGAGATCTCAAACAACGCGTTTGGTTCCTCATCGGGGCGCTGGTCGTCTACCGCATCGGTGCGCACATCCCGGTTCCCGGTATTGATCCCGTTGTACTGGCCGAACTGTTCAAGACACAATCTGGCGGCATTCTGGGCATGTTTAACATGTTCTCAGGCGGTGCTCTGGAGCGCTTTACGGTCTTTGCGCTGGGCATCATGCCCTATCTCTCGGCCCCCATCATCATGCAATTGTTGACGGTGGTTTCTCCGTCAATGGAGGCGTTGAAGAAGGAAGGCGAAGCCGGTCGCCGCAAGATTACTCAGTACACCCGTTATGGAACGGTGGTCCTGGCAACTTTTCAGGCGATTGGTATCTCTATCGCCCTAGAGGGCCAGGCGGGCTTGGTGATTGATCCGGGCCTGATGTTCCGCATCACGACCATGCTGACCTTGGTGGCCGGCACCATGTTCCTGATGTGGTTGGGCGAGCAAATCACAGAGCGTGGCCTGGGTAACGGAATTTCTATGATTATCTTCGCGGGTATCGCAGCAGGCTTGCCCGCTGCGATTGGCGGTACGCTTGATTTGACCCGTACCGGTGCCTTTTCGATTCCTCTGGCCCTGTTGCTGTTTGTCGGCGCCCTTTTGGTGGTGGCCTTGGTGGTGTTTGTTGAACGGGGCCAGCGCAAGATTTTGGTTAATTATGCCAAGCGTCAGGTCGGTAACAAGATCTATGGTGGTCAGAGTTCCCATCTTCCGCTCAAGATCAACATGGCAGGCGTGATTCCGCCGATCTTTGCCTCGAGCATTATCCTGTTTCCGGCGACACTGGCAGGTTGGTTTGGTAGTGGTGAGAATATGACCTGGTTACGCGATGTGGGTGCATCCCTCTCGCCGGGTCAACCGCTGTATGTGTTGTTGTATGCGACGGCCATTGTGTTTTTCTGCTTTTTCTATACGGCATTGGTGTTTAACCCCCGTGAGACGGCAGACAATCTGAAGAAGAGCGGTGCCTTTGTGCCGGGGATTCGTCCGGGGGATCAGACCTCGCGCTATATTGACAAGATTATGACCCGCTTGACGGTGGTGGGCGCGTTTTACATCACGCTGGTTTGTTTGCTGCCTGAATTCCTGATTCTGAAATGGAATGTCCCGTTCTATTTCGGCGGTACCAGTTTGTTGATTCTGGTTGTGGTTTCGATGGATTTCATGGCGCAGGTTCAGTCCTACATGATGTCGCATCAGTATGAGAGTCTGCTCAAGAAGGCCAACTTCAAGGGTGGAAACTTTTTAGGTCGTTGAGTTTTAAAGGAGCCGAACATGCGAGTCCAAGCATCGGTTAAGAAGATTTGTCGCAAATGCAAGATCGTACGCCGCAAAGGTGTCGTACGGGTTATCTGCGCCGAGGCACGTCACAAGCAGCGCCAGGGTTAATCCTGTCTTTGCTTTACAGTTGAAAACTGGGAGTTAATTTTGTATAATATTTCGTTTTCCGCGCGGAGTTTCTGATGGCCCGTATCGCTGGGGTTAATGTCCCCAATCATAAACATGCTGAGATCGCCTTGACGGCGGTATATGGTATTGGTCGTGCCCGTGCTCGTCTGATTTGCGAGCAGTGTGGAATTGCACCCTCTACCAAGATCAAAGATCTGGATGATGCAGCCATCGATAAGCTTCGTGACGGTGTGCAGAAGTTTACCGTTGAGGGTGACCTTCGTCGTGAAGTCACAATGAACATCAAGCGTTTGATGGACCTTGGCTGTTATCGTGGCCAGCGTCATCGTCGCGGTCTTCCGATGCGTGGTCAGCGTACGCGTACTAACGCCCGTACCCGCAAAGGTCCGCGTCGTCAAATGCAAAACAAGAAATAACGGCAGGGTAGAATTTTATGGCTAAGTCAAATACCAGCGCCCGCGTGCGCAAGAAAGTCAAAAAGAATGTCGTTGACGGTGTAGCGCATGTCCACGCTTCTTTTAATAACACTATCATCACCATTACCGATCGTCAGGGTAATGCGCTGTCTTGGGCTACATCCGGTGGCGCTGGCTTTAAGGGTTCGCGTAAGAGCACCCCGTTTGCGGCGCAGGTTGCGGCTGAAAGCGCAGGCAAAATGGCCCAAGAGTATGGTGTCAAGAATTTGGAAGTTCGTGTCAAGGGCCCGGGCCCTGGTCGTGACTCCTCTGTTCGCGCCCTCAATCTGTTGGGCTTCAAGATTATCAGCATCTCGGATGTGACTCCCATGCCGCACAACGGCTGCCGTCCGCCAAAGAAGCGTCGTATCTGATTCAAGGAGACCACCCCGTGGCCCGTAATACCGATCCCAAGTGTCGTCAGTGCCGCCGTGAAGGCGAGAAGCTCTTTATCAAGGGCGAAAAATGCTATACCGACAAATGCGCCATCGAACGCCGTAATTCGCGTCCTGGCCAGCATGGTGCCAAGAACCAGCGACTGTCCGATTATGCTGTTCACTTGCGTGAAAAGCAGAAGATCCGCCGTATTTACGGGGTGTTGGAAGGTCAATTCCGCCTGACTTACAAGTCAGCTTCCGACCGTAAGGGTGTGACCGGCGAAAATCTGTTGCAGATCCTTGAATCGCGTCTGGATAGCGTTACCTACCGCATGGGCTTTGGCGCTTCCCGCACAGAGGCGCGTCAGGTGGTTCGTCACAACGGCATCTTGGTCAATGGTCGCCGTGTCAATATTCCGTCCTACCAGGTCAGGCCGGGCGATGTGGTTGAGGTCGCCGAGCGTGCTAAGGCGCAACTGCGCATCAAGGGGGCCGTCGAAGCGGCTCAAGGTCGCGGCTTCCCTGAGTGGGTCGAGGTTGATATCAAGGCGCTCAAAGGCACCTACAAGGCGATGCCGGTTCGTGCCGAATTGCCTCCGACGATCAACGAAAACCTCGTTGTCGAACTGTACTCTAAGTAATTAGCCGTCATCGTTCGTTATTGACGGTCTACCAAGGAATCAGACATGTCCCAAACCGGAGAACTGCTTAAGCCGCGCATCATTGAGGTCGGTAGCGTTTCCCCTCGTCAGGCGCGCATTACGCTCGAACCTTTCGAGCGTGGCTATGGTCACACCCTAGGTAACGCTTTGCGTCGCGTCCTGCTGTCTTCTATGGAAGGTCACGCACCGACTGAGGTCAGTATTGCCGGGGTTGTGCACGAATATTCCACCATTGATGGCGTTGAGGAAGATGTCGTTGACATCCTCCTTAACCTGAAGGGCCTGGCCGTCAAGTTGCATGGTCGTGACACGGCTACTGTCCAAATCAAGAAGCATGGCGAAGGCGTGGTGACGGCTGCAGATATCATCGCCGGCTCCGAAGTTGAGATCCTTAATCCGGATCATGTGATTGCCCGTGTCATCCATGGCGGTCGCCTCGAAATGGAAATCACAATTTCCTCCGGGCGCGGCTACCAGCCTTCTTCGGCTCGTGTTCAGAACGAAGAAACGCGCTCTGTGGGCACCATTCCCATGGATGCGCTATTCAGCCCGGTGCGTCGTGTCAGCTATTCGGTTGAGTCGGCCCGTGTTGAACAGCGTACCGATCTCGATAAGCTCATCCTTGAGATTGAGACCAATGGGGTTATCGATCCTGAAGAGGCCGTGCGCGCTTCGGCTCGCTTGCTGATTAACCAACTGGTTCCGTTTGCCGAATTGCGTGGCGTGACCATTGAGTCTTCGCTCCAGCCGTCTTCGGTCGGTAGTCAGGTGGAAGGTGTGTATCTGCGTCCGGTCGACGAACTTGAATTGACCGTCCGCTCTGCGAATTGCCTCAAGGCTGAAAATATTTATTACATCGGTGATTTGGTTCATCGTACTGAAAATGAGCTTCTAAAAACCCCCAACCTGGGCCGTAAATCCTTGAATGAAATCAAGGATGTGCTCCTTGCGCGTGGTCTCTCCCTTGGCATGAAGCTGGAGAGCTGGCCGCCTGCCGGGTTGGATCGTCCTTCTGTGAATCGAGGTTGATATGCGTCACCGTCTCTCCAACCGTAAACTGAATCGTACCTCCAGTCATCGTCTGGCCCTGCTTCGCAACCTGTCTATCGCACTGCTGACGCACGAAGTCATCAAGACCACCTTGCCCAAGGCCAAGGAGCTTCGCCGCGTCGTTGAACCGCTGATCACCTTGGGCAAGAACCCGAGTCTGGCCAATCGCCGTCTGGCTTTTGACCGCTTGCGTGATCGCGATTTGGTCGGCAAGTTGTTCAATGACCTGGGTCCGCGCTTCGCCGCCCGTGCCGGAGGCTATACACGCATCCTTAAGTTTGGTTTTCGCGTGGGTGACAATGCCCCCATGGCCTTGATTGAACTGGTTGATCGCGCACCTTCCGCTGAGTCGGCTGCCGAGTAATACTGTCCCTATGACGAACAGAAAGCCGGCCTTTCAGCCGGTTTTTTTTCTTCGGGCGTAGACGCTGGAAACTCGGAATGTCGATGCTAGCACTCGTGACGGATTACGGCTGGGCTGATGCCTATGTGGGCCAACTGAAATGTGTCTTACATCGTGATGCGCCGGGTATTCCTGTCGTGGACCTATCGCACGCGGTACCTGATTTTAACGCCCATGCGGGTGCCCATCTATTAAACGCCTTTACATTGCCATCGGGCACCGTGGTCTTGGCGGTTGTGGATCCCGGAGTAGGGGGCGTGCGCGAGCCGGTCGCGCTTCTGGCGGAGGGTATCTGGTATGTCGGGCCCGATAACGGGCTCTTGTCCGTTCGTGCGCAACGAGTCCGGCCGGCTCAGGTGTACCGTATTGTTTGGCGCCCCGACTCCCTTTCGGATAGTTTCCACGGCCGCGACCTGTTTGCACCTATTGCAGCCCGCCTTGCTCGGGGCGAGGCTCAAGCCATGGTCGAGCAGGGTTGGTTGGTCGTCACGGAGACGCTGCAAGTCCTTTTTGATGTTGCTGATTTGCCGCAGGTGATCTACATCGATCACTATGGAAATGCTTGGACTGGCTTGCGTGGAACCTTATGGGATGTGCAGGATCGGCTTCGGGTCAAGGGGCAATCCGTGCCGTGGAAGCGCACCTTTATCGAGGCCGGTCAGGGCGAGGTGTTCTGGCATGTCAATGCCAATGGGTTGGTTGAGATTGCCGCGAATCTGGCATCGGCGGCGAATATCCTGGGCTTGCAGGTGGGCGATCGAGTGGAAATTGTCCCACACGGGATCGCGTCGCATTAGAACCCTTCGTCGGCGCGTAGCAGGCGCCATTTCCCTAAGGGCAGGTGACCGAGCATAATGCGGCCGATGCGTACGCGCTTCAGGCCGACAACGCTGAGCCCCACTAATTCGCACATGCGGCGAATCTGCCGCTTCTTTCCCTCTTTCAGGATGAAGCGCAGCTGGTCTTCGTTCTGCCAGCTGACCTTTGCGGGGCGCAGGGCCTTGCCGTCCAGAGACAAGCCGTGGTTCAGCAGGCGTAGGCCGGCCGTATCCAGTGTGCCGCTGACGCGGACCAGGTACTCCTTCTCAATGTCTGAATTCTCGCCGATGAGTTGCTTGGCAATACGGCCATCTTGCGTCAGGACCAGGAGGCCGGTTGAGTCGATATCCAATCGACCTGCCGGAGCGAGGCCTTTAAGCCAAGCCGGGGAGAACGAACCAGAGCGATCTTCGTCCCAGCGGTGTTCAGGTTTGACGAGAACCACAGCCGGTTCATAGCCGGGTTCGGGTTGTCCGCTGACATAGCCCACTGGCTTGTGCATCAGGACGGTGACGCGCTGGGCCTGTTGCAGATTGGCCTCGCGGGTGAGTTGGATCTTACAGTCAGGGGCCACCTTGGTGCCCAGTACGCTGATTTGGATGCCATCGACCCAAACCCAACCGCGTTCGATATAGACATCTGCTTCACGGCGCGAGCAGAGGCCGCGTTCGGACATGAGTTTGGACAGGCGGACGGGCTCAGACATGTTTTTCGAGAATGGGTTTCAGATATTGGCCAGTGACGCTGGCGGGATTGGCGGCTACCTGTTCTGGTGTGCCTTCGGCCATGATACGCCCACCTCCGTCACCGCCCTCAGGGCCCAGGTCTACGATCCAGTCGGCGGTTTTGACGACATCCAGGTTAGGTTCGATGACAAGGATGGTGTTGCCGCGCTCGACCAGTTGTTGCAGGACGGAGATCAGAAGGGAAATGTCGTGGATATGCAGGCCGGTCGTCGGCTCGTCGAGG
>SXGU01376998.1_pt1 | contig 15568 bp, 10 predicted proteins | sample 3174531 | NCBI WGS metagenome assembly SXGU01 (sample SAMN11356863, study PRJNA531348) | freshwater metagenome | isolation source: freshwater sample F1-140 | place: China: Fuxian Lake, Yuxi | collected 2017-12-25
GGTGCAGCGCGAGTAGCCCTGCGAAAAGGCGATGGGGCGCGCGTTCGCCTCAAAGGTGGTCGTGAGCGTGCTCGATGACGGGCCCGCGTCACGAACCTGGACCGCGAGGATGAGGTACACCTCGTACGAGTCGGCATTGGGGCCGATCTGCGTTTGGCCGCAGTCCATGTAGCGACTGAGCGAAACCTTCCCGAGGCGCTGACGGATCTTGAGTCCGTCGTTGGCAATAATCTTGTTGCCTTGATCGAGGCGGCCGACAGGAACGCTGACGGAGTCGAACGCCGCGGGAAGCACGCGCCAAACCCGATCTGCCGCCGCATCGAGCGTGTTGCGGTGCGGGCCAGAGCCCGGAGATATCGTCAATCGATCGCCGCTGCCGGCCACCCCGATGGACTGCGGCACCGAACTGGTTGCCACGACAGTTCCGCTGGGTGCGCAGGCGGTAAGCACGATCAGGACAGGGAGAGCCAGGCTGCGCATAGAGTCGCCGCGGAGGTGGGGAAATGGCATGCCAAATGAACGTACGCTGCGGTGGCTGGGTCGGCCACCGGCAGAGGCGCAGAGTAGATTCTACCCCTATGGTCACCGTCCGGTTGCATCGCTGACGTGCGAGTCCGCATCACGCTTGTCCTGATCGCGAGCCTCTTGTCGGGGGGATGTTGGCGTGCCGAACGCGCAGACCCGCGGGTAGTGGCTGAGTGGATGCGCGCGCTCTACGGAACCATTCGCGTCGAGAGGTTGTCGCCTCCGGTTGCATCGCGCTTGATGGCGTATGCCACGACGGCATTGTACTCGGGCTACGTGGCCGGCGACCCTGCGCTGCCGTCGTTGGACGGCTCACTGAACGGGCTGCCCGCACTGCCACGGGCAGCGCGCCCTGGCGATCTGGACGGGGCGCGGGTTGCTGTAGAGGCCGTGCGCGTGCTGCTCGATTCCCTCCTGGTGGAGGCGCTGCCCACAACGCGGGCGGCTCTGGCGCGCCTGGCGGATTCCCTGCGCGCGGAGAGCGCGCCTATGGAATTCTTCGGTGTATCGGGCGCCCCCGTGGTCCGCTCGGACTCGGTTGGAGGCGTGATAGGGCGCGCAATCGTCGCCTGGGCGCGGAGTGACGGGTTTTCGCGCACGCGCACGCTGCCGCCGTATCGGCCGCCGTCGGGCCCTGCGTTCTGGGCCAACGACGCGCCGGCCACCACGTTTACCTCACAGAGCATTTCCGGCGCCAGCGAACTGATTACGCCAGCCAACCCCGCCAATCAACTGCGCGACGCCAACACCAGTGATCGCGCGCTCGTGCTTGGCAGGCCGAAACGTGCGGGAGCAACATCGCTGCCGGCGGTGAATATGGCCGGAGCGTCGGAGCCATACTGGGGTCAGGTTCGGCCGTTCGTGCTCGAACGCTGGGATTCCTGTCCCCTTGCTCCCCCGCCGCCGTATTCCACCGAGCAGTCGTCCATGCTCCGAACGAATGCGCAGCAAGTCGTCGACGCAAAGGCGTCGCTCACGGCCGAACAGCGCACCATAGCGTTGTTCTGGGCTGACAACGCTGGCGAGTCGGGTACGCCGGTGGGTCATTGGATTTCGATTGCGAGCCAGATGGTGAGCCAGCGCAACCTGTCGGCGCCCGAGGCGGCCCGCATCATGATGCTGACGGCTGTTGCGCAGGCCGACGCCTTCATTGCGTCGTGGGGATACAAATACACGCACAACCTGCTGCGCCCCCGGATGTACATCCGGCGCGTGATTGACCCGGAGTGGGAGCCGCTGATTCCGACGCCACCGTTTCCCGAGTACCCATCGGGTCATTCGACGCAATCAGCTGCCGCGGCGACGACGCTTGCGGGGGTCCTTGGCGACGGCGCGTTCGATGACAGCACGAGCATCTCGATCGGCCACGCGGTGCGCCGGTTCCCGTCGTTCATGGCGGCGGCAGAAGAGGCCGGAATGTCGCGGATCTACGGCGGCATTCATTTCGAGGTGGGCAATCGATCGGGCAGAGATCTTGGGATCTGCATTGGCGAGCGTGTACTCGCGCGGGCCGCTGCGCAGCAACCCAACGCGGCGCGATGATGCGCGGGGCATTGAGGTTTGCTGGCATCGCGGCCTTGCTCACCGGGCTCGGCGCATGTTCCCGGCCGACGATCCCACCCTGGCAGGATGGAGAAGGGTACCGGTGGCGGGAACTTGCGGTGACGGGACGCGACGCCGGGTTCACCCGCATGAAGCCTGGCGCAACAAACGTGGAGTTTGCAAACAGCGTCAGTGATTCGGCGCTCGTCGCAAACCGCATGTTGGCGCAGGGGGCGGGTGTTGCGCTTGGCGATGTGGACGGCGACGGCCTCACCGATGTGTTTCTCGCGCGCACCGAGGGCTGCAGCGCCCTCTACCGGAACCTGGGCGACTGGACGTTCGAAGACATTACCGCTGCTGCGGGAGTCGGCGCCTGTACGCGCAATGCCTCGGGTACCGCCTTCGCCGATATCGACGCGGACGGCGATCTCGACCTGATCCTTCTTGCGACGACGGGGCCGAATGCCGTGTTCGTGAACGATGGTGCCGCGCGATTTACGGAACGCCGGGACCTCGGACTCGATTCCACCGGGCGCGGAGGCACCACGGTCACCATGGCAGACGTCGACGGGAGCGGACGCCTGGCCCTCTACGTGGCCAACTACAAGGCGTACCATCTGGATGATCGTGTACCGCCGCAGCAGCGCGCGTTCAATCAGGTTGTGCGAGAGTTGGGCAAAGGCCGATACGCCATCGTGCCCGACTTTCAGCGCGACTACAAGCTGGTGATACGCCCCGATATGGGCGGCATGCGCATGACGCAGCGTGCCGAACCGGATGAGTTCTATCAAAACGATGGCGCAGGCAGTTTTTCGCGCGTGGCTCTTACGTCGGGCCGTTTTCGCGACGCGGACGGCAAAGCCGTGACTGAGGCGAGTGAGTCGTTCACGCTTGGTGCTCGATTTGCCGACCTGAACGGCGACCGTGCGCCGGACCTCTACGTGGCGAACGACTTTGAGGACCCGGACCAGCTCTGGTACAACGACGGGGCCGGCAATTTCCGACTCGCGGATTGGACCGCCCAACGGCAGCTCAGCAACTCGACAATGGGCGTGGACGTGGGCGATGTGAACGGGGATGGACTCCCGGACATCTTCTGCGTGGACATGCTTGCTGACGATTCACGCCGGCGGCACACGCAGATCCCCACAAACACGGCCTTCCCCAAGAAGCCGGGCGACGTCCGAACGCAATTGCAGCACCAGCGAAACACGCTCTTCCTCAATCGCGGCGACGGCAGTTTTGCTGAGGTGGCGCAGTACGCCGGCATCGCAGCGAGTGGGTGGTCCTGGGGCACGATGTTTCTCGATGTAGATCTTGATGGATGGCAAGACGTATTGGTGGCCAATGGGCACCTCTGGGACGTGATGGATGCGGATATCCAGGAGGGGCTGCAGAACCGGCTGACCGGCGTTGCGTGGCAACGACTGCGCTGGGAGTTTCCGCGCCTGGACCTTCGAAACGTGGCGTTTCGAAACCGTGGTGACCTGACGTTCGAGGACGCCAGCACCAAATGGGGGTTCGGGGTGGAGGCGGACGTCTCGCACGCGCTCGCTGCAGGTGATCTTGACGGCGACGGCGACCTTGATGTGGTCGTCAACCGGCTCGGCGCACCTGCGCTGATGCTTCGCAATGACGCGCGAGGGGCCCGGGTCGCGGTTCGGCTCAAGGGTGCTGCGCCGAACACGCAGGCCGTAGGAGCAGTAGTCCGCCTCGAGGGCGGCGCCGTACCGCTCCAGGTGCGCGAGATTGCCGTCGGCGGCCTGTACATGTCGCACAGCGACTATCTGGCGTCGTTCGCCATGGGGGATGCGGATAGCGCGACGCTCGTTGTGGAATGGCGTGCCGGCGGTCGGACGACGATTCGCGTCGTGGCCAATCGGCTGTACGAGGTGTCCGTCCCCGCCGATGCACCCGACGCGCGAGCCGCAGGTGGCGCGATGGCGTCATCGGCACCGGCCCGTCCAACTGCGGGCGCAGCACAGCCGCTGTTCGCCGACGCGACCGAAGAGTTGGGCGGCCACACGCACACGGAGGATGCATTTGACGATTGGGGACGCCAGTTCCTGCTGCCGGATGGTCTTTCTGTCCTCGGGCCTGGCATCGCGTGGTTTGACGCGGATCGTGACGGCAGGGAAGACCTTTTTGTCGGCGCAGGACGGAGCGGGCGGATTGCGCAGTTCAGGAATCTCGGTACGCGGCTGACGCCGAGCGCTGCACGATTCCCATCCGTTGGCGTCAGCCTGACGGCAGTGCTCGGGCTGGCCGACGCGGGGGGATCGCGCATGCTTGCTGGCGTGTCCACCTGGCAGGCGCTTGCGGATTCCCAGATGATCACGCAACCCGCAGCGATGGGCGTGGTGATGCGAGCTGGCGTGCCGGCCGCGGCCGCACAGGCAATTGTCGGGTCCCACGCAGGCACTACCGGCCCTCTGGCCGTAGCTGACTACGACGGCGACGGAGTACTCGATCTGTTTGTTGGATCGCGTGCGATCCCGTTGCGTTATCCGTTGCCCCCAAGCTCAGGGCTATTTCGAAACACGGGCGGTCAGTTCGTGCATGACGCCGCCAATGCCGGTGTGCTCACTGACGTCGGGATGGTGTCGGCTGCGACGTTCGCGGATATCGACGGTGACGGCGATGCGGATCTCATCCTGGCACGCGAGTGGGGTTCGATCCTCGCACTCATCAACGATGGGCGCGGTCGGTTTTCCCCGGGGCCTGCCGCATTCGGTCTTGATGGGTGGACCAGCCGCTGGAACGGGATTGCCACCGGCGATCTTGACGGTGACGGACGGCTCGACCTGATTGCCACCAGTTGGGGCAAGAACGGCCCGATTCAGGCGGACCCGGAGCGGCCACTTGTGATGCTGTATGGCCCCGTTGGCGCGGTCGGCGAACAGGAGATGATCCTCGCGCGACATGATCCCCGGCTGGGCGGAATCGGCGCTCTCACGAGTTTTGCACGTGCACGCGTCGCGATTCCGGACTTGGTTCGTACGGTGGGAACTTTTTCTGCGTGGGCAGACGCCACCGTGGACGTGTCGCTGCGCGGCCAGATGCCAAAACTCAGCCGTCTGACTGTATCGACAATGCAGCATATGGCGTTCCTGAATCGAGGCGACCGGTTTGAGCCGCATCCGCTGCCGCTGGAGGCGCAGCTCGCGCCGGCGTTCTACGCGGGCGTGGCCGATTTCGACGGGAATGGCACTGAAGACATCTTCCTCGCGCAGAACTTTTCCGCGACGACGGTTGGGTTGCCGCGCAACGATGCTGGGCGCGGGCTGCTTCTGGCAAATGATGGCTCCGCAGGACTGACGCCGTTGGCGGGGCAAATCTCGGGACTCAAGATCTACGGCGACCAGCGGGGTGCGGGTTATGCCGACGCTGACGGCGACGGCCGACTCGACCTTGCCGTGTCGCAGAACGCGGGCCCGACTCGCCTGTTCCGCAATCGTGGCGCGCTGCCAGGGCTTCGGGTGCGCGTCCGCGGCACGGCGTCGAATCCTGACGGTGTTGGCGTACAGCTGCGCCTTATGTACGGCGACCGCATGGGGCCCGTCCGCGAAGTGCAGTCCGGGTCGGGATACTGGTCGCAAAACGGCGCCGTGCAGGTGTTCGGGCGCTCGGGCACTCCAACGGCCGTGTGGGCTCGGTGGCCCGGTGGTGCCGTCGCGCAGTACCCGGTCGCGCCTGGCGCGCGAGAGATCGAGATCCGGGCACCGGCGCGCTGACTGCTGGCCGGTTCGCGGGCCGCCGCCTACGGTCGCGGTGCGCGGGCCGGTGGTTGAGTCGGAGCCGGGGTAGGGGCAGGCTCGGCCTGCACGCGCCGGAGGTACTCGCCCGCCTGCCTGTGCCCGGGCTCGATTGACAATGCTGCAGCGAAGTGCTCAGCGGCGCGGGGAAAGTCCCCCACGCGAGCCAACGCGACGCCCCAGTTGTGGTGCGCGTCCGCGTGATTCGGGCGGTAGCGGAGCGCGTCTTCAAAATGAGCGACCGCTTCGTCTGTTCGGCCAAGCCTCACGGCAGTGTTGCCCCAGTTCACATGCGCGTCTGCATTGGCGGGATTCGTGCTGATGGCGAGCCGAAAGCGCTCGATGGCCTCCGCAAGCTGGCCTTGCTGGGCGAGCGCCGCGCCCCAGTTGTTTTGCGGTGCGTCGAATGACGGCTGAATCTCGAGTGCGCGCTGGTACGCTGCGATTGCGTCTGCAAACCTTCCGGTGGCTGCGAGCGCGACTCCGAGGTTGTCGTGCGCCTCGGCGTACGCGGGTTTGACAGCAACAGCGGCGCGGTAGTGCACGATGGCTTCGTTCACACGACCATCACGCATGAGCAGGTTGCCGGCATTGTTGCGGGCGACGGGCGAGTCTGGTTCCACCTGCAGCACTCGTGCCCATAGCGAAGCCGAGTTGCGCCATACGTATGTCTGGCGCCAGCTCAGCGTCGCAAGCGTCGTCAGAACAAGAGTCGCCACGACCAGTGTTGATCGCTTGAATTGCGCGAACAGGACGTGAGCCGCTCCGCCCACAAGCAGGGCAAGCGCCGCAGCCGAATTGTAGGTGTACCGATCCGCGGCGATCTGCGGCCCATTCTGGTGCACGCCAAGAAGAGGGAATGCGATGAAGAGAAAAGCGAACCACGCGGCCGGAACGGCAGGCCAGCGCTTTCGCGCGACGACGGCGGCGCCCGTGATGCTCGCCACTCCCGCGATGGCCAGCAGGAAGCCGGGCTGCAGCGGATCGACTCGCTCTGGCATCGCGTACAGCGGCGCAAGATTGACCGGAATAAACGTCTTGATCAGATAAAAACAGACGCTGTATGCCGAGACCGCAACCTTGCCGAGGATGCTAAGCTGCGGTTCCGGCTGGAGCGCGATGAACGCGAGCACGGCGGGGCCAATCGCCAACAGGCCAAAGGGTGCGATGCGGCTGAGTGTTGCCAGCGTTCCGCTGGCGTACCAGTGGCCTGTCGCGGCGGCGGTCGGCTTCCTGGTGCGCGCAAGTGCGAGGAATTCCACTACCAGAAGCGCTGCCGGGAGCGTGACCGCGGAGGCCTTCGACAGCACGGCGCAAACCGTCGCCACCAATGCGCCGATGTACCACCGCTGACGTACCTCCGGGCTTTGACCAGCACGCAGGTAGGCATACACGGCGGTGAAATAAAAGAGGCCGGAGAGGAGGTCGCGTCGCTCGGTAATCCATGCAACCGACTCAACCCGCAGGGGATGCACGGCGAAGAACAGCGCAGCGAACGCCGCTGCGGCTACTTCGCCGCCCTGCTTCCGCCATGCCAGGGCAAATATTCGGCGCGCCGCAGCATAGAGCGTCACCGCCACGCCGCAATGCAGCAGCAAGTTCGTGAGGTGGTAGCCGCGAGGGTTCATCCCCCAGATGACGTAGTCGAGTCCCAGCGTCATCCACGAGAGCGGCACATAGTGGCCGAGGTGGAAGGTCGACCACATCCACTCCAGCTGGGCGAGACCCAGGCCCCGGTAGCTGAAGTTGTTGACGAAGTTCTTGTCGTCGTCCCAGCTGACGAACTCGCCGCTCAGCGCCGGAAGGAATGTGGCGAACGTGACGACGGCGACGACGAGCGGGACGGCCCAGTTACGGGCGCGGTCTTTCACGGTTTTCCGGGAATCCGGGTCCAGATGACGATCGTTCCGCAGGGCAGCGCATTCCCGGTATGCGAAAATTCAGCCGGCACAGCCGCAAACGAATCGTAGAGCTCCATCTTCTCGACATTGTTGGCGCCGATATCGTCAATCTCCATGGACCGTATGCGCTGGCCATCGAGCCACAGATCAGGAATACAGCCGCTGCCGCGGTTGCCGGTGTACGTCACGAAACGCACGCCCATGCGTCCCGTGCCCAGCCGAATAAGCTGGATGCCCCGCCGTGCCTGCAGCACGTCGCTGAGCCGCAGGCTGTTTCGCGCAACGATGTCTTCCCGCGTGAGGAAGAGCCCGTTGCCACGAGCCCGGCGTTCGTCAAATGTGCGAAGCGCGGCATATGCCCGTTGATTTCGCGGCTCTTCGATATTGACGCCCGGGAGCTGTTGCGAGAGCTGTTCCAGCTCAACGACAACGGTATCCCACTGCCGATTGCGCGCGCTGATCAGTGCTTCGATCGGCGAATACCCCGGCCGGCGAATGGCGATCGTGGCCGTGTCGAGTTCCGGTGTGAACAGGCGGAAGGCGCCCTTGGAGTCCGTTCGGACGGCGGAGCCCAGGACTTCGACAGTGGCTCCTTCCACGCCGGTACCCTTCGCGTCACGGACGATGCCCACCAGCTCCCGCTTGGCGACTGGCACAGTCGCCTGCGCGCGCAGCGTTCCGGTGTCGAGGATGATGAGCCAAACGCACCCGATGAGTGTCCGGATGCCCGCTCGAAGTAGTGGGTGCACAACCGCCTGGGCCAGAGAGAGCCGCCAGCTCCGAATCTGCCACTCTCCGGAACCGAATGCCAGCGGCGGCCGTATGGTGGACAAGGGTACCCCGGAGAGCGGTCCGCTTTCTATATATCCCTCATCTCTGTCCGGCATCATACACCGACTGTGAATCGCCTGATCGTGGCCGAACCGGAATCTGACCCGGACGGCCCGCACCCGTTGCTCTCGCTGCGACCGCTGCGGCACCTGATGTTTCCACTGGTATTGGCACTGGCCGCCGTGGCGGCGCAGGCGCAGGCACCGCTGGTCATCCCGGCGCCACGAGGTTTCGTCAGTGATTTTGCGCAGGTCGTCACGCCCACTCGAGCGGGGCAGATCGATGCGCTCGCCCGGTATGTGAGTGAGCGGAGCGGCGGTGAGATCGCCGTCGTGACTCTTGGCGACCTCGCTGGGCGCGAGGTTGGGGAGGTCGCGCTGCAGATTGGGCGCGACTGGAAGGTGGGCGCCAAGGCCGAGATCGGCGACACCCGCCGGAACGCGGGCGTGGTGGTGCTGCTCGTCCCGAAGGAGACGAGCGCGGACGGCCGCGGCTACATCAGTATTCAGGTTGGCCAGGGCGCTGAGGGGTTCATCCCCGATGCCGTGGCGGCTGATATTCGTCGTGAAGCGACGCCGTACTTCGCTCAGCGCGACTACTCGACCGGGCTGGCGCTGATCACGGCGCGGCTCGCAGAACGCTACGCCGCAGAGTTCGGATTCTCGCTGGACTCCGCCGGCCTGCGGGCCCCGAGCGCACGGCGCGGTCGTGGCCAACCGCAAGGCATTCCGCCGGGCGCAGCAATGTTGGTGGTGATCATAGCCATCATCCTCCTCACGCGTGGCGGACGCGGCGGTTGTGCACCGTTCATCGCTGGTCAGGTGCTCGGGCATGCGATGGGACGCCGTGGGTATCACCACGGCGGATTCGGCGGCGGTGGCAGCTGGGGAGGCGGTGGGGGCGGTGGCGGGTTTGGCGGATTCGGTGGCGGGGGCGGGTTCTCGGGCGGCGGATCAAGCGGGAGTTTCTGACATGTTCGGAGGAACTGCAATGACACTCGACGAGCTGGTTAGCCAGCTGCGCGCTGCCCACGGCGATGCGCTGCTCGGCGTCGTGCTGTACGGCTCGACGGTGACCGATGCGGCGCCGAAGCGTGGCCACAACGTGCTTGTCGTCGTCCGCACCCTCGATGTGGCCGCGATGCGCGCCGATGGCGCGATCGGTCTCGCGTGGGAAGGGGCGGGCAATGCGATCCCGCTCACGCTGACCGAGGCCGAATGGCGGTCGAGCGTAGATGTGTTTGCCATCGAACACGCCGACATTGCAGACCGGCATCGCATCCTGCATGCAGCGCCAGGGTTCGCCGTTACACCCGTCGGATCGGTGCACGCGGCAGATATCCGGCGCCAAGTCGAGTACGAACTGCTGGCGCAGGTGCTGGGCGTGCGCGCGGCGATCACGCACGCGGGTAGCGACGTGAAGGCGCAGCGCGCGCTGCTCTCGGCGCACTCCAGTCGTGCGGTGGCAATGATGCGAGGTGCGCTTCGCATCGCGGGCCAACCGCCAGCAGCCGACGCAACGGCATCGATATTGGCAGCTGCCACGCTGGCGGGGTTCGAGTCCGCACCGTTCATCGCGGCATACCGGCAGCGCCACAGTGGCGGCGAGGTGCCCAAGGCCGACCTCCCGGTGGTGCTAAGTGGTTTCCACGCTGGCCTTAGCACGCTCCTTGCGTATATCGACCGCGTGGGCAAAACCCACGCGCACTAACTTTCGTAGTGGAGTTGCAGGGCAGTACACCTCTCTCACCCCAAAGGGAACGATGAAGCGATTGATGCGTGGCGCGATGGTCCTTGGAGTTGTGGTCCTGACCGGCAGCACAACCGGCTGCGGGTACAACAGGATCCAGACGCTCGATGAGGGCGTGAACAAGGCCAAGCAGCAGATCTCGGTGCAGCTCCAGCGGCGTGCCGACCTCGTCCCGAATCTCGTGGAGACGGTGAAGGGGTTTGCCGCGCAGGAGTCGCAGGTGTTTGAGGCCGTGGCGGAAGCCCGCGCCAAGCTGGGTGGCGCGGTCACGAGCGGCGACCTGACGCAAATGGCCGGGGCAGCGAATCAGTTGAATGGCGCGCTGGGCCGCCTGCTGGCCATCAGCGAAGCGTATCCCGTGCTCAAGTCGAATGAGAATTTCATTCGGTTGCAGGACGAGCTGGCTGGCACGGAGAATCGCGTCGCCGTTGCGCGCACGGACTACAACACCAGCGTGAACGACTACAACGCGTATATCCGCAAGTTCCCGGTGAACCTGACCGCGAAGGTCACGGGAGCCAAGACGCGCGAGTACTTCGAGCTCGAAAGCGCGGCTGCCGCGGCCGCACCAAAGGTGGACTTCAAGAAGACGCCGTAAGTCCACGGCGCGGCGCAGTTGCGCGCAGATGTGACGCGGGGCGCCGACTGATGTCGGCGCCCCGCTTTCCCATGCCGGATGTCTGCCGGCGATCTAGTCTGCGTTCTTTTCCGGGAGCACGTACCGGAGCGGATCGACCGGTTTGCCATTCACGTGCACTTCGTAGTGCAGGTGCGGGCCGATCGTGAGGCCGGTGTTGCCAACGGTGGCGACGAGCTGCCCGCGCGAGACGCGCTGGCCGTTGCGGACCACGATTCGCGAGCAGTGGGCAAAGCGGGTGACGATGCCGTTACCGTGGTCAATCTCAAATGTGTTGCCGAAGCCCGTGACAAAGCCGACGTCGCGCACGGTGCCGCTGGCCGGGGCCACGATTGGCGCGCCCATGGGTGCGCTGACATCGATGCCTTCGTGCGGCCGGTTCTCGTGCAGGATCGGATGGAGCCGACTGGTCGAGAAATGACTGGAGAGCCAGCCTGTGGTCGGCATGATCGACGGCGTATTGGCCAGGCGCTCGAGGTTCTTGATCAGCGTGTCGTTCACCGCTCGAAAACTTTGTGCGAGCTCCGAGGCGCGCTGAGTCAGCGAGGTGATCTGGGCACGATTATCGCCAAAGCCGAGCCGGTTGAGAAATGGCTTTCGCGCCGGGGCCTGCGGGAGGACATTGACCGGGCGAATCTCGCGCAGGTCGCCGGTCCAGGCCTCGGCGGCGCTGACAGCTGACGTATCGTCGGGCATGTTGGCCAACGCCCGGATTTCGCGATCCCGGTCGTCGATCTGCTTCAGTGTATCGGCAAGGGCGGCAATTGTTGCGTCGATGCCATCGATCTGGGCACGGAGCCGCGTGTTCTCAGCCATCAACAGGCGCGCGGACGGCGTGGCGTACGGCGTGAAGAGGTAGGCGGTTGCGGTCAGCACAATGGCCGCGAGGATGCCGACGGTCCACAGCGCGAGCTTTCGGGTGCCCTCCGTGACCGTGATCGTCCGCGCCCGCTCGTTGTCCGAGGGGACGATCAGGATGGTCCAGGAGCGGCCGGGCTTGCTGCCGCGTGGGCTGGGTGACGCCATTCCTGAAAGGTCGCCCCGGCCGGGAGGGCGGTCAACCATCAAAACGCTACTCAGCCAGCCGTTGGCGGGGTTTGTTCGGCCCGGGGAAACAGCCCCTCACCCTTGGACACCTTCCAGCCGGACGCAGAGAGCGTGCTGAGGGCATCGTACGCTGTTGCGCCGGCGCCGCCTGGCGCGCCGAGCTGCGTCCAGAGCGACTCGGCCTTGCCCGGCATGAATGCAGCGAGCGCAACAGCCTGGCGTGCGATGGATCTCGCAAGTGCGGCGAGCACCGTATCGAGCTCGGCGGCCTTTGCGGGGTCCTTTGCCAGGGTCCATGGTGCCGACTGCTGGATGAAGAGGTTCGCGCGTGACGTAACCTTTGCGATGGCATCGAGCGCTTCATGGGGCAGGTATCCGCGCGAGCCGTCGAGAGCCTGCTGCGCGGCAGTGAGGTCGGCGAGATCGTCAGTGTCGAGTGCGCCACGAGCCCCGTCGGGTACGACTCCGGCCCGGTACTTCTCGATCATTGCGATGACGCGGCTGGCGAGATTGCCGAGCCCGTTTGCGAGTTCCGAGTTGTAGACGGCTTCGTAGCGCTCGACGGAATAACTCCCGTCGCCGTCGAACGGAATCTCGCGCAGCAGGAAATAGCGGAACGCGTCCGGGCCGAAGCGTGCGACTTCGTCAGCGAGTTCGATCTTCACGCCGGCGGACTTGGACATCCGCTCGCCGCCGAAGTTGAGAAAGCCGTGGCCCCACACGCGTTCGGGCAGTGCGAGTTCGGCCGCCTGCAACATGGCGGGCCAGACGACGCAGTGGAGGCGTGTGATGTCCTTGCCGACGATGTGCAGCTGCGCAGGCCAGCGGTTCTTGTACGACTTGTCCGGGTATCCGGTGGCCGTGAGGTAATTGGGCAGCGCGTCGAACCAGACCCAGGTGCCCTGCGCTTCGGCGCCGGACGGCGAGGGTATCGGGAAGGGAATCGCCCACGCCAGTCGCGCGCGGGTGATGGAGAGGTCTTCAAGTCCGGTTGCAAGAAGCGCCTTGATTTCGTTGCGGCGCGACTCCGGCTGCACGAAGTCGGGCCGCTCGTCGATCAGGCGCTGGAGGAAGGCCTGATACTTGGAGAGACGGAAGAACCAGTTGCGCTCCTTCGTCCATTGCAGTTCGCGTGTGGCGTGGAGCACGCACTTGCCCTCGACGATCTCGTCGGCGCGCTTGAAGAGTTCGCAACCGACGCAGTACCACCCTTCGTACTCCTTCTCATAGAAGTCCTCGGGCGAGGCGTCGGCGATGCGCTTGATGAAGGCGCGTACGCCACTCTTGTGTGCTGCATCGGTGGTGCGGATGAACTGGTCGTAGGAGATGGCCAGGAGATCCCACATTCCGCGAAAGCGGGCGGCAATGTCGTCAACAAAGGCCTGCGGCTCAACGCCCTTCGCGGCGGCAGTTTGCGCGACTTTCTGGCCGTGCTCGTCCATGCCGATGCAGAAATGCACCTGCTCACCCATCTGACGATGGGCACGTGCGATCACATCGGCGCCAATCTTCTCAAGCGCATGCCCGAAGTGTGGATCGCCGTTGGCGTAATCGATCGCCGTCGTGAGGTAGAACTGCTTCGCACTCATTCGCTGGTGGGTTGGCCCGCGTCGCCGCCGGGCGATTCGTTCGGTGGACCGCCTGGACCGCGGCTGCCCCGCCGTCCGCCGCGCCGGCCACGCCTACGTCGTCGGCCAGCCTGCCCATCCGCCGGCACCGCGCCTTGCGCGCTATCTGCCGTAGGCTGCGTGGGGGCCGCCTGCGGCGTTGCGGGCTGAGGTTTGGCCTGCGGGGGACGCTGCTGACCCGGCTGGCGTTCTTGGCGTGGACGCGGCTGCTGCGGTTGGCCCTGCTGTTGCCGTCGCCCCTGCTGTTGCCGTCGCCCCTGCTGTTGCGGTCGGCCCTGCTGTTGCGGGCGGCCCTGCTGTTGCGGGTGGCCCTGCTGCTGCGGTTGGCCCTGCGCCTGCGGCTCCGGACGTGATTGCGGCGGACGCTGCCGCTGCTGGCGCGGTGGCAGCGGAACCGGACGGTCCTCTTCGTCGCCGTCATCTTCCGGTTCAGGTGTCGGCGCAACCCACGTGCCGCCCATTTCCTGGCGCAGCTGGTCGAGCGGAACCACCCGCGACTCGCCGCCGGGCACGCGCAGCGTCACCGTTTCGCGAAAAATGTCGAGTGACGCGACTTTCTCTTCGCCGAGCGACGTGGTTACGATTTTTCCTTCCTTCGGGAACCGCTTGCGTTGCTGCACATAGAACTCGTGCTCGTAGCGCAGGCAGCACATCAGACGCCCGCACACGCCGGAGATCTGCGCCGGGTTGAGCGTGGAGAGGTGCTGGTCCTTGGCGACGCTCGACTTTACGGGCACAAGCTCAGGAAGCCAGCTCGCACTGCACATCTGGCGCCCGCAGCGGCCGACGCCGTCGACACGCTTGGCCTCGTCGCGCACGCCGATGTGCCACATGTGCACGCGTGTCCCGAAGAGACCTTCGAGCTGGCGCACGAGTTGGCGAAAGTCCACGCGCTCCTCGGCGGTGAAGTACACCGTGAGTCGCTTCTTGTCCCACTGCCACTCGGTATCGGAGACTTTCAGGTCGAGGCCGAGCGTCCGCACTTTCTCGATGGCCCGCGTGCGGACATTCACTTCTTCTTCGCGGAGGTGTGTGGCGCGCGTGATTTCTTCGCCCGTCGCGGCGCGGACGGCTTTGCGGAGCGGGTCCGGGCTCGCCTTGCCGTGCGTCGTGCCGGACTTTCGCGTCAGCGCGAGCTCGCCGGTCGAGTGCACCCGACCGAGATCTTCTCCGCGCTCGGCCTCGACGACGACGGCCGTGCGGGCCGCTGGCGCATCCTCGAATGGCCACTCGAAGAACTCGCGCCGGTTTCCCTTGAAGGTGACTTCGATGACCACAGGTAGCGCCTTATTCCTCGACAGCGCCGATACGCAGGTACTTCTGCCGTCGGCGACGAACGAGCTTATCGGGCTTAAGGCGCCGCAGCTCATCGACGTGGTGCAGTAGCGCGTCGTGCACGGACTTCGCCGTGGTTTCGTGGTCGGCGTGCGCGCCGCCCAGCGGTTCAGGAATGATCGCGTCGACCACGTGATGCTCAATCAGGTCCGGAGCGGTGATCTTGAGCGCGTTGGCCGCTTTTTCACGCATCGCGGGGCTCTTGCCGTCCTTCCAGAGAATCGCCGCGCAGCCTTCCACCGTAATCACAGAGTAGACCGAGTTCTGCAGCATCAGCACGCGATCGGCCACACCCAGGGCGAGCGCTCCGCCTGAACCGCCCTCACCGATCACCGTTGCGACGATCGGAACGGTGAGCTGGCTCATTTCGAGCAGGTTGCGCGCAATCGCCTCGCTCTGGCCCCGTTCCTCCGCGCCGAGCCCGGCCCAGGCACCGGGCGTGTCGATGAACGTCACCACTGGCACGTGGAACTTCTCCGCGAGCTTCATCTGCAGCAGCGCCTTGCGGTAGCCCTCTGCATCCAGATCAGTCAGTTGCGGGTGACTGCCGCAGAGATTTTATAAGGAGCAAAAATGTCACAGCACGACTTCAACATTGCCAACGCGGACGGCGCAACC
>SXGU01346297.1_pt1 | contig 15566 bp, 11 predicted proteins | sample 3174531 | NCBI WGS metagenome assembly SXGU01 (sample SAMN11356863, study PRJNA531348) | freshwater metagenome | isolation source: freshwater sample F1-140 | place: China: Fuxian Lake, Yuxi | collected 2017-12-25
GTGCGCCTGGAAGTGATGGTGCACATCGTCACCGGCGCGGTCTCGGCGGCCCAGAATATCGTCAAGTGCGTGCGTCGTTGCGGCCTGGAGGTAAAGGATCTGGTGCTGCAACCTCTGGCATCCAGCCACGCGGTGCTGAACGACGACGAGAAGGATCTCGGTGTTTGCATCGTCGACATCGGCGGTGGCACCACCGACATCGCCGTATTCACCCGGGGCGCCATCCAACATGTGGCGGTGATTCCCATTGCCGGCGACCAAGTTACCAACGATATCGCCCAGACCCTGCGCACCCCGACCCGGGAAGCCGAAGACCTGAAGATCCAGCATGGCATCGCCCTGCGCCAACTCGCCGACCCCAAGGAAATGATCGAGGTGCCTGGCATCGGTGATCGGGGTCCCCGGATGCTGTCCAAGCAGTTGCTGTCCGAGGTCATCGAACCTCGAGTGGAGGAACTTTTCAGCCTGGTTCAGGCGGAACTACGTCGCTCCGGATTCGAGGAGCAAATCTCTTCCGGCATCGTGCTCTCGGGGGGGGCCAGCCAGATGAAGGGCATGGTGGAACTGGCCGAGGAGGTGTTCCACATGCCGGTTCGCATCGGCGTGCCTGAGTACATCGGCGGCTTCTCCGAGCGGGTGCGCAATCCCCGCTTTGCCACCGGTGTCGGTTTGCTGCTGGACGGGCTGGAAAAACACGAAATCTATCAGGCGACCCGTATCCAGGGGGCCAGTTTCAAACAGATCCTGGAAAGGATGAAGGCATGGTTTCAACAGAATTTCTGAATCGCCGGCGGGCAGCCTTTGCCGGTGTTGTTTGTTTCGTTAGCGCGCGCATCACTTTAGGAGGGATGAAAGATGTTATTTGAACTGGAAGACATGCAAGCTCAGGAAGCCGTGATCAAGGTCATCGGCGTAGGCGGGTGCGGTGGCAACGCCGTGGATCACATGATCACTCAGGGTATGGAGGGCGTGGAATTCATCGCCATCAACACCGATGCCCAGGCGCTCAGGCGCAACAAGGCAGCGATCCAGTTGCAGATCGGCAACTCGGCCACCAAGGGCCTGGGCGCGGGCGGTAAGTGGGAAGTGGGCCGCGAGGCCGCCCTCGAGGATCGTGAGCGCATCGCCGAGATGATCGACGGTGCCGACATGCTCTTCATCGCCGCCGGCATGGGCGGCGGCACCGGCACCGGCGCGGCGCCAGTGGTGGCCGAAGTCGCCAAGGACCTGGGCATTCTCGCCGTGGCCGTGGTAACGAAGCCCTTCATGTTCGAAGGCAAGCGCATGCGCTCCGCCGAAACCGGCCTCAAGTCCCTGTCCGAGCATGTCGACAGCCTGATCGTCATTCCCAACGAGAAGTTGATCCAGGTGCTGGGCGCCAAGACCAAGCTCACCGATGCTTTCGTGGCGGCGAATGAGGTGCTGCACAACGCTGTTTCAGGCATCGCCGAAATCATCAGCAATCCGGGCATGATCAACGTGGACTTCGCTGACGTAAAAACCGTCATGAGCGAAGTCGGCATGGCCATGATGGGCTCCGCCGCCGCCACCGGCGAATCTCGCGCTCGCGAAGCCGCCGAAGCCGCCGTCGCCAGCCCGCTGCTGGAGAACGTGGATCTGAAGGGCGCCCGCGGCGTGCTGGTGAACATCACCGCTGACGACAGCCTGACCCTGGAGGAATACTACGAGGTCATGAACACCATCCAGGGCTTCGCCGCCGAGGAAGCTACCGTCATCGTCGGCACCTCCTTCGACGAGAGCATGGGCGACAGCCTGCGCGTCACCATGGTGGCCACCGGTCTGGGTAACCCGGTGCGCAACACCCAGGTGAAACCGCCGCCCATCACGATCGTCCCGCCTGTCATCACGCTGCTGAACGGCACGGACGGCATGCCGGTCCAAGGCACGGGCTACGATCCCTCCAGGGACTACGATTTTCCCACCAGCATCCGTCAAAACACCCGGCGCAGCAGCCAGGCAGCGGTGGAACTGGCCCAGTCGGCAGGCATCGACACCCTCGACATCCCGGCTTTTCTGCGCAAACAGGCGGACTGAGTTTCACAACGGCGAAAGCCGGCATTGGTGTTGTGCGAGAGTCGGACGGCGTCGCGCCGCCGGCCTGACTCGCTTTCGCCACACATTGTTGGCCGATGGACCGGGGAACTGTCCCGGGCGGAGTACCCTCCTACCCGCCCGGGATAGAATTTCCCCATCTCATCAAGGTGTTACGGACATGATCCGGCAGCGAACCGTCAAATCACTCGTGCGCGCCACCGGCGTGGGCCTGCACACAGGCGCTCGGGTGAATCTCACACTGCGTCCAGCCCCTGTGGATACCGGCATCGTCCTTCGCCGTACCGATTTGCCCGAACCCAAGGATTTTGTCGTGGCCCCCGAACGGGTCACCGATACCCGACTCTGTTCCGCCCTGGAGGGCAACGGCGCCAAGGTGGCGACCGTGGAACATCTGATGTCCGCCCTCTCGGGCCTGGGCATCGACAATCTGTTCATCGATCTGGATGGCCCGGAAGTACCTATCCTGGATGGCTCCGCCGCACCCTTCGTCTATCTGCTCCAGTCTGCGGGAATCGAAACCCAGAACGCCCCCAAGCGCTTCATCCGGGTCAAAAAAACCGTGCGCGTGGAAGAAGGAGACAAGTGGGCCGAGTTTTCACCTCATGAAGGCTACACCCTCACCTTCCGTATCGACTTCGACCATCCGGTGTTTCGCCAATCCGCCAAGGAAATGCACATCGACCTGGCGAAACAGTCTTATGCCAAGGAAGTCAGCCGTGCCCGCACCTTCGGTTTCATGAATGAGGTTGAATATCTGCGCAGCAACGGCCTGGCTCTCGGCGGAACCCTGGACAACGCCATCGTCATGGACGAATTCCGGGTTCTCAACAGCGACGGCCTGCGCTACGCCGACGAGTTCGTCAAACACAAGGTGCTCGATGCAGTCGGCGACCTCTACTTGACCGGGCATCCGATACTGGGGGCCTTCACGGCCTACAAGTCTGGTCATGGGCTCAACAACAAGCTGCTGCGTGCCTTGATGGAAGATGTCAACACTTGGGAATGGGCCGAATTCAAGGATGATGCGGCCACTCCTGTGAATTTGCTCAACCTCTATCCCCAGACCGCCTGATATTGGTTTTGCGTCTGTTTCTGATTCTGATAGGCGCGCTACTGGTTATCAGTCTATTGGGGTATGCACTGAACAAGGATCCCCGCTGGCTGCGGTTTGCGGGCATAAGCCTGAAGTCCGGACTGGCATTGGCGGCGTTGTTGATGCTAGCTCTACCTCGTAGAGCGTCTTATTTTGGCATTTTGATAAAAATTAGAAAATAAAATGCGCCTGATTCGGCGCCTTTTATTTTTCCCGGTAGCAGTGGCTTAGCGGGCATCCAGAATAACGTCATCAAGCAAGCGTGGCGTGAGGAAAATCAGCAACTCAGCTTTCTTATCTTCCTTGATGTTGCTCCTGAATAGATTACCGAATATCGGGATATCCCCAAGAAATGGCACCTTCTCGGTATTATTAAGCAATTCTTGCTCGTAGACACCACCAAGAACAGCGGTTTCTCCATTCTTGACGCGAACAGTCGTTCTGACACGTTTCGTGTCGATCGGTATCAGACGGGAGCCGTTTGGAAGATCAATCGGATTAGATGTAGTGTCCTTATTGACACTGACATTCATGATGATTTCGTCATTATTAAGAACCTGCGGATCTACTAGCAGGCATAAAAAGGCATCCTTGTACTCGATCTCAATTGTCTGGCCACCCGTGGTTGAGTTGATCTTGAGATTAGGTACCTTTTGCCCCTGAAGAATAACTGCTGGCTGCTGGTTCTGGGTAATGACACGAGGGCTAGAAACCACCTTACCCCTTTTGTCAGCCTCTAAGGCTTCCAGTTCAAGTGAAAGCATAGTATTCGCGGCAGCATTCAGCACGGAAATACCCAATGAAGGAGCGGTCGTTGCTGAACCAAGGACGGAAGGAGCATTCAGATTAACTTGAGGATTAACAGGCAAAGGAGATCCGAGTAGCGCACCTGATGTTCTGCTTATCGTGTCACCAAACGCAATTTGAGTGCTCTTGTGACTAAGCCCCAGCCTGGCACCCAATGCACGTCCCCATGAATCACCTGCCAAAACGACACGAGCCTCAATCATGATCTGTCGTGCCGGGACATCAACCTTGTTTAGCAGAACCTTGACCTTCTCGATCTGTGTAGGCGTCTCTTTCAGGAAAATCGAATTGGTCTTTAAATCATAGGTGACCGAGCCGCGAATGCTAATCAAACTATTATTACTCACTGCATTGACAGATCCACCTTGGGAGGTTGAATCACCACTCGTGCTCACTCCGGATTTTCGTGTAGAAGTATCGACCTTGAGCTCTCCAATGTCAGTACTACAAGATACCTTTTCCCCTGCCGGGGTGCCGGAGAGCGACAGTCCAAGAATAATCTTCTGTGCTTCATCCGCGCGGAGATAATTCAGGGAAATAATCTCAGTTTGTAGCTCCTCAAGCTGTGCGATAGCTTGTTTTGCTTCGAGTTCGACTTTCTCCTTGGCGGCCAGCTCTTCACGTGGGGCCACCCATATCACGTTCCCTGATGAGCGCTTATCAAGCCCTTTCGCGCGCATGATGATATCCAGCGCCTGATCCCAGGGCACATCCTTCAATCTGAGCGTTATGTTGCCCGTCACCGTGTCACTGGCGATAATATTCAGGCTTGTAAAGTCGGCAATGACCTGTAGCACCCCGCGAACATCCACGTTCTGGAAATTCAGGGAGAGCTTCTCACCACTATAAACTGGCCTTGAGGATTTATCGTCCTGTTTTTCGTCAAAGGGTCGCACTTCAATAGTGAAATGATTTCCTGTCTGATAAGCAGAATAATCCCACTTCCCTTTAGGTGTAACTAACATTCGCGTATTTTTACCTTGCTCAAAGGTCTCTACCATTTGCATCGGAGTGGCAAATTCAGAAACGTCCAAACGCCGCTGCAATGGCGAGGGCAAAGATGTGTTCAGGAAGTCAATCTGGATCGCTCGTCCCTTATGCTGTATGTCGATGCCCACACCGGGGTCAGACAACGAAACCAGGATTCGTCCCTCGCCATTCTTGCCGCGGCGGAAATCCAGATCGCCAATGCTGTGGTCGCGCTGCTTACCGACTTCGGGAAAACGAGCAGAGGCAACCGGCACATCTGTCGCTGCTTGCCTATCGGCGAACTGCAACACGGCCAGCACCACATTTTTATCCTTACGAAGTTCGTGGCTAGCGGGGCCAGTCAAATTAAATACAACGCGAGTACGATCACCAGACTGCACAATCTGGTAGTTTTTGATAGCGCCAATATTCAGCGTTTCCTGTACGCGCCCCAGGCTGTTAGCCGCGTTTGGAAAATCAAGAACCAGCCTGTGAGGATTGCTGGTTGTAAAAGAGACGGGCATGATGTCGAGCGCATCTTTTAACACTATCTTGATTACCTGGCTCTGGTTCTGTCCCTCGGCAACCGACACATTATTAAGTGTATTTTGTGCAGCCGATAAAGGGCCAGAGAAAAGCCATGCGAGGAAAGCGAAAAAGATTTTCCCGCGAGAAATAAGATGAGAGTGAGTACGTATGGCTTTCATTGGTTCTACTCCTGAAGGGCCAGTGCGGCCTTGGCCTCGGCCCAGTCGCCGACACCATCCTGAATAATTTCCCTGATTTCTAAATTTGTATCACTAATTGCAATTACCAGCCCATAATTTTGTCCAATGTGCTCACCCTTCTTTACCCTGTAAAGTGCATTTTCAGGGGCACGGACCAACGCATAAATCTGCCCAGCTTTTTTCAGGGTGCCAACCAGTCGCAGCGCATCCAATGGATATTGCTCAAGAGGCTCTTTCGGGCGGCTGAGATCTGGCTGCAATCCGCCGCCAGCTTTGGCTGATTTCATACTGCGCGGCCGGAAAGGATCCGGTATATCACCCGGGTCATAAGTAAAGTTATCCTGCAACTTGACGGGTGGCAAAGGCTCTAGCGCCTGTTGGCCACTGGTGCCCGCTTGAGCCATGAAGGCCCGCAGATCAGAAAATTCATCTTGTTCGCAGCCGGCCACGAATATCAAAAGGGCGATCAAGTAGAATCTCATTTCTTGGCCCCCTCCTTCTTCATTTCTTCTGCCTTTCTGAGCCTTCTGGCAGCAGCCAATTCAGCCTCGTCGAGGTAACGGTAAGTTTGTATACGCGCCTCCATCGTCAAAGTTGACTCTTTAGTGGGGGCCAGAACAACATCATGCAAGGAAACAATTCGCGGCAATTTGGCTAAATCATTAACAAAGCCACCGATATCGTGATAATTGCCGACCACCTTTATCGAAACCGGTAGCGTGGCATAGAAGTCAGCCATCGTTTCTGTTCCCGGGCGAAAAAGATCGAATTCCAGCCCCCTACCAACGCCCACCTGATTGATATCAGTCAATAGCGCATCCATTTGAGCGCGGTTTGGGAGTTGCCTTAGCAATGAATCCAGCGATTGTTCAATTTCAGCCAAGCGCCGCTTATATGATTCATAATGATAGGCTTGTCCCTTTTTCTGAGAAAAGCTATCACGTAAAGATTGCTCTTCATTTTTTGCTTTTTCCAGAGCGCCCACAGCATCCGACCAGACCAGAAACCATCCAGCCACCAAAATTACCAGGAAAAGCAGCGCTAAAATTAACGATCGAATCGTTGCGGGGGCACTGGCAACGTTCTTAAGATCCAAATTGTTCAGATCTGATAGGTTCATGGTGTACCACCCTTGGCCTTGCTAGCCTGATCATTGGCAGGCCTTTTCACTTTCACGTTCAGTGCGAATTCATTCACCCGCAATGGACCAACCTGCGCTGCTTTCACCTCTACCAGCGACGGCTCCTCGAATATTACTGTTTCTTCAAGCGCCCGCATGAAGCTTGACACACGCGCACTGGATTGAGCATATCCAGACAATGCAACCACATCGCCGGTTTGCTTTACGCTCTTAAGGTATAAACCATCCGGCAAGCGCCTAGCCAATTCATCAAACAGGTGGACGGCCTCGTTACGATTGGATTGCAAAGACTCCACCACATTCTTCCGTGCCAGCAAATCTTGTGTTTTCTCCTTGAGGAGTTTGATTTCTGCAATTTGCTTATCCAATTTGCTGATTTCATTGCGCAGAAATGCATTTCGCCGGTCTTGGCTGGACTGCGCATTCATGATCAGTGCCTGCCCCAGAGCCACCACAGCCAAGCCGCCTACTACTACGACAGCGGCGAAGATGGCGAACATGCGTTGCTGGTGCGCCTTCTTCAGCTGGCGGTGGGGTAAAAGATTGATGCGGATCGGAGTCATACCGGATCGAACCTGCGCAAGGCGAGGCCACATGCCACGAACAACGAAGGCGCTTCCGAAGCCAACTGACGCGCCTTGACGTGGCTGGAAACCGCCATCTTCGAGAAGGGATTGGCAATCAGGGTGCTGGTTTGCATCTTGCTATGCACCACGTCGTCCAATCCAGGAATCGCGGCACACCCGCCCGCGAGAAGAATGTGATCGACGCGCTGGAAAGACGTCGCGGAAAAAAACAGCTGCAAGGCTCGTCCGATTTCCTGCGCCACAGAATCCAGGAATGGTTGCAACACCTCGGATTCATAACTGTCGGGGAGCAAACCTTTGCGCTTCGCGTCCTCCGCCTCTTCCGTGGGCAAATCGAAACGCCTGCTGATCTCACTGGTGAGGGTGTTACCACCCAATGCATGTTCCCGCTGGTACACCGTCTGATTGTCATTGAGGACATTGACGTGCGTGGAATTCGCACCGATGTCGACAATGGCGGTGATTTGGCCCTTCCCGTTATCGGGCAACTGGAATGCCATCTGCTCATAGGCTGTCAATGTGGCGAAAGCATCCACATCCATGATCACGACCTTAAGTCCCACCGCTTCAGCCAATGCGACTCGCTCTTCCACTCTCTCGCGTCGTGCCAGCACAAGCAGGGCGTCATTCTCTGCGGGATTCTTGGCGTTCGGCCCCAGGATCTGATAGTCGAGGCTGACATCCCCCAGGGGGAAGGAGGCCACCTGGTTGGCCTCTGCGTTGACCTGGGTCTCGATTTCAGCCTCCGTGGCATTCCCGGGCAACATGATCCGTTTCGTGATGACCGAAGATGAAGGCAAGGCCATGGCCACGTCCTTCGTCTTGGTATCGAGCAGCTTCCAGGCCTCTCTCATGGCCGCCTCAACGACTTCCGGCTTGGTGATCGCACCCTCTTGGACGGCATCCTTGGGCAACGGCGTGATTGCGTAGCGTTCGACGCGACGCATCCCCTTGCCGCTATCGGCCAGCTCAAGCATTTTCACGGCTGATGAGCTAACATCGACGCCGATCAGCGGTCGCGATTCTTGGCCAAACAATGCGAATCTCAAACAGATTCCCCTTTCGTACGCCCAGCTCGAGCGCTTATTTAATAATCTGGATTAAATCCTAGCAACAACTCGTTAATCTTTACAACATTTTTCCAATTTAATCCAACCATCATTTCTCATCCCAAATGACTCGCTGGTGGCAATACCTACTGGCCTCACTCACCGTGCTGGCCGTTGCAACAACCGCCGTGGTGGCCTTGGCCGCGGCGATGATCTATCCCAATCTCCCCAGCCTGGAGACGCTTAAGGACTATCGCCCCAAACAGCCCATGCGCATTTTTACCGAGGATGGTTCACTTATCGGCGAATTTGGCGAAGAGCGTAGGGCTGTCGTGAGATTAAAAGACACACCCAAATTTCTACGCCAAGCCATCCTTGCCGCGGAAGACGAACGTTTCTACGAACACGGCGGTGTCGACACCCTCGGCGTGCTGCGCGCAGCGCTTTCGAACGTGCTGTCAGGCGGCGCCAAGGAAGGTGCTTCCACCATCACCATGCAGGTGGCCCGGAATTTTTTCCTGAGCTCCGAAAAAACCTTTACCCGCAAGATCAATGAAGCCCTGTTGGCCATCAAGATCGAGCATGCCTTGTCCAAGGACGAGATCCTCGAGCTCTACATCAACCATATCTTCCTGGGGCAGCGGGCCTATGGTTTCGCGGCTGCCGCGCAAATCTACTTCGGTAAACCACTGGCCAAAATCAACATCGCGGAGGCCGCCATGCTGGCCGGCCTGCCCAAGGCGCCATCGGCCTACAACCCAGTAGTCAACCCGGCCCGGGCCAAAACACGCCAGATGTATGTTCTTGGCCGTATGAAAACACTTCGTTTCATCACCGACGCGGACTATCTACAAGCCAAGGATCAGCGCCTGCCGGTCAAATACTCCCCGCAAAGTTTCGAGGCCGAGGCCCATCATCTGGCCGAACTGGTACGCCAGCGCATGCATCAAAAATATGGCGATGCCATCTACACCAGCGGCATGAAGGTCTACACAACGCTCCGCCTGGTCGATCAGAAGGCAGCCATGAGCGGCGTCCGACTGGGTGTTCTCGAATTCCATCGCCGGCGCGGCTATCTCGGACCAGAGGGGCGAATCAAGCTCCCCACGGACGACAAGGAAGCGGACAAGGCAATCGAGAACACGCTGCTGGAGCGTGAGGAATCTAACGGTTTTCTCCCCGGGGTCGTGCTGGCCGTGGAAAAAGGTCGTATTCGAGCCCGCCTGCGCAGCGGCGAAGATATCGACCTGGGCGCCAGCGAAATCAAGTTCGCGGAGCGTTTCCTGTCACCCAAATTGGCACTGGAAAAACGCCTGGCGCGCGGCAGCGTCATACGAGTTGCCCGTGCCGATCCGTCCGCGCCTTGGCAACTAACCTATCTCCCGCAAGTCGAGGTGGCATTCATTGCCCTCGACCCCGCCAATGGTGCAATCCGAGCCATGGTGGGCGGCTTCGATTTCGCCAGGAATCAGTACAACCATGTCACCCAGGCCTGGCGGCAGGCCGGCTCCAGCTTCAAGCCTTTCGTTTATTCAGCGGCACTGGAGCGGGGCATCACGCCGGCCAGCGTCTTCAATGATGCCCCCATCACCGTGGACACGGCGGAAACAGGCGGTGTGGCCTGGGAGCCGAAAAACTATGACGGAACCATGGAAGGCCCCATGACCCTCCGTTCCGCACTGGCCAAGTCCAAGAATCTGGTTTCCATTCGAGTATTGCAGTCGGCAGGCGTCCAGTTTGCCCATGACCATGTCGCCAAGTTTGGATTCGATATGAGCCGCATACCGCCTTACATGACCATGGCGCTGGGCGCTGGGGAAGTCACCCCCCTGTCGCTTGCCTCAGGCTACGCTGTCTTCGCCAATGGCGGGCAGCGGGTTGTGCCCTGGCACCTGCTCAAGGTTACCGACAAGGATGGCGGCGTCCTGGAAAAATTCTCGGCGCCTGCCGCTAGTCCAGCAATCGATGCCCGCAATGCCTTCGTCACCACAAGCCTCATGCGTGATGTGATTCGCCGGGGAACCGCCACTGGCGCCCTGAAACTGGGTCGAGGCGACCTTGCCGGCAAGACCGGCACGACCAACGAGCACCATGACGCCTGGTTCGCGGGTTTTCAGGCCGAGCGGGTTGCCGTGGCCTGGATGGGATACGACCAGCCGCGCCCACTCGGCTCGGGAGAGACCGGTGGTGGAACCGCCTTGCCGATCTGGGTACGCTATATGGGCGAGGTGCTTCGCACCACCCCTGAATTGCCCCCGGCCATGCCGGATGGCATCGTGGTCACCAACATCGATGCCCGTACCGGGGCACCGTCTGATGGTGGCGTCCCGGAATTCTTCTTCCAGGAATATGCCCCCGGCGCGGGGCTGCCGAACCCCGACCCCCTGGCCATTTTCAATTAGCCATGCCCCCCCGGGACACCTATTCACGGCATGCGCGCGCGCGTATCGCCGACTTGGCGGCTCAATTCATTTCCGAACACGGCATCCTGGATTACAACTTGGCGAAGCGAAAAGCGGCCAGACAACTCGGCTTACCCGAAGGACAAAGCCTCCCCAGCAACGAGGAGGTCGATTTTGCGCTGATCCAGCGACGGGACCTCTACGAATCCGAGGAACTGGACGCAATTCTGGCGGCACTCAGAGAACAAGCCATCGCCGTCATGCGCGTCTTTCAGCGCTTTTCGCCCACCCTCACCGGCGCAGTAGCCTCCGGCGCCGTTTCCGAACACAGCCTCATCGAGTTGGAGATCAGCGCCGACTCCAGCAAGGATTTTGAACAATACCTGTTCAACCAAGGCATCGAATTCAAAATCCAGGATCGGGGGGGGCGCATGGCTTATTTGTTGTATGCCGAACCCACAGACGTTCAAGTCCGGCTGATTTCTGCCGAAAACCATCACACGCAAAGTGGAGGGCGCCCGCGTTTCACATTGACGCAACTGGAAAGGCTGACGAATCCCGGCGCATGACGCCTAGAACCCACAAGCTACAATCCACGCCGCACTTCGCCGAGACCGATAACGCACAACGCAAGACCAAGACGGCCCCATGATCCGATTTTTTCGCCACTACATTCCACTGAGCATGTTTCTGCTCACCGTGGTGGAATTCGTGATTTTTTACCTGATCAGCGGCTTTGCCGCCGAACATTACAGGGGGGCCGCGTCTCTCCCGCCAGGGCTCGAAAGTGGCTATAAACCCTGGCTTTTCGCGTCCATCCTCACCTTGCTCAATTCCACCTTCGGCCTTTATGACTGGGAATGGACCAAGGGGCTGAGCAGCCTGTTGCTGCGCATCGCGGGTAGTTTGTTCATCGCGGCCGGCACCATCGCCCTGGGCGCTACTGTTCTACCCACCACATTTCCGGTCGGCGGCGAATATCTCGCCGGACTGATCTTGGCCACGTTCAGCGCTGTCCTCATCCGCCTGCTGTTCATGGAATGGGGAAAGACCGACCTGTTCAAGAAACGCGTTCTGATATTGGGAACAGGCAGTCGGGCGGCCAAGATTGAAGAAATGGTGGCAGCCGGTGAAGCCCAGGGGCTCAGCATTGTCGGCTACATGCCGCTTGGCGCAGTCCATAGTTATGTTCCCCATGAGCGGGTCATCCACGAGGATGGGTCGCTGTTCGATATCGCGACGCGAAGAAAAGTTGGGGAGATTGTCGTCGCCGTTCGCGAAAGAAGGGGTGGAGGCCTGCCCATGACCGAACTTCTGGAATGCAAGTTACGCGGGCTGCTCATCCTGGATCTCCCGGGGTTTTTTGAACGCCAGACAGGCATCCTGCCTCTTGAGTCGATCAATGCCAGCTGGATGATCTTTTCAGAAGGCTTCACCACCGGATCGGCCCGGGATGTCGTCAAGCGCCTGTTCGACCTGCTGGTCAGCGGATCTTTCCTGCTGCTGTTCGTGCCCGTGATGACATTGACCGCCGTGTTGATCCGGCTGGAGAGCAAGGGCTCGATTTTTTATACCCAGGAACGGGTAGGCCAGTTTGGTAAAACTTTCACCATTTACAAGTTCCGCAGCATGTTCACCGACGCGGAAAAAGATGGCTTGCCCGTCTGGGCACGGCACAAGGATGACCGCACCACGCGTGTAGGTCGATTCATCCGGCGCACGCGCATCGACGAGTTGCCCCAGGTCATGAACGTGTTTCTGGGACACATGAGCTTTGTCGGCCCACGCCCGGAGCGGCCCTACTTCGTCAACGAACTCTCCGCGCAGATCCCTTATTACCATGCCCGCCACAGTGTCAAACCCGGCATCACCGGCTGGGCCCAGGTCAGGTTCTCCTACGGCGCCAGCGTGGAAGACGCCATGCACAAGCTCCAGTACGACCTGTATTACGTGAAGAACCACAGCCTGTTCCTGGACTTCATGATTATGCTGCAAACCACCCAGGTGGTCGTATTGGGCAAAGGGGTGCGCTAGCGTGCTGGTGGCGGCCGCGAGCTACGGACTGGGCGCGGCGGCGTTCGCCCTGCTCGCCGTAGCCTGGTTCCTCACCCATCGCCGCCAGGCCAGCAAGGCATTCCGTCTCGACATCCCCGCCACGGCCACCGCCCTCTGGGCCGCCCTGGAAGCATTGCGCACCCTGTTCCAGGCTGGCCGGGAATTGGTTGCCCTGGCCGAGCTCTTCAGAAATCTGGCATGGCTCTGGTTTCTGTGGCGCAACGTCCGGGAACTCCGGGGCAATGATCCCCATGCCAGCTCCCTCGGTTCCCTCGCACACGGCCTCGGCCTCCTTGGCATCGCCGCGCTCATTGCACAGGCGTTTTCACTTGTATTTCCCCATGGCAAGCTGATCTACCTGGCCTACGCGATATTTCCCACGCTCATGGCCATTGCCGGCATGGTCATGGTCGAACAGTTGTATCGCAACGCCATCCCCCAGGATCGCTGGAGCCTGAAATTCCTCTGCCTGGCGTTGGGCGGCATGTTCGCCTTCGATTTCTTCCTCTATTCCGAAGCCATGCTGTTCTCCGCCTACTCGCCGGATACCTGGGCGGCACGCGGCGCGGTCAATGCCCTGCTGGTGCCCCTGATCTGGATTTCGGCTCGGCGCCAACCGACGGAAAGCTGGCCTGTCGTCATCTCCCACCGCATGGCCTTCCATACCATCATCCTGCTCGGGGCCGGCATCTACCTCATGCTCATGGCGGCGGCGGGTTACTACATTCGCATCGTCGGTGGCGACTGGGGCAACGTGCTGCAGTCCGTATTCCTGTTCGGCGCCGGGGTGCTCCTGCTGGTGATATTTTTCTCCGGCGCGGCCCGGGCCCGGGTGCGGGTCTTCCTGTCCAAACACTTTTTCCGTTACCGCTACGACTACCGCGAGGAGTGGTTGCGCTTCACCTCCATGCTCACCGAGGGCGACCCCGGCACCCAGGTCTTCGAACGCAGCCTGCAAGCCATGGCCAGTCTGGTGGAGAGCCCCAAGGCTGCGCTCTGGCTACAACAGGAAGAAGGGCCATTCCGCCGCGCGGCTCACTGGAACTGGTCCGACCTGGACGGTCAGGTGCCCGCCGACCACCCTCTGCTCGGCTTCATGGAAAGCCGGCAGTGGGTTCTGGACCTGAACGACTATCGCGAACAGCAGGATGCCTTCGAGGACAACACCCCGCCCGACTGGCTGGCCGACCAGGATGACACCTGGCTGGTCGTTCCGCTGCTCTGGCATGACAAGCTGATCGGCTTCATGGTCCTGGCCCAATCCCTCGGGAAAGCCACCTTCAACTGGGAAATGAGCGACCTATTGAAGACCGCCGCGCGCCAGGCCACTGCCCACCTGGCCCAGGCCCGCGCCGCCGAAGCCCTCACCGTCGCGCGCCAGTTTGAATCCTTCAACCGCGCCTCGGCCTTCGTCGTCCACGACATCAAGAATCTGGTGGCCCAGCTTTCCCTCTTGCTCGCCAACGCCACCAAGCACAGGCACAAACCGGAATTTCAGGAAGACATGCTCGCCACCATCGAAAGCTCCGTGGCCCGCATGAACCGCATGTTGATGAAACTGCGCGAAACCCCGGATACCAGCACCGCCGGCAGCGTGGATCTGGAGGAAATGCTCAGCGAGGTCATCCGCTCCAAGAACGCCTTCAGCCTCAAACCCGGCCTGGAAATTCTCGCCAGCGAACTTCGTGTCAAAGGCGACCGTGAGCGCCTGGTGCGGGTCGTCGGCCACATCGTCCAGAATGCCATCGAGGCCACCCCGTACACCGGGCGGGTGGATGTTAAACTCGCGCGACAAGACGAGTGGGCGGTCATCACCGTCACGGATACGGGAGCGGGTATGGACGACAACTTCATCCGCGAGCGCCTGTTCCGCCCATTCGCTTCCACCAAGGGGACAGGAATGGGCATCGGCGCCTACGAAAGCAGAGCGTACATACAGGAACTGGGGGGCGACATTCAGGTAACAAGCCGCCCCGGCCAGGGCACCGTCTTCACGCTACGCCTCCCCTTGATGCCCGCCGACGAGGCCTTGACACCATGAGCGACAAAGCCCCCAAGATTCTGCTGGTCGAAGACGACATCGGCCTGCAAAAGCAGATCAAGTGGAGCCTGGACGAATACGAGGTCCTGGCCAGCGGCGATCGGGAATCCGCGCTGGCCCAACTGCGCCGATTCGAGCCCGCCGTGGCGCTACTCGACCTGGGTCTGCCGCCCGACCCGGACGGCGCCACCGAAGGCCTGGCCACCCTGCAGCAGATCCTCCAACTCTGCCCGGCCACCAAGATCATCGTCGTCACCGGCAACCAGGACCGCACCAACGCCATCAAGGCCATCGGGCTGGGCGCCTTCGACTTCTACCACAAGCCCTTCGAGGAACAGATCCTCAAGCTGGTGATCGACCGGGCCTTCAAGGTCTACGGCCTGGAACAGGAAAACCGGGCGCTGTCCGCGCGCAAGCGCTCCGAGCCTCTGCAAGGGCTCATCACCAACGACCCGGAAATGCTCAAGGTCTGCCGCACCATCGAAAAAGTCGCCCCCAGCGACGCTTCCGTGCTGCTCCTGGGCGAATCGGGCACCGGCAAGGAAGTCCTGGCCCGGGGCCTGCATGAGCTCTCCAACCGTGCCAGGGAAAAATTCGTCGCCATCAACTGCGCCGCGA
>SXGU01101519.1_pt1 | contig 15565 bp, 13 predicted proteins | sample 3174531 | NCBI WGS metagenome assembly SXGU01 (sample SAMN11356863, study PRJNA531348) | freshwater metagenome | isolation source: freshwater sample F1-140 | place: China: Fuxian Lake, Yuxi | collected 2017-12-25
ATCGGCGACCTCACCGAGAGCATGTTCAAGCGCAACCTCGACGTGAAGGACTTCGGGTCCATCGTGAAGGGGCACGGCGGCATTCTCGACCGGTTCGACGGCTTCCTGTTCACGCTGCCGGCCGTGTACTACCTCACCGTCTCGCTGCAGCCCTGGCTCACCAAGTAGGACCGACGCCGGTGGCTGAAGCCGGGCTTCAGCCACCGCGGTGCATTGCCCTGGGCGGCCTGCGAGACTGCAGGTCGTCATGAGTGCTGTGCGTGTGGCCATCGCGGGGTCGTCGGGCTCCATCGGAACCCAGACCCTCGACGTCGTGCGGGCAGAGGCCGGCCGGTACGAGGTGGTGGCGCTCGGCGTGGGCTCGTCGGTCGACGTCCTGGTGCAGCAGGCCCTCGAGTTCCGGCCGAAGGTGGTGGCGGTGGCCGATGCGTCCCGCCGCGCCGAGGTCGCCGCGGCGTTGCCGTTCGCCGAGGTGGTGGCCGACTTCGCCGATCTGGTCGACCCTGCCGATGTGGTGGTGAACGCCGTCGTCGGCTTCGCCGGCCTCGAGGTCACCGTGCGCACCCTGCGGCTGGGCAAGCGGCTCGCGCTGGCCAACAAGGAGAGCCTCATCGCGGCAGGCCCCGTGGTGCAGCCGTTGCGCGCCACGCCGGGCGCCGAGCTGGTGCCGGTCGACAGCGAGCACTGCGCGGTGCACCAGAGCCTGCGTTCGTCGGCGTTCCCCGACCGCGAAGTGGCCCGCATCGTGCTCACCGCCAGCGGCGGCCCGTTCCGCGGGCGCACGGCCGAGCAGCTGGCTGCGGTGGGTGTCGACGAGGCCCTCGCGCACCCGACGTGGAAGATGGGGCCAAAGATCACCATCGACTCCAGCACCCTGATGAACAAGGGGCTCGAGGTCATCGAGGCCCACGAACTGTTCGGCACCCCGTACGACCGGATCGAGGTGGTGGTGCACCCGCAGAGCGTCGTGCACTCCATGGCCGAGTTCACCGACGGCAGCACGATCGCCCAACTGTCGATGCCCGACATGCGCCTTCCCATCGGTTACGCACTCGCGTACCCGGCGCGCATCGGGACGCCGTTCGGGCGCATCGACTGGGGCACGCTCGGCCGCCTCGACTTCGAGGCACCCGACACGACCACGTTCCGTTGCCTGCCGCTGGCCTACGAGGCCGGGCGCATCGGCAGCACCGCACCGGCGTGGCTGAGCGCCGCGAACGAGGTGGCAGTGGACGCGTTTCTGCAGGGCCGCCTGCGGTGGTCACAGATCGCCGAGGTGTGCGACGCGGCGCTGCAGCGCTACGAACCCGGTGCCGATACCACCGTCGACGACATCATCGCTGCCGACGCGCGTGCGCGCGAGGTGGCCAAGGAGGTCCTGCCCGCATGAGTGACGACACGAAGTTCTCCCGGCTCGCCAACGAGGTGGTCTCGGGTGGCACACAGCACGAGGTACCCGAGCGCGCCAGCCGCAGCGACACCATCCTCGGCACGCTCGCCTGGGTGGGTCTGTTCGTGTTCCTGTGGTGGAAGAGCCCGTGGTGGGTGGTCTTCGTGGTGGGTCTCGCGATCTCCATCGTCCTCCACGAGTTCGGCCACTTCTGGACCGCCCGCAAGAGCGGGATGAAGGCCACGCAGTTCTTCCTCGGCTTCGGGCCGCGCATCTGGAGTTTCCAGCGCGGCGAGACCGAGTACGGCGTGCGCGCCATCCCCCTCGGCGGCTTCGTGAAGATCATCGGCATGAGCAACGTCGACGAGGTGGCGCCCGAGGACGAAGCGCGTACCTACCGGCAGGCCACGTACCCGCGCCGCATGTGGGTCATCACGGCCGGCTCGGTGATGCACCTCATCATCGCGTTCGTGCTCATCACTGCGGTGTACGGGTTCTGGGGCCGTGTCGAGGAGGCGGGTCGGGTCACCATCCAGGGCGTCTCCGCGGGCACCCCGGCCGCCGACGCCGGCCTGCAGGAGGGCGACATCGTGCTCACCATCGACGGCGAGCCGATGAACGACGCCGACGAGTTCCGCACCACCCTCGGCGCCACTGCACCGGGTGCCACGGTCACCCTCGAGGTGGAACGCAACGGTGGGGTGCTCACCCTGCCCGCCACGTTGGAGCAGTCGCCCAACACCACCGAGACCAAGGGGTTCCTGGGGGTCACCAGCACCAGCACCGAACGGGTGGAACAGAGTTGGGGCGAAGCGCTGGTGGAGGGTCCTCGCGACCTGGCCACCGGTGTCGGGCAGGCCGTGGTGGGTGTGGCCAAGGTGCTCAACCCGGTGAACGTGTTCGGCCACCTCACCGGCACCAACGACGACATCACGTCGCGACCGGGCACCATCGTCGGCGCCACCGAGATCTCCCGCGACGTGGGCGAGCGCGACGGTTGGGCAGGCATGCTGGCGCTGCTGGCTGCCGTGAACGTGTCGGTGGGCGTGTTCAACATGTTCCCGCTGTTGCCGCTCGACGGTGGCCATGCGGCCATCGCCACCTACGAACGCATCCGTGAAGGGCGCTCGCGCAAGCGCTACTTCGCCGACGTCAGCAAGCTGATGCCGGTGGCGGCGGCGTGCCTGATGCTCATCGGGTTCATGTTCATGACGGGCCTGTACCTCGACTTCGCCAAGTAACTTGGCCCCGTGAGCTTCGAGCGACGCCAGACACGCCAGATCCACGTCGGCAAGGTGCCGGTGGGTGGGGGAGCCCCCATCACCGTGCAGTCGATGACCATCACCAAGACCGCCGACGTGGAGGGCACGCTGCAGCAGATCTACGCGCTCGCCGCGGCCGGCTGCGACATCGTGCGATGCACGTGCAACGAGGCGGAGGCCGCCGAGGGCCTGGCGCAGATCGTGCCCCGTTCGCCCATCCCCGTGATCGCCGACATCCATCATCAGTACAAGATGGCGCTCGCAGCGATGGAGGCCGGCGTGCACGGCCTGCGCCTCAACCCGGGCAACATCCGCCGTCCCGAACACATCAAGGCCGTCGCATCGGAGGCCAAGGATCGTGGCCTGCCCATCCGCATCGGCGTGAACGGTGGCTCGCTCGACCCGGCGCTGTACGACAAGTACGGCGGCCTCACGGCCGAGGCGATGGTGGAGAGCGCGATGCACGAGATCGCGTACTTCCAAGAGGTCGACTTCCACGACTACAAGATCAGCGTGAAGGCCAGCAACGTGCCGCTGATGGTGGAGGCATACCGCCAGCTGAGCGAGGCCACCGATGCCCCGCTGCACCTCGGCGTCACCGAGGCGGGGCCGCCCCCGGCAGGTCTGGTGAAGGCCACGGCCGGCATCGCGACGCTGCTGCTGGAGGGCATCGGCGACACCATCCGCTACAGCCTCACCGCCGATCCGGTGGAGGAGGCCCGTGCTGGTCGCCAGCTGCTGGAGGCACTGGGTCTGCGCGAGCGCAAGAACGTCGATCTCATCGCGTGCCCGTCGTGTGGTCGCGCCGAGGTCGACGTCATCGACGTGGCGAACCGGGCCATGAAGGCGTTCGGTGATCGCAAGCTGCCGCTGCAGGTGGCGGTGATGGGCTGCGTGGTGAACGGGCCCGGCGAGGCACGCGAGGCCGACCTCGGCATCGCAGCCGGCAACAAGCGCGGCCACCTCTTCGTGAAGGGCCGCAACGTGGCCGTGGTGAAGGAAGAGGACATGGTGGAGGCGCTCGTCGAGTGGGCCGAGTTCATCCACGAGCACGGCACGGAGGCCGCCATCGCCCGCGCCGACACCACGCTGGCCGAGCGCGAGGCTGCGAAGGACCGCGGCAAGCTGCTCGACGACAAGGGCCTCGACGCGAACCACTCGATGGAGAAGATCGTCGAGATCCGCCGCACCGTCGGCGGGGACTGAACCGGCTCAGGCCTCGCCGGTCACCCACACGGTGCTCGGGCCGCCGAGCCCGATGGTCTCGCCGTCGGCCAGGTACACGGCCTCGCCCCGACCGAACGCGCCCGTGTCGCCCGAGGTGCACAGCAGCAGCTCGCGTCCCCGGGCCTCGTGCACCACGGCGGCGCCGATGTCGAGGCGGGTGACACGGAACGGTGCGCCGGGGGTGGGGTAGCGCCAGGTGCCGGAGGCCGTGGCCACCGGTTGCACCACGGGATCGGCGAGCGGCTCGAACCGCAGCACCCGCAACAGCTCCTCCACGTCGACGTGCTTCGGGGTGAGACCGCCGCGCACCACGTTGTCGCTGGCGCCCATCACCTCCACGCCCACGCCGTGCACGTAGGCGTGCAGGTTGCCCGGCGTGAGGTACAGCGCCTCACCGGGCAACAGGCGCACCCGGTTGAGGAACAGCGTGACCGCCACGCTGGGCTCGCCCGGGTACATGCCGTCGAGGCGTGCCACCAACTCGGCCTGTGGCGACGGATGGCCGTCGCAGGCGCGCACCAGCGGCGGGGCGGGAATGGTGCCGCGGTACAGGCCCGACACCACGGCTTCGATGCCGTCGCGCTGCAGTTGCGCGGCCAGGTCGTGGGCGCCGAGGGCGTGGAGCAGCGCTGCGGTGTCGTCGACCGGCCGGAAGCCGCAGAGTGCGTCGAACGGAGTGAGCGCGCACAGCACTTCGGGCTTCGCGTTCGGGTCGCGGTAGATGCGCGCAGGGTCGGCGAGCGCCAACCCTGCGGCTTCCTCACGAGCGAACCCGGCAGCGGCGGTGGCCGTGTCGGGGTGGGTCTGCAGCGAGAGCGGCTCGGCGGCGGCGAGCACCTTGGTGAGGTAGGGGAGCGCGCCACTCAGGTCGGCCAGCGGCCTGCCGTCGTCGAGCAGCGCCGGACCGCCAGGGTGCGTGCCCAGCCACCATTCGGCCCAGGGGCGCCCGTCGGGCTCCACGCCGAGCAGCGCCGGGATGGCATCGATGTCACCCCAGGCGTAGTGCTGCACCACACCGCGGACCGTCCTCATCGCAACGCCCGCCGCATCTCAGAACAGCCGCAGCTCGTCGGGCTTCATGCCGCGGAGCTCGTCGTAGTCGACCTCGACCACGCGGAAGCCGCGTGCCTCGGCCAGCACCCTCGCCTGTGGTTTCACCACCTGCGCCACGAACACGCCGCGCACGGCACCGAGTGAGGAGTCGAGGTGCAGCCGTTCGATGTAGCGGGCCAGTTGTTCGACGCCGTCGATCTCGCCCCGGCGCTTCACCTCGATGGCCACCACCTGGCCGCCGGTGTCGCGGCACACGAGGTCGATCGGCCCGATGGCCGTGGGGTACTCGCGGCGCACCAACGTGAGACCGTCCTCGATGGCGTGCGGCGAGGCCGCCAACAGCTCCTGGAGGTGGGCCTCCACGCCGTCCTTCTGCAACCCGGGGTCGTCGCCGAACTCGTGTGCCGTCTCGGTGAGCACCTCGAGCAGACGGATCGTGAGCTCCTCGCCCTTCGGGTTCGTGACCGTCCAGTGATCGCCGTGATCGACCAGCGTGTTGGGTGCGTTCATCCAGTTCAACGGCTTGTACGCGCCACCGTCGGCATGGATGGCGACGCAGCCGTCGGCCTTCACCATGATGAGCCGAACGGCCTCGGGGAGGTGGGCATCGAGCCGACCTCGGTAGTCGACGGTGCAGCGGGCAACGACAAGACGCACGAGGGTGGAATCTAGCGAACGGGGTCAGCGGCCGACGTGGTCCCTCATCCGCTTCTGGATGAGTTCGCGCCGGGCCTGCAGTTCACGGTAGGTGAGGCTCTCGGTGGAGGTGTCGACGCCGAGGCTGGTCTTCACACCGTCCATCGAGATCTCGACGGCGTTGTGGTCGATGCCCAGCTCGCGCCCGAGGCGCTCGCCGTGGCGTTCGGCGAACATCAACGAGATCTTCGCGATCTCGCCCAGCAGGTCGAGGTCGGGTGCCAGGCGGGCCATCGCGCCGTCGATGAACACCATGTTCTTGACGTAGAGCATCAGCTCCTTGGGCAGCTTCGCGCCGTAGCCCAGCAACGCCTTCACGACGCGCTGCACCTCGGCCACGAGTTCCTCGCCCGACATGGTGGTGGGGTCGACGCGGGGTTCGTCGAGCCGCAGGTCGCGGATGACCGCGTCGAGGTCGGTGTCGTGCGGCAGCGCGCCCAGGTCGCGCATCGCGGCCAGCTGGCCCTTGATGTCGTTGGTGGTGGCACCCAGCATCAGTCGAAGGAACGCGAGCCGCCGGTCGCCGGTGAGGCGGCCGACGATGCCGAAGTCGAGCAGTGCCGTGCGGCCGTCGGCGAGCACGAACAGGTTGCCGCCGTGCAGATCGCCGTGGAACACGCCGTAGACCATGGCGCCCTCCATCAGGGCCACCATCGCCGTGCGCACCACTTCCTCGGTGTCGATGCCGGCGTCCTGCATGCCGACGACGTCGTCGAAGTTGAAGCCGCTGACGCGCTGCATGACCAGCACCCGGCGGGTGACCAGGGAGGGATGTGGGCGCGGCACCACATAGCCGTGGTTGCCCAACTCGTGCAGCATCGCGGCAACGTCGACCATGTTCGCGGCCTCCATGCGGAAGTCGAGTTCCTCCACGATGGTCTCCGCGAACAACTCCACCAGCGCGGGTGGGTTGGCGAGCGAGGCGATGGGGATGCGGCCGACGAGGAACGGTGCGAGCCAGGCCATGACGCGCAGGTCGTTGCGCACGAACTTCGACACCGTGGGTCGCTGCACCTTCACCACGACCTGCTCGCCGGTGCGCAGCGTGGCCGCGTGCACCTGGGCGATCGATGCGGCGGCGAGCGGTGTGGGGTCGAACTCGCTGAACAGGTCCTCGAGGCGGCAGCCGAGATCGGACTCGACCACGGTGCGCACCACGGCGAACGGCTCGGCGGGCACCTGGTCGCGGCACTTCTTGAACTCGTTCACCAGTTCGGGCGGGAACAGGCCCTCCCCGCTGGAGATGATCTGCCCGAGCTTGATGTAGGTGGGGCCGAGTTGTTCGGCGGCACGGCGCAGTCGCAGCGAGATGTCGGCCCGGCTGGCCTCGGGCGTGGCGTACTTCCGACGCTTCTTGGCGATCATCCACGGCCCGACGGCACCGGCGAGGGTGCCCACCACCCGCACCACCCGACGGCCGGGCGGCACCTTGGCGGCCCGAGTGAGGCCGGGCACCTCGGCCTGGGCGGCGGCGCGCAGGTCGGCGGCGACCGGCATCCAGCGGATGTCGTCGCGGTGCAGCGTCCACGGCCCTTCTTCGGTGAAGGCGGCCCAGTTGCGATCGTCCAGCGGCGTCATGGTGCGTCCATGATCGCAGCGAACCACCCCCGCTTCCACGCGTGCGGCCGGTGCACGCGTCACACGGCGGTGGCGAACGGGTCCCAGGCGGGTGCGGCGGTGGCGAGGAACCGACGCACCTCGTCGGCGAACTGCTCGAACGGCAGGTCGGTGCCGTGCTGGGGGGCGAGGGCGGGGGTGAGGCCGCCGGGGCCGTCGGCGTGCCAGGTGGCGCGGCCTTCGAGTTCGTCGAGGCGAGCGGCGAGCGGGCGCAGGTCGGGGCGCGGCGCCAGCGCACGGGACCGGTACATCACCCACGTCTCGTAGCGGCACTCCAGGCGATGTTCCCCGCCGTGCGACACCAGCAGGCGCATGCACGTCGTGCGGTTCGGCAGGGCCGCCGGGTGCAGGGCGCCGCTGCGGGCGATGGTGAACCGTGTGGCGGCTCGCTGGGCCCACGCGTCGGGCACCACGCACACGGCCAGGTCGAGGTCGGGCTCCTCGCGCAACGACACGGTGCCGAGGTCGATGGCGTCGAGGCTGTCGGTGAGGTGCGCGTCCTCGTCCTCCCACAGCGACCGCACCGACTCCGGGTCGTCGAGCAGTTCGGTGCAGCGGGGCAGCAGGGCCTCGTACAGGGCGGCGCACTGCGCCTCGTACCCGTCCTCGAACACGGCGGCCGGGAGCGGGGACCGGCGAGGGTCGTCGAATGCGGCGATGGCCATCGCGATGCGCATCGCCGTGCGGTCGCGGAACGTGGCGAAGTCGCCGGCGCTCGCCACGTCGATCACCAGGTCGCGCCGAGCGGTCGCCGCCTCGGGCTCGAGCAGCGCGTAGGCGCTCATCAGACCGTCCTGGTCGAAGTGGTTGTTCGACACCGCCTCGATGCCGTCGAGCAGCGCCGGCCGGTCGAGTGCGTGGAATGCGATCTGTGCCGACAGGTCGTCGAGCAGATCGACCGGGGTGGGACTACCCGGCCAGTGCGACAGGGTGAGCCGGGTGGAGGCGGTGGGGGACCCGTCGACCACCACGTTCGGGATGACGCCGAGGTGGTCGTAGGCCACGAACCGAAGGGCAGGCATGACCCGACGGTAGTGCGGGTCAGCGCGGCCCCTCGTCGTGTGGCTAACATCCGCCCACCACACGACGTCTGGGGGGACTCATGGGTGATCGTTACTACGTCACGGACTCCGATCTCTCGGAGCGCTTTCCGATCTACACGCGCGCCAACGTGGGGGAGGTGTTCCCCGACCCGGTCACGCCGCTCACGGCCGACACGGCGCTCTACGACGCCGAACTCGGCTGGCGCGATGCGTGGATCCGCATGGGTGCGTTCGAGGCCGACGAGTTTCCCGAGGGCATCTTCTGCCAGCTCGGCGTGCAGGGTGGCTACTGCTACCTGAACGCCTCGCTGATCCGCCTGTTCGGCGAGCGAGCGCCCGGCCTCAGCTGGCAGGCGATGGACGAGCAGTTCTTCGGGGCGCAGCCCGGCATCCCGCCGTACGAGGAGATGGCCGGCGATGTGCGGCCCGACCTGTCGGAGAAGATCGGCGGCACGTTCGCGTGGGTGTTCAGCAAGCAGAGCCTGTCCGATCTCGACGAGCTCACCGAGGACCGGCGGATGACCAAGGAGCTGCGCGACCAGCGGCCCGACCTCACCACGCTGTCGCTCGGCGAGCTGTGGGACCGATATCTCGGCCTCATCCCCATCCACCGGAAGCTGTTCGCCCAGCACCTGTTCACCACGTACATGGCCACGGTGCCGGTCGGCGTGATCAGCGGTGTCGCCACCGCCGTGGGCCGCCCCGACCTGATCATGCCCATCATCGCCGGCATCGGCGAGGTCGACTCGGCGGAGCCGAGCCATGCGATGTGGGCACTGTCGCGTCTCGATCCGGCGTCGCAGGAGTTCGCCGACGGCTTCGCTGCGTTCCTGTACGAGTACGGCAGCCGTGGCCCGAACGAGTGGGAGTCGCGGTCGCCCAGCTGGGAGACCCGCCCGGCACTCGCGCTGGCCGCCATCGACCGCATGCGTCAGGCGCCCGATTCGGCCGACCCGGCCGGCCATCATGCCGAACGCGCCGCCGAGCGCGAGGCCGCCTCGGCCGAGCTGCTCGCGATGGTGGAAGCCGATCCGGCCACCCACGGCCAGCTGGCAGCGGCCATCGGCTGCTCGAAGGCGTGGCTGCCCGGCCGCGAGCGCACGAAGACCAACAACATCCGCCTCATCCACGAGATGCGGATGACGATGCGCGAGATCGGCCGTCGCATGGTGGAGGCCGGTGGCTTCGACGACGTCGAGGACTTCGGGTTCGTGCGCAAGGACGAGATGACCGCACTCTTCGCCGACCCGCCGGCCATGTTGGGCACGGTGCGCGAACGTCGCGCCGAGTACGACCGCCTGTGCGAGCTCGAGCCACCGTTCGTGTTCGTGGGGCGCACCGACGGTCCCGACACCTGGTCGCGACGCGACGCGGTCGCCTCGAACCGTCTCGGCGCCGGCGATGTGATGGCCGGCATGCCCGGCTGCCCGGGTCAGGCCGAAGGCATTGCGCGGGTGGTGCTCGACAGCAACGACCCGTTCGCGCTGGAACCTGGCGACATCCTCATCGCTCCGATCACCGACCCGTCGTGGACGCCGCTGTTCGTGCCCGCGGCGGGCGTGGTGGTCGACGTGGGGGCTCCGCTCAGCCACGCGATCATCGTGAGCCGCGAACTCGGCATTCCCTGCGTCATCAGCGCCACGGGTGCCACCCGTCGCATCCCCGACGGCGCACGCATTCGCGTCGACGGCAGCACCGGCGCCGTCACGGTTCTCGAACTGCCCTGACCGCCGGATACGGTCGGCGGCGATGACCGCCACCGCCACGCCGCCACAGAGCGCCGACGACATCGTCGACGTCCTGGGCAGGAAGATGGCGTACAAGTGGGTGGTGGCCGTCGTGTACGTGTCGGCACTGTTCCTCGACATCCTCGACACCACCATCGTCAACGTCGCGCTCATCTCGATGGGTCGCGAGTTCCAGACCGACGCAGTGGAATGGGTGGTGCTGGGCTACACCCTCAGCCTCGCCGTGTTCATCCCCACCAGCGGATGGCTGGGTGACCGGTTCGGCACGAAGAAGGTGTTCATGATCGCCCTCGCGGCGTTCACCTTCGGGTCGTTGGCCTGTGGCTTCGCGCAGGGCATCGGCCAGCTCATCGCGTTCCGGGTGCTGCAAGGCGTCGGCGGCGGCATGCTCACGCCGGTCGGCATCGCGATGCTCTTCCGAGCGTTCCCGCCGGCGGAGCGTGCGAAGGCCTCCACCATCATCATGATCCCCACGCTCGTGGCCCCCGCCATGGGACCGGTGCTCGGCGGCCTCATCACCACGCACTTCCACTGGCGGTGGATCTTCTGGGTGAACGTGCCCATCGCACTGGTGGCGCTGTGGTTCGGCATGCGGTTCCTCCGCGAGCACAAGGAGCCATCAGCGCGTCACTTCGACCCCTACGGGTTCGTGTTGTCGGGTGCGGCGCTCGCCCTCGTCGTGTTCGCCCTCAGCGAAGGTCCGCGGTCGGGTTGGACCTCCACGCTGGTGCTCGCCACCGGCGTGGCCGGTGCGCTGTGCGTACTGCTCACCGTGGTGGTGGAGCTGCGCGTCGACAACCCGATGCTCGACCTGCGACTGCTCGGCAACCGCATGTTCCGGCAGTGCAACACCGTGAGCTTCTTCTCCATCGCCAGCTTCCTGGGCGTCACGTTCGTGATGCCCATCTACCTGCAGAACCTGCGCGGCATGTCGCCGCTGGCCAGCGGTCTCACCACGTTCCCGCAGGCGTTCGGCGTGATGGCCTCGTCCCTCATCGCGGGCCGGGTGTACGCCACGGTCGGGCCGCGGCGTCTGATGTCGGGCGGGTTCTTCGCGGCCGCGCTCGCGATCACGCTGTACACGATGCTCGAGATCGACACGAACCTGTGGCTCATCCGTGGGCTGATGCTGCTGCGCGGCCTGTGCATGGGCTTCGCGTTCGTGCCGATGCAGGCCGCCAGCTACGCCACCATCCCGCCGGCACAGAACGGGCGGGCGTCGTCGCTGTTCAGCACACAGCGCCAGGTGGGCGTGTCGTTCGGTGTGGCCGTCCTGGCCTCGGTGCTGGTGTCCTACGGGGCGCTGTCGCCGGGGCTCGACGCCGCCGGACTCGACCGGGCGCTCACCGGCGTGCACGTGGCGTTCGCCGTCGCCGTGGGCTTCGCCGTGCTGGCGGCGTTCTTCGCACTGTTCATCCGTGACGAGGACGCCCGGGCCACCATGGTGGCCCGTTCTCGCGCGGCCTGATCATCGGCGCGGCAACGCCGCGCCGTGCGTCACCAGCTGATCAGAAACCGCCGCCGTGGTCGTGATCGCAGAGGCGTTCCTCGCCGGCCTCGATCTGACCCGCGCCCACACCCTCGAGCGCGGCGAACGGTCCACAACGGTGTGGCGTGATCCACACGTGGATCATCGGCGCAGGTCGGAACTTCACCAGCGGCGGATTGCACTCGCCCTGCCCGTTGGTGAGCCCGGCCACCTTCGGCGCGTCGGGGTCGTTCGTGAAGCACAGGTTGTCGTGGATGTGCCACTGCATCAGGGCCCCGCCGATGTCGGGCACGTCCTCCAGCGCCACGTCGTCGGGCAGCATGTACATCGCGCTGACCAGCTTCTTCGAGCCGTCGGGCTGCGGTTCGTACACGAGGCTCTCGGGCATGTCGGGATCGAGGGTGACGTCGTCGTTGATCCAGTCCCAGTTGATGAAGTGCTCGTGGCCCGTGAGGGCGTCACCGATGCTGCGGAAGCCCGCGGCCTCGGCCACCTTGTAGTCACTCCACTGCGGCAGACGCACCAGCGTGACCGCGATGAGGTTCTCCGCGGCTGCCTGCTGCTCGGGCGTGACGCCGGGCGTGCCGGAGAGGTCGATGGGCTTCGTGGGGTCGTACGGCTTCGGCTCCACCGTGGGTGCGCCATGGTCGCCGTGACCATCGCCGTGCTCCTGGCACATGTCGACCCGCTCGGACTCCGACACGGCCGCCTGGCCGGCGCCGACACCCTCGAGCGCAGCGAACGGTCCGCACTGGTGCGGCGTGATCCACACGTGCACCATCGGGTTGGCCCCGCCGGTGTTCAGGCCGCGGGCGCACTTGCCGGCACCGTCGGTGATGCCGACCACCTGCGCCACGCCGTTGACGATGTCCCAGCACAGGTTGCCGTGGTTGTGCCAGGTCATCAGCGCGCCACCCCAGTTGGTGAGCGACGGATCGTCGGTGGGACGTGCGCTGGCGATGAACATCGCGCCCGCCAGCGTCTTGGTGTTGCCCTTCACGGTGAACACCAGCGACTCGGGCTGGGTGGGGTCGAGCATCACGTCGTCCTCGATGAGGTCGCGCCGGATGAAGTGCTCGCTGCCGGTGCCGGCATCGCCGATGCTGCGGTATCCGTCGGCCTCGGCGGCCTCGACGGTGGACCACTTCGGCAGCTCGCGCAGGGTGTCGTCGATGAGTTGCTGCGCGCGAGCCTGCTGTTCGGCGGTCACGCCCGGCACACCCGACAGGTCGATGCCGTCGGCGGGGTCCCACGGACGCGGCCACCCGGCGGCAGCGAGTTCCTCGGCAGTGGTGTCGTGCGTGTGCGGCTGGCCCTCGTCGACCGTGTCACCGGTGGGGGTGGTGTCGTGCGTCTCGCCTTCGGCGTGATCGTGTGGTTGGCTCTCGTCGCCTGCCGCCAGTGCCCCGTCGGCGGCGGCGTGGTCGTGCGAGTGCACGTGCGTACCGCCGGTCCACATCGCCGGCACGGCCAGCACCGCGATGCACAGTGCGGGTACGGCGAGTCGAGTGGGGGCAGCCGGACGCTTGCCCACCAGCAGCGCGGCCACCGCGGCGCCGGCGGCCAACGCGCCCAGCGCGGCGCACACCGTGTCGGCGAACTGGGCTGCCTCGCGGTCGGCCAGCCCGTCGATCCACGAGATGCCGGTGAGGCGCGTGACCAGCCACCCGCCGACGGCCACGGCGTTCACCAGCACCACGGCGGCAGCGGCCAGTCGCGTGGGACGCAGCAGCGCCCACAGGCCGACGCCCAACTGCAGCACGGTGACGACGACGAACAGACGTGCCAGCTCGGGGTGTTCGGCGTGAATACCGGTGGCCGCAGCGTGCACCGCGCCGGCGCCCAGGGAAGCGAGTGCGGCCACGGCCAGGCCCGGGTAGCGCTCGGTGGTGTTCGGAACGGTGGTGGGCGCAGGCGTCGCCACCGGTGCCTCGATCGGGGTCGGCTCCATGGAGGGAGTGTAGGACAGGCCGATCAGTCGAAGCGTGCGGGACGGCGATCTCGCAGGGCGGCCACGCCCTCGCGGTACTCGGCCGTGGTCATCGCCTCGGCGAGCAGTCGTTGCGCGTCGTCGATGGCGGCGGCAGGGGAGTGGTGCAGCAGGTCGCGGTACAGCTGGGCCTTGGTGGTGACCAGCGCGTTCGGCCCCACGGTGGTGGCCAGGCGGTGGGCGTACTCCTGCGCTGCGTCGAGCGTGTCGCCACCATCGGGGAGCACCCCGTTCCACAGGCCCCATCCCTCGGTCTCGGCGGGTGTGAACACCCGACCCGACAGCAGCAGGTCGGCGGCGCGGGTGACGCCCACGAGCCGCGGGAGCTGCCAACTCATGCCGTACTCGGCAGGCAGGCCCAGTTTCGGCGCGGCGGTGGTGAGCTTGGCGGCGGCCGCGCCGAAGCGGAGATCGCAGAACAGCGCCAGCGCCAATCCGACACCGGCCGTGGCGCCGTTGACGGCGGCGATGAGCGGGAACCGCAGCGCGAACTGGAACGCGAAGTCGGCGTCGAACTCGGGTCGCACGCCGTACCCCGGTGCCGTAGGTGCATCGGTGAGGCCGTGGTCGTACGCACCACGCTCGGCGTGCCCCGCCAGCGCCTCGCTGTCGCCACCCACGCAGAACGCGGGCGGCGTGCCCGTGACCACCACCGCGCGTACCGCCGGATCGTCGTGGAGGTGGGCGAGCACCTCGCGGTACTCGCGGTGCATGCGGCCGGTCCAGGCATTGTGTCGATGCGGTCGGTGCAGCCACACGGTGGCCACGTGATCGTCGACCTCGAACCGCACCGCGCTGAACTCCATCGCGGTGACGCTAACGCTTCGGCTGGCGACCGTTCGGGTCGCCCCACAGCGCCTCGAACACGGCCGCCGCGTACTCCTTGCGGCACACCAGGAAGTCGGGCAGCCACGGGTCGCGGGCGTTGTACACCAGCGGTGAGCCGTCGACGCGGCTGACGTGCAGCCCGGCTGCCTCGGCCACTGCGGCGGGCGCCGCGCTGTCCCACTGGTACATGCCACCGTCGTGCACATAGATGTCGGCCTCGCCCACCACCACGGCCATCGCCTTCGCACCCGCCGAGCCGAGGCGCACGGCGTCGGCGCCCAGGGCGTTGGCCACGATGACGGCAGCGGGTGGGTTGCGGTTGCGGCTGGTGATGACCCGCGGGATCTCGCGCTGCTGCGGCGGCAGTGTGGGAGCCGGGTCGGTGGCGAACACCAGGTCGAGCGCGGGCAGGCTCACGGCGCCGGCCCCGAAGCGCCCGCGGTCCCAGAGGGCCACGTGCACGGCCCAGTCGTGGCGACCGCGTTCGCCGTACTCGTTCGTGCCGTCGAGTGGGTCGACGATCCAGACACGGTCGGCGCCGAAGCGGCGGGGGTCCTCCACGCCCTCCTCGCTGAGCACTGCGTCGTCGGGTCGGGCGCGGCGGAGTTCGTCGAGCAGGAACCGGTGACTGGCGAGATCGCCGTTGTCCATCACCTGCCACGAGGGGGCGCCGCGCTGCACCATCTCGTGGCGCAGCTGCACGAGCAGTTGCCCGGCTTCGACGGCCAACCGGGTGGCGAGCTGTGTGTCGGTCTCGTTGCTCATCCGCGGGCGACGCGCATCGCGTCGCGCACGAGGGCGCGCACCTTGTCCTCGGGGGCGCCGGCCTGCACCAGTTCGGCCACCTGTTCCTCCAACTGTTCGGCGCGCGCCTCGTCGAACGGCTCGATGCGCTGCTTCGGCGTGACCGCGCCATAGGTGAGCAGCGCGACGGCGGCGAACACGATGACCAGCCCCACGCTGAGCACGATGCCGGCGTTGTTGCCGCCGACCGACGAGATGATCAACCCGGCGATGCCCGCGACGAACACGAGGCCGCACACCCGGGGGATCCAACGCCGTGCCATGGGTCAGCGCGCCAGCGGCTTGTACTTGATGCGGTGCGGCTGATCGGCGGAGGCGCCGAGTTCCTTGTGGCGCCAGGCCTCGTACTCGCTGAAGTTGCCCTCGAACCACCGCACCTGGCTGTCGCCCTCGAACGCCAGGATGTGCGTCGCGATCC
>SXGU01120963.1_pt1 | contig 15564 bp, 19 predicted proteins | sample 3174531 | NCBI WGS metagenome assembly SXGU01 (sample SAMN11356863, study PRJNA531348) | freshwater metagenome | isolation source: freshwater sample F1-140 | place: China: Fuxian Lake, Yuxi | collected 2017-12-25
ATCGCGCAGCAGGCGAGGCCGAAGGTCATCGGCCAGAGCGACCCTGTGCGGGTCCAGTTGACGAGTTCGTCGACCGAAGTCGTGATGAAGCCGTTCTGCGGCAGGAACTCGACGCCCGCGGCCTGCGCCCCCATGGCTACTCCCACTCGAGCGCCCCCTTCATCCATTCGTACGCGAAACCGACGACCAGGATGCCGAGGAACAGCATCATCGACAGGTAGCCGAAGAGGCCGATCTCGTTCAGCGCCACGGCCCACGGGAAGAGGAACGCGATCTCGAGGTCGAACAGGATGAACAGGATCGCCACGAGGTAGTAGCGCACGTCGAACTTCATGCGCGCGTCCTCGAAGGCCTCGAAGCCGCACTCGTAGGGCGAGTTCTTCTGCGGATCCGGGCGGTGCAGCCCGAGGGCGAGGTTCCCCGCCCACCCGAGGGCGACCGGCGCGACGCCGATCACCGTGCCCACGATGAGGAAAAGCAGGATCGGGTAGTACTCTGCGAGCATTCGTCCCTTGCCGGTTCGCCTTCTACGTCAATCTGGTGCCCACGAGCAGACTCGAACTGCTACGGCTGTTTAGGCCACCAGCCCCTCAAGCTGGCGTGTCTACCAATTTCACCACGTGGGCGTTTATCCAAGCCGCAATTATCGCCTAATTTCCGCAACCTCCGCCGCGCGAGCCTAGTTCGGCACGTCCTTCGCCTTGGCGTCGCCCTTGCCCGCCTTGGCCTCGTCCTTCGCTCCCGGCACGTCGGCCGGAACCACGGCGGCCTTGGGCGCATCCGGCGCCTTCGCCGCGGGTTTCGCCGCGGCGGGCTGCTCGCCCTTCACCGCGTCGACCACGCTGCCGCCCGCCTTCGGCTTCTGCGTCGCGAAATAGCCGAGGCCGAGGCTGGAGGCGAAGAACACCGCGGCGAGGACCGCGGTGGTGCGCGACAGGAAGTTCGCCGATCCGGAAGCACCGAAGAGGCTGCCCGAGGTCCCGCTGCCGAAGCCGGAGCCCATGTCGGCGCCCTTGCCATGCTGCAGCAGCACGAGGCCGATGATCGTGATGGCCACCGCCACGTGCAGGAAAATCACCAGGTTGGTCCAGAAATCCATTACCGCTCCTTGTCCTTCGGCGGCCCGGTCAGGCCGCGGCCGCGGCGCGCACGATGCCGAGGAAGTCCCCGGCAACCAGCGACGCGCCGCCGATCAGCCCGCCGTCCACGTCGGGCTTGGCGAAGATCGTCGCGGCGTTCGACGCCTTGACGCTCCCGCCGTAGAGAATCCTGAGGTTCGCGGCGACGCCCGCGTCCGACGCCGCCACCCTGCCGCGCAGGAACGCATGCACCTCCTGCGCCTGTTCCGGCGTGGCGGTCTTCCCCGTGCCGATCGCCCACACCGGTTCGTATGCCACCACCGCCTTGCCGAGCGCCGCGATGCCCGCCGCGGCAATCACCGCGTCAAGCTGCCGCGCCACCGTCGATTCGGTCCTGCCGCTCTCCCGCTCGTCGAGCGTCTCGCCGATGCACAGCATCGGCGTGATTCCCGCGCCCAGCGCGGCCTTGAACTTCGCCGCCACCTGCGCGTCGGTCTCGCCGAAGATCTGGCGGCGCTCGGAGTGCCCCACCAGGACCACGCGGCAGCCGAACTCGGCCAGCATCGCCGCGGATACCTCGCCCGTGAACGCGCCGGAAGCATGCTCGCTCACCGTCTGCGCGCCGAGCGCAACCGGCGTTCCCGCCAGGCTCCTGGCGGCCTGGTCGAGGTACGGGTACGGCACGCAGACCACGCACTCGACGCCCTTCACCGCCCCCTGCGCGACCGCCTCCAGCAGCGCCTTGTTGGCGGCGAGGCTGCCGTTCATCTTCCAGTTTCCAGCGACGAGTGGGGTGCGCATAGATCGGCTCATGCCTTTGCAAACCCCTGAATTTTACCGCATTACGCCGCCTTTTGCGGCGCAGTAAAGCGACCCGTTGACTACAGGTAACCGAGCCACCGCGGCAGGAACAGCACGATCTCCGGGACGAAGGTCATCAGCAGCAGCATCGCCGTCATCGCGCCGACCAGCCAGAGGCACCAGCCGATGGTGGACTCGATGGTGATGCCGGCGAGCCGGCAGGTGACCATCAGGTTCACCGCGGTGGGCGGCGTGAACTGGCCGATGGCGACGTTGATCGTCATGATGATGCCGAGCCAGACCAGGTTCCAGTTGTAGGCCTGCGCCACCGGGATGAGGAACGGCAGGAACACGAAGTACGTCGCCGACGCGTCCAGCGCCGTGCCGGCGACGAGCAGCATCAGGGTGATCGCGAGCAGCACCACCACTTCGCTGGTGCCGGTGCTGGTGAGCCACTTGGCGAAATCGTTGAAAACGCCGATGGTGTCCACCGCCCAGCCGAAGAGCGCCGCCAGCCCGACCATGAACAGGATCACCGCCGAGATCTCGGCCGCCTCGGCGAGCAGGTCCCAGACCCCCTTCCAGGTCATCGAGCGATACACCACCAGCGCGATGAACAGGCCGTAGGCCACCGCGACCACCGCCGCCTCGGTCGGCGTGAACGCGCCAGAGCGCATGCCGCCGAGGATGATCACCGGCGCGAGCAGACCCCAGCCGGCCTCGCGCACGCTGCGCCAGAGCGGCGGCGCCGGTTCGGGATCATTGGCCCCCCAGCCATTCAGCTTGGAGAAGATCATCGCCGCGAGGATCAGCGAAACGCCGGAAAGGATGCCGGGGACCAGCCCGGCGGCGAACAACGCCTGCACGCTCGCCTGCGGCACCAGCACCGAGTAGATGATCAGCGCGATCGACGGCGGGATGACGATCGCGGTGGAGCCTCCCGCCGCGATCAGGCTTGCGCTGAATTCTTTCGGGTACCCTGCGCGCGTCATTGCAGGGATCAGGATCGCGCCCACCGCCGCCGCGTCGGCGGGACCGGAACCCGAGATGCCGCCGAGCACCATGCACACCAGCACCGCCGCGATGGCGAGGCCGCCTGCGCGCTTGCCCACGATCGCCTCGGCAAGCCGCACCAGCCGCGCCGCGACGCCGGAGCGCTCGAAGATCATGCCGGCGAGGATGAACACGGGGATCGCGATCAGCGGGTACTTGGCGATGCCGGAGTACACCGTCGTCGGCACGGACATGATTCCCATGTGCGCGGCAACGATGACGGACACCCCGGAGAGCCCGAGCGCCACGGCGAGCGGAACGCCCGCGCACATCAGCACCACGAAGACACTGAAGAGGATCCAGCTCATCCCGGCCCGCGCTTGCGCCAGACGTGCACGAAGCCCTGCCCGATGCGCGCCAGCACCAGCAGGCAGAGGATCGGCAGCCACACGGTGTAGATCCACTGCTGCCAGCCGAGGCCGGGCGTGGTGACCTCCATGTCGTAGTCGTCCCACGCCATGCGCGTGCCGTGCCACGCCAGCAGCCCGAGCATCAGCGCGCTCATGGCGAAGCCGAAGAGCAGCGCGCGCCGGCGCCCCGCCCAGCCGAGCTTGTCGATGAAGTAGGTGACGGCCATCTGGTTGCCGTCGAGGAACGCCTTCGCCGAGCCGACGAAGGTGAGGAACACCAGCAGGAACACCGACACTTCCTCGGTGAAGGCGAAGGAGATGTTGGTGAAGTACCGCGCCACCACGTTGCCCATGGTGATCAGGCAGATCGCCGCCATCGCGGCGGCGCCGAGGAAGCGCTCGACGCGGAAGCCCGCGCCGGGGGGGAGCGTCTCCGGCGGCGGCAGTTCCCCCGGCGCCGGAGATCCGTTGCTCACGTCAATGCGTCGCGGCTACTTCTTGCGGCCGGCGACCGCGGCCTCGGCCTTCTTCACCAGGTCCGGCCCGACCTGCTTGGCCCACTTGTCGTACACCGAGCGAGTGGCCTTCTGGAACTCGGCGCGCTCCTGCGGCGTGAGCTTCACGACCTTGACGCCGAAGCCCTCGATGGTCTTGTGCAGCGCCGGGTTCTCGCCGGTCATGCCGTCGCGGGCGAGCTGGATGCAGTACTTGCCGGCCTCGATCGCCGACTCGCGCACCGCCTTCTGGTCTTCCTTCGACCAGCTCTCCCAGACTTCCTTGTTGACGACGAAGATCAGCGGGTCGGCGACGTAGCCCCACATCGTCACGTTCTTCTGCCCCACCGTGTGCAGCTTGGCGGCGGTGAACACCGTGAGCGGGTTCTCCTGCCCGTCGACCGCGCCCGAGGCGAGCGCGGGCTGCGCATCGGCCCAGCTCATCTGCGTCGGGTTGGCGCCCAGCGCCGAGAACGTGTCGAGGAACAGCGGCGAGCCGACGACGCGGAACTTCAGGCCCTTGAAGTCCTCGGGCTTGCGCAGCTCGCGCTTCGAGTTGGTGACTTCGCGGAAGCCGTTCTCGCCCCAGCCAAGGGGCACCACGCCCGCCTTCTCGATGGTGCGGAACAGCTCCTTGCCGACCTCGCCGCCCGTCAGCGCATCCATCGCCGCGTAATCGGGCATCAGGAACGGCAGGGAGAAGAGATTCAACTGCTTGATCTGCGGCGACCAGTTGATGGTCGAGCCGATCGCCATGTCGATCACGCCCTGGCGGATGGCGGTGAACTCGCGCGTCTGGTCGCCGGCGACCAGGGACGTGCCCGGGTACACCTTCATGCTGATGCGCCCGTTGGTGCGCTGCTTCACCAGTTCGCTCCAGCGGTCCGCCGCCTTGCCCCACGGGAAGGCGTTGTTGACGACGATGGAAACGCGGTACTCCGGCTGGTACTTGCCCTGGGCCAGCACCGGTTGCGTGGCGAACCCGAGCCCGGCGGCGGCCAGCGCCGCGATGAGTGAACGTCTTTTCATGGTGAACCTCCCTTGTCGAAATCCGCGAGCGCATCGACGATGCGTCCACGCGTGATGCGTGCCTCGTCCTCCAGGACCCTGGCGTAACCCACCGGGATGCGGGGGCCGCCGAGCCGTTTTACCCTGACACCGAGCGCCTCGGCAACCGTGGCCGCGACCTCGGCGCCGAATCCCGCCGCCTGCACCGCCTCGTGGACCACCAGCAGCCGGCGCGTCTTCGCCGCCGACGCGAGCACCGCGTCGCGGTCCCACGGCCACAGCGTCCGCAGGTCGATGACCTCCACCGAGATGCCGCGGTGCTCCGCCTCCTCCGCCGCGCCGAGCGCGTCCTGCAGCGCACGCGACCAGGTCACCAGCGTGACGTCGCTGCCCGCGCGGACGATGCGCGCCCTGCCCAGCGGCACCGCAGTGGCGGGATCCACCTCGCCCTGCAGCCCCCAGAGCTCCTTGTGCTCCATGTACACCACCGGGTCGCCGCAGGCGAGCGACGCGGCAAGCAGCGAATAATTGTCCTGCGGCGTCGCCGGCGCCGCGACGACCAGTCCCGGGATATGCGCGAACCACGCCTCCAGCGACTGCGAGTGCTGCGCGGCCGAGCCGCTCCAGATCCCCATTGGCAGCCGCGCCACCAGCGGCACGCGGCCCTGCCCGCCGAACATGTAGCGCGCCTTCGCCGCCTGGTTCACCAGCTCGTCCGTTGCGCAGAGCGCGAAATCGATCACCCGCATCTCGACCACGGGCTTGAGGCCCGCCAGCGCCATGCCGACCGCCGCGCCCATGATGGTGGCCTCCGAGATCGGGGTGTCGATCACGCGCGCCGCGCCGAACTCCTGCTTCAGGCCCTTGTACTGGCCGAAGATCCCGCCGGTCCCGACGTCCTCGCCGAGCACGACGACGCGGCCGTCGGCGCGCATCGCATCCTGCACCGCGCGGCACGCGGCCTGCCCGTAGCTCATGGTCGTGGCGCTCACAGCCACCGCCCCGCGCCCGTGTCCTGGATGTCCGTGTACGCGCCGGCGACATCGGGCACCGGCGCCGCGGCCGCGACCTCGAGCGCGCGCTTCACCTCAGCGACCGCTTCCGCGCGCAGGCGCGCCGCCTCGCCGGACGGCAGCATTGGCGCGGCGACGTCGAGCGGATCCGTCTCGAGCGCCCGCTTCACCTCTCCCGCGTCGCGGTACGTCGCCGGATCCACCGAAACGTGCCCCTTCACGCGGTACGTGATCGCATGCAACAGCTTCGGACCGGATCCCGCGCGGATCTCCGTAACAAGCCTGCCCGCCGCCGCGTCCACGGCGAACACGTCGTTGCCGTCGACCTGCACGCCGTCCACGCCGATGCCGCGGGCGCGGGCAAGTGCGCCGTCACCGGCCGTCATCGCGTCGGTCGCCGTTGTCGCCGACCAGCGGTTGTCCTCGCAGACGAAGAGCAGCGGCAGCGCGTGCACCTTCGCCCAGTTGAGACCCTCGAGGAACGGGCCGCGGTTGATCGCGCCGTCGCCGAAGAAACAGGCGACGATCTCGCTGCCGCCGCGGATGCGGATGGCGTGCGCCGCGCCCACGGCGATCGGGATGCCCGCCGCGACGACGCCGTTGGCGCCGAGCATGCCCACCGAGAAGTCGGCGATGTGCATTGAACCGCCCTTGCCGCCATTGAAGCCGGTGGCGCGGCCGAACAGCTCGCACATCATGCGTTCCAGCGACGCGCCCTTGGCGATGGTGTGGCCGTGGCCGCGGTGCGTGGAGGTGATGAGGTCCGTCTGCGCGAGGTGCGAGCAGACGCCCGCCGGCACCGCCTCCTGCCCCGTCGACAGGTGCAGCGGTCCGCGCACGTACGCCTGCGACAGCGTGGCGCCGAACGCGGCGACGCCGCCCTTGGACGCTTCTTCGGCGGCGTCCTCGAAGGCGCGGATGCGCGCCATGACCCTGTAGAGGGCCAGCGCGCGGGATTGGGGGTCGGGACTGCTCAAGGAGGCGCGAGTTTAATTACCGCGCCCCATCGCGTCAAAGCCGGTTCACTCCACGGGCGGCGTGCCCTTCCCGCTCCACGGCCCGCGCGGCGCGCAGCAAGGCCTTCCCGCCGCGAGCGATTCCCATTCGTCCATCTTCACCGTGGCGACGAGCGTCGCCCCGCCCGGGCCCGGCCTGAAAACGAAGAGTTCGGCCTCGACGCTGTCGTAGTCGGTCGCCTGCCAGAGCACGCCGCCGTGCGCGAACATGAAGGTGTTGGCGCCCGGCAGCGGCGCGGTGTTCAACATGCGCTTCAGCGCCGCCGCCTTCTCCGCGTTGCGCACCGGCGTCAGCGGGTCGCTGAAGGCGAGCTTGGCCGTGAAGAACGCGGCGTGGATGCGCGTACGGCAGTAGCGGCTGGCGAACACCTCGCCCATCGGGATGCCGAGGCGCGCGATCCAGTCGGCCTGCTGGCGGGCCTGCTGGTAGCCGAGCTCGCTGAGGTTGCGCTGCGTGGCGCAATCGTCGACGCGATGGGTGCCGGCGCGTCGCTGGCTTGCCTCATGCTCGTGCTCTGGCAGCGTCGCGGTGTGGCGGAAGTAAAGGACGTGGCCGCCCTGCCGCAGGTCGGCGAGCAGCCGCGCCGCATCCAGCGGCGGATTCGCCTGCGAAAGTGCAGCGGCCGGCAGCACCGCGAGCAGCAGGAACGCCATCGCCTTCATCTGCTCATGCTCCCCCACGCCACGTAGCCCCGCCCGAACAGCGTCGGCTCGACCTCGAGCGACAGGTGCCGTTCGAGGATGTCCCACGGCCGCCGCAATCCCGACGGCCTCGCGTTGTACAGCCAGTTCTTCACCCACACGTGCGCGTTCGCCGGCGCCAGCCACCACGGGTAGTACTTCACGCCCGCCGCGACAACCCGCGCGCCCGGAGACGCCGCCGCCACGACCCGCGCCACCGCGGATGCCGTGCGCAGGATGTCGTGCGTGTAGAAGAACAGCAGCGCGTCGGCGCGCATTCCGATCGCGGCGTCCTCGACCGAGCTCTCCAGCAGCGTGACGTTGCGCCAGCCTTCGCGGGCGACGCGCTCGCGCGCCTGCCTCATCATGTCCGGGCTCTGCTCGATGCCGACCAGCTGCCCGCCGGGCCCGATCGCCGCGAGGATGGCCGCGAAGCTCAGGCCCGTGCCGCTGCCGACGTCGATCACGCGCCCGCCGGGCCGCAGCGCCAGGCGCTCGATGGCCCGCAACCGGATGGGCTGCGTGAAGCGGGTGGTGGAATCGTAGGCCGCGGCGCGACGGCGGTACTTCGCCATCGACGCCGCGTTCGTCGGACCCGACATGCGGACCTCCGGAGGCCACCGACCCGAAGGTAGCACGCGCAGGCCGGCGCGTGCGCTACTTCGACGGCGGCTTCACCGCGCGGTGGAACCCGAGCATGCCGAGGAAGATGTTCTTGTGCGTCACGTCGACGAAGCCGTGCTCGCGCAGCACCCCGGAGAGTTCCTCGGACGAGTAGAACATCTCCAGCGCGTTGATGAAGTAGCGCTTGCAGTTGAGCGCCGATTCGTCGCTGCGGAACAGGAAGCCGGTGAACCACAGGCAGAAGCGCAGGTAGCCGTAGTAGATCTTCTCCACCGCCGGATTGGCCGGCCGCAGCATGTCGCTGTGGTGGAAGTGGCCGCCGGGCTTCAGCACGCGGTGGATCTCGTCGAACACGTTGCGCACGCGCAGGTGGCGCGAGGCGAACTGCAGCGTGACCACGTCGAAGTGCTTGTCCGGGAACGGCAGGTGGTGCACGTCGCCGATGGTGCTGGAGATGCGGTATCCCCGCGCCTTCGCGCGCTCGCCGCCGACGCGCTGCATGTCGGCGCTGCGGTCGATGGCGTGCACCTGCAGCGTCGGCTCACGGTCCAGCAGCGCGATGCCGATGGCGTTGGTGCCGGCACAGACATCGAGCACTCGGTCACCCGCCTTCACGTCCACCGTCGACATGAACTGGCGCAGGAAGTAGCCCCACAGCCCGAGGCTGGCCACGCAATTGGCGCGGTCGTAGTACGGCGCGACGTCCGCGAATACCTTGTTCAGCTCCAGGGTCCAGATCGGCTTGAAGCGTTCCTCGCGAAGCTGTTCGCGGACGGCGATGGGGGGCGGGGGCATGGGGGTCTTCTCCTCTCAGATCCTCAGCAGGAACACGGCGCAGGCCAGCGTGCCCGCCGCGGCGCCGAGGTACGCGGCGATCGCGACCAGCGTGTCGGCGCGCACGCCGAAGTCGTAGAACGTGATGCGCAGGCGGTGGGCGGCGCCCCACAGCGACAGCGCGATGACGCCGAAGAGCGAGGCCTTGCCCAGCCAATGCGCGGCGAAGGCATGCAGCCGGTCGTACGAGAGGATGTCCGGCGCATGCCCGGTCGCGGCCATCAGCGTCAGCACGATCAGCACCGGCGTGAAGAACGCCGCCACCGTGCCGCCGGCGGCGAAGGTTCCCCAGATCACCGGCTTGTTCGACTTGGCCATCTCAGAACGCGCCGCCGAAGACCAGCACCGCGAGGGACAGCACGACCCAGCCGGCGTAGTGCGCGCCGGTCACCACCGCATCGGGAAGGAACTCCTCGCCCACCTGCAGCGGCAGCGCCTTCGGCGTGACGTTGAACCACGTCACGGTGTTGTACAGCGCGAACGCCAGCGCCAGCACGTGCAGCACGATGCTCGCCGGACCGCGCAGCGCGGCGAGGAAGGCCTCCCACGCCGCCCTGCCCTCCGCGAGCCGCATCAGGCCGACGACCAGCAGGATCGTGTAGCCACCGATGAACAGGCACGTCACCTCTCGCGCCATGTAGCGCAGGTAGCGCGGATGCCGGAAGAACCAGCTGTACTTCGGCACCTCGCGGACGAACGGCCGGCGGCTCATTTCTTCGTCCATGGCAACAGGTGCTCCTGGTACCAGTCGACCGTGCTCCTGATCTTCACCTGCTGCAGCGCGCTCGCCGGATCGACGTGCTCCGGGCAGACCTCGGAGCACGCGCCGACGAAGGAACATTCCCAGACGCCCTCGCTGGTCGCGATCTCCTCCTGCCGCGCGTCGCGGCCGCCGTCGCGCGAATCCTGGTTGTAGCGGTGCGCGAGCGAGATCGCCGCCGGGCCGATGAACTTCGGCGTCAGTCCGTACTCGGGGCACGCCGCATAGCACAGCATGCAGTTGATGCAGAGGGTGTACTGCTTGTACTTCTTCAGCTCGGCCGGGGTCTGGCGGAACTCGCCCTCGGCGAGCGGCTTGTCGTCCTTCGGCACCAGGTAGGGCTTCACCCGCTTCAGCTTGGCGACGAAGTCGTCGATCACCGTGACGAGGTCGCGCTCCACCGGGAAGTGCGCCAGCGGCTCGACGCGGATCACGCCCTCGTAGTCACGCCGGAACGACGTGCAGGCGAGCTTCGGCTCGCCGTTGATCAGCATGCCGCAGCTGCCGCAGACCGCCATGTGGCAGGACCAGCGGTAGCTGAGCGTCGGGTCGATCGACTCCTTGACCTTGTTCAGCGCGTCCAGCACCACCCACTCCTCCGGGCAGTCCAGCGAGTACCGCTGGAAACGGGGCTCCTGGTCGGTCTCCGGGTTGTAGCGCAGGACCTCGAGCTCGACGCGGCGCTCGCTCACGAGTGGCCTCCCGAATAGTCGCGCACGCCCGGCTTCGATTTCGTGATCACCACGTCGCGATAGTCGATGCGTGGCGCGCCCTCGGCGCCGAAATGCGCCAGCGAATGCCGGAGGAAATTCTCGTCGTCGCGCCCGGTGAAGTCGAGCCGCTGGTGCGCGCCGCGCGACTCCGTCCGCGCGATGGCGCTCGCGGCCACGGCCTCGGCGCAATCGAGCATCGAACCGAGCTCGAGCGCCTGCAGCAAGTCGGTGTTGTAGACGTTGGTCTTGTCGTGCAGCTCGATGCCGGCATAGCGGCGGCGCAGGTCGGCGAGCTTCGCGCAGGCCGCGGCGAGGCCTTCGCCGGTGCGGTAGATGCCCGCGTTCTCCTCCATGGTCTGCATCATTTCGCGGCGCAGGCCCGCGATGGTCTCGGTGGCGCCGGTCTTCAGGAACAGGCTGCGGATGCGTCCCTGCGCCGCCTCGGCGCGGGCATCAAGCGCCGCGCCGTCCTCCGGCGCACGCGAGGTCTGCAACAGTTCGATCGCGCTCAGCGCGGCGCGGCGCCCGAACACCAGCAGCTCGGTGAGCGAGTTCGAGCCCAGCCGGTTGGCGCCGTTGATGCTCACGCACGCGCACTCGCCCGCCGCGAACAGCCCCGGCAGCGGCGTGGCGGCGCGGATGTCGGTATCGATGCCGCCCATCATGTAGTGCACCACGGGGCGCACGGGTACGGGATCCGTCACCGGATCGACGCCGAGGTAGCTGGTCGCCATGTCGCGCACCAGCGGCAGCCGCTCGTTGATCTTCTTCTCGCCCAGGTGCCGCATGTCGAGCAGCACGCAGTCGCCCCATTGCGTCGGCAGCGTGTTGCCGGCGCGCTGCTCGTGCCAGAACGCCTGGCTCAGGCGGTCGCGCGGACCGAGTTCCAGGGTCTTGAACTCCGGCTTGCCCACCGGCGTCTCCGGGCCCATGCCGTAGTCATGCAGGTAGCGGCGGCCGAGGCGGTTGACGAGGATGCCGCCCTCGCCGCGTCAGGCTTCCGTGAGCAGGATGCCGGTGTTGGGCAGGCCCGTCGGGTGGTCCTGCACGAACTCCATGTCCTTCAGCGGCACGCCTGCCCGGTACGCGAGCGCCATGCCGTCGCCGGTCTTGATCGCCCCGTTGGTGGTGAACGGGAACATGCGCCCCGCCCCGCCGCCCGCGACGATCACCGCGCCGGCGCGGATCTGGCGCATCTGCCCGCTGCGCACCTCGATCGCCGCGAGGCCGCCGCAGCGTCCGTCCGCCACCAGCAGGTCGGTGACGTAGTACTCGTCGAAGCGCTGGATCGACGGGTACTTCAGCGATGTCTGGAAGAGCGTATGCAGGATATGGAAGCCGGACTTGTCCGCGGCGAACCAGGTGCGTTGCTTCTTCATGCCGCCGAACGGGCGCACCGCGACCGAGCCATCGGCCTCGCGGCTCCACGGGCAGCCCCAGTGCTCGAGCTGGATCAGCTCGCGCGGCGCTTCCTGGATGAAGTACTCGACCGCGTCCTGGTCGGAGAGCCAGTCTCCGCCGCCGACCGTGTCGTTGAAGTGGTGCTCGAGGCTGTCGTCCGGCTTGATGACACCGGCCGCCCCGCCCTCCGCCGCGCAGGTGTGGCTGCGCATCGGGTAGACCTTCGATACCAGCGCGATCTTCAGGCCCGGGTCTGCTTCCGCCAGCGCGATCGCAGCGCGCAGCCCGGCCCCCCCTGCCCCGATGATCGCGACGTCCGCCTTGACCGTCTCCATTGCACTGCTGCCCATGAAGGCAGCTTGCGGGAGTGCGTCTCCGCCGTATTAACCTAGATCAAGCTTCGGACCTACTTGACCGCGCTGTCGATGACGATCTCCAGCCCCGTGGCGCCTGGCGCCAGCGGCTGGCTGGCGCCCTGCAGGTCGCCCGGCTGCGGCGTGGCGCCGCCGGACTTCGAGATGCGCGCCGCGATGACCACGCTCGACTGCCCGGACAGGCGCGCATTCGGCGACATGGCGTGCGTGTCGTCCAGCGTGAAGCGATACGGCAGGTCGCCAGCTGTGGCGCGAAGGATGGCCAGCGGCATGCGCGAGCCGTCGGCCGGACGCGCGAAGACGAACAGCGTGTCCCCGGGCGACACCTGCTTGGCGAGCGCCGGTGCGATCTTCACCGTGCCGCTGATCGCCTTGCCGGGCGCCGCCGCGGCGGTCGGCGCGGTGGGCGCAGCGAGGGACGCCGGCAGCTTGCCGAGCTGGCGCGCCTCGTCGATGCTCGCCGTCACCGAGCGGGCGAACTCCGCGTCGCCCTGCGCCAGCGGCAGGATGCGCTCCCAGTAGGCGATGGCGCCGGCGAAATTGCGCACCTCGAATTCGGCGGAACCGGCGAGCGCGAGCGCCTTGATGTGCTTCGGGTCGAGCGCGAGCGCGCGCTTGACCAGTTCGCGCGGTTCGCCCGCGAGGCTGCGGCCCCGCGTCATCGCGAGCGCATCGGCATAGTCGGCGAGCAGGCCGGGATTGTCGGGCGCGAGCTTCACCACGCGGGCATAGGCCGGGATCGCCTTGTCGAACTGGCCGAGCGCGGCGTAGGACCGCGCCAGCATCGCCCAGCCTTCCGCGTCGTCGGGCTTCGATTCCATCCGCGCGGCCAGCTTCTCCACCATCGCCGCGATCTGCTCGGCGGTCGCGGCGTGTGAGGTGTCAGGCGCCGTGCGCGCCACCGGATCGAGCGCGCGCGGGTTGCCGATCGCCAGGTATCCCGACAGCGCGATCACCGGCACCAGGACGCCGACCGTCACCGCGAGGCCGCGGGAAGGCGTCGCCACGGGGGCGGAATCGTGGTCGCTCGACGAGGCCGCCACGTCCTCCAGCAGCCTGCGCTCCAGCTCGAGCCGCGCTTCGCGGGCGGCGGCCTCCGAAACCGTCCCTGCCGCGAGGTCCCGCTCGAGCTCCGCGAGTTCGTTGCGATACAGCGCGGCGTTCGCTTCATCGCGCGCCTCGGGAGACAGGGCGCCCCGGCGTCGCAGCAGCGGCGACAGCACGAAGGCGAGCGCGACGGCGGCCAGCAGCGCGGCGAGGAACGGGAACCAGCTCACGGCTTCTCCGCCGGCGGGTCCGCCGGCTTGCCGGCGAGCAGCGCGGCGGCACGCGTGCGATCCGCGTCGCTCAACTCTCGCTCCGCGGGAATGCCGCGCCGGCGGCGCAGGTTCCAGAACAGTCCGGCGATCGCGATCGCCAGGATCAGGAAGGGGCCGGCCCAGAGGAACGCGGTGGTCGCCTTGAACGGCGGCCGGTAGAGGACGAAATCGCCGTAGCGCTCGACCATGAAGCCGACCACCTGCTCGTCCGTGCGGCCGGCCTTCACCTGCTCGCGGATCTGCTCCTTCAGGTCGAGCGCGAGCGGCGCGTGCGAGTCGGCGAGCGACTGGTTCTGGCACACCAGGCAGCGCAGTTCCTCGGCGAGCCGCGTGGTGCGCCGCTCCAGCGCGGGATCGGCGGCGACGGGCGTCGCGTCCTTCGACCACGCCCCGGCGCAGGCCGCGCAGAGCATCGCGCCCAGCAGCAGTGCGGCGAGGCGCCTCATCCGTTCAGCTTCTTCACCAGCGGCAGGATCCTGCCGTCGAGCACTTCACGCGTCACCGCGCCGATGCGCTTGTAGCGGATCACGCCCTGCTTGTCGATCACGTAGGTCTCGGGGACGCCGTAGACGCCGTAGTCGATGCCGACGCGGCCATCGGCGTCCATCACCGACAGCGCATACGGGTCGCCGAACTGCTTCAGCCAGCGCACCGCGTCCTCGGGCTTGTCCTTGTAGTTCAGGCCGTAGACCGGCACCACCTTCGACTTCGCCAGGTCGAGCAGGAACGGATGCTCCTCGCGGCAGGTCACGCACCACGACGCCCAGACGTTGAGCACCCAGACCTGCCCGAGCATGTCCTTCGTCGAGAACGCCTTCTGCGGATCGGCGAGCTGCGCCAGCGTGAAGGGCGGCGCGGGCTTGTCGATCAGCGGCGAGGGCACCTCGCGCGGATTCAGCTGCAGCCCGGCGGCGAGGAAGCCAACGAGGACGATGAAGATCGCCAGCGGAACGAGGTACTTCTTCACGCCTTTGCCACCTGCACCGTCGCCGCGTGGCGCTGCCCGGAGACCGCGCGGTAGCGCCGGTCGCTCGCGGCGAGCAGGCCGCCGAGCGCCATCACCAGGCACCCGCCCCAGATCCACGAGATGAACGGCTTGTGGTAGATGCGCACCGTCCACGCGCGGCCGCCCACCGGCTCGCCGAGCGACACGTAGAGGTCGCGCGAGACGCCGCTGTCGATCGCGGCCTCGGTCATCGGCATCTGCTGAACCTTGTAGACGCGCTTCTCGGGATGCATGGTCTTCACAAGGCTTTCGCCGCGCAGCACGGAGACGGTGCCGCGCGCCGCGGTGTAGTTCGGGCCCTCGACGTCGCGCACGCCGTCGAAGCGGAACGTGTACGCGCCGACCGTCGCGGCATCGCCTGGCTCCATCTTCAGGTCCCGCTCCACCTCGTAGCCCTTGACCATCGACACGCCGACGACGAACACCCCGACGCCGGCATGCGCGAGGAACATGCCGAACTGCGCCCGGCCGATGCCGCGCAGCTTCGGCGGCAGGCCCGCGACCGCGGAGGCGAAGATCCAGAACGCCAGCAGCAGCCCGAAGCTCTTCATGGCCGTCCACTGCCCGAGGACGAACGGCACCAGCAGCCCGCAGGCCACCGCCACCAGCGCGGCCCACTTCAGCCGTTGCACCAGGTCGGGCATGCGCGCCTCGCGCCAACGCGCCACCGGACCCACGCCCATCAGGAACAGCGCCGGCGCCATCAGCGGCACGAACACCGTTTCGAAGTACGGCGGCCCGACCGAGATCTTGCCCAGGCCCAGCGCATCGAGGAGCAGCGGATACAGCGTGCCGAGCAGCACCGAGCCCGCGGCGGCGAGCAGGATTGCATTGTTGGTGAGCAGCAGCGCCTCGCGCGACAACAGCGAGAAACGCCCGCCGATGCCGATCTTCGGCGCGCGCCAGGCGAACAGGGCCAGCGACCCGCCGACCACAATGGCGAGGAACGCAAGGATGAAGATGCCGCGCTTCGGGTCCACCGCGAACGCGTGGACGGAGGTGAGCACGCCGGAGCGCACGAGGAACGTGCCGAGCAGC
>SXGU01351238.1_pt1 | contig 15564 bp, 13 predicted proteins | sample 3174531 | NCBI WGS metagenome assembly SXGU01 (sample SAMN11356863, study PRJNA531348) | freshwater metagenome | isolation source: freshwater sample F1-140 | place: China: Fuxian Lake, Yuxi | collected 2017-12-25
CAGGCCCGCCTCATCGAGAGCCAACCCGCCGACATGGAAGCCGCGCTCTTCACCAAGGCGAATCTCGATCGGGCCCAAATGGCGGGAGTGCACGCGATCCATACCGACTTCACCGACGCGACGATGCGGGGCGCCAAGCTGGTCCGCGCCAACCTCCGAAACGCCAACCTGTCCCGGGTCAATCTCGAGGGCGCCGATCTCTCGGGCGCCGACCTTCGCGATTCGAAGCTCACCGGGGCGGTGATCACCGGTGCCGTGCTGACCATGGCCGAGACCCACGGCGCCGACATGGAGGGCGTGATGAGCGACAAGCCGGCCGGCAAGACGGTCGCCGAGCTCGACCGGCCCCTCGAGGAGCTGATCGCGCTGCACGTCTTGTTCGTCGACACCGGCGGCCAGGTGGGCAAGGTGCTCGACCTCGGCGGCTTCGACCTTCGCGGCACCTCGGCGCTGGTCGGATTCAAGCTGACCGGCCTCCGCGCCGTCGGCGCCACGTTCTACGGCATGAACCTCGCCAAGATTCAGCTCCAGGCGGCGCGGCTCGAAGGGGCCGACTTCAGGTCCGCCACGCTTGCCGACGCCGACCTGCGCGGTGTCTCGCTCGTCGGCGCCAAGCTCGACGGGGCGGACCTGACCGGCGTCGATCTGACGCCGCTCCTGCTCGGCGCCGGGCGCACCAAGCCGGCCAACCTCGACGGCGCCACGCTCAGGAACGCGAAGCTGCACAATACGAAGCTCGACGGCGCCAGCCTGAAGGGCACCGACTTCTCCTATGGCGATCTGCACGGTGCCCAGTTCAAGGGCGCCGATCTGACCGGCGCGACCCTGAGCGGGGCGAAGCTCACGAAGTCGCTTCTCGACGCCGCTTCGCTCGAAGGCGCCAAGGGGCTGGCGAACAAGGCATAGATCAGCCGGGCGCCATGGCGCCGGCCGTGCCGCCTCGGCTGTCCTTCGTCGTCAGCTCTTCAGGGCGAAGAGCTGATCGGAGCAAGCGCGGGCGAGCAGCCAGCTCGATGACGAGGAGCCCATGACGGTCGCCCAGCCGGCGTCGGAGACGAGCTGATAGCGTGAATAGGAGGACTCCTCGCCGCGGAACTTGGCGAGCTTGGCCGCATCCGGATCCTGCTGCGCCTTGGCGATGCAGAGCGGAACCAGAGCGGAGGCGACCGCCGTGTCGGCGCGGTCCTGCGCGCTGCGCTCGGCCGAGTTCGCCGTCGTCCACCCCATGACCGAGAAGCCGAAGATCGTCATCGCAATGGCGCCGGCGACGGCACCGCCGATGGCCGGCTTGCGCCACGTGACATCTTTTTTTCTATTCTGCATGGTCTATTTCCTTCAAAAGAATTCCCCACGGATAATATTAACCTATCTTATTCTGCGGTATCGCCGCAAGAATTACATTCATTTGTAAGTTTTAATAAACGTAATATTTACACGAATCTTAGGCTTTTAAAGCGTACCCGAAGCAACCCCTTCACCTTCCCGCGCCAATTGCCCGACCCTGCGGAGGGCGCTCGGACGTGCCTCGGCGACCTCTTCGCTCGGCATCCGGATTGCATCGCCGGGAGGCATTGCAACGTCCTAAAAGAGGGAACCGCTAATGAATACCGGCATCGCAATTGGACTCATGTTCGTCGTCGTCTCGGCCATCGTCCTGGTGCGCGAGGTGATCAACGCCTCCAGAGGCGCTCAGGGAGCGGGTCGGCCCGAGACCGAGCCGCCCAAGCGTAGCCGAGCCGGCCGGTAAGTCCGGCCGCCGCACCCGGCAAGTCTTTCCGGTCGGTCCAGCGCCGCCGCGGGCTCGCCTCGCGGCCGGCGTCGCTTCTAGGCCAGCTCCAGGTCCTCGGCATAGGCGAAGAGGGCGGGCATGCCGCCGGTGTGCAGGAAGACGACGGTCTCGCCCTTGCCGACCTTCCCTGAGCGGATGTGGCCGATCAGGCCGGCCATCGCCTTCCCGGTAGAGACCGGATCGAGGATAAGGCCCTCGGTCGAGGCCGCGAGCTTCATCGCTTCCCGGCATTCCGGCGTCACCAGCCCGTATTTCGCGCCGACATAGCCCTCGTCGTTCTCGATGTCCGCAGGCTGGATCGCGAGGTCGAGGCCGAGATGCTGGCCTGCGGCATTGGCGATGCGCGCGATGTCCGTCGGCCGGTCCTCGTCCCAGCGTACCGGGCTGATGCCGATGACGCGGGTCGGCCGGCCGAGCGCCTTCGCCCCCAGCATCAGTCCGGCCGGCGTCATGTTGGCACCGGCGACGTAGACGTAGTCGGCCTTTGACCCGCGCGCGGCGAGCTGGGCGTCGAGTTCGGCCATCGCCTCGACATAGCCCACGGTCGATATCGACAGCGTCGACATGGCGAAGGGCGAGACCAGATAGGGCTTGCGGCCGGCGGCCCTGAGCTCGGCGGTCCTCGCCTCCAGCAGCGGCGGCAGGCGTTGGATGTCGTCGATGTCGACGACGGTGACGTTGGCGCCCATCAGCTTGTCGAGCAGCAGGTTGCCGGTGAGCTTCGGGCCCTTGATGCCGTGGACCAGCGTCAGATCGACCTTGAGACCGAGGCGGGCGGCGGCGGCGGTGATCTGCCGGCACCAGTTCGACTGGGTATAGGCACCGGCGACGATGGTGTCGCAGCCGGACGCGACGATGCCCGGGAACAGGAACTCGAGCTGGCGGGCCTTGTTGCCGCCGAAGGCGAGGCCGGTCATGTCGTCGCGCTTGACCAGGATCTCGGGTCCGCCGAGGGCCGCGGTCAGGCGCGGACAGGCTTCCAGCGGCGTCGGCAGGCAGGCGAGCCGGGTGCGCGGCAGCCGGTCGATCCGGGCCTGGAGCTCATCCCGCGTCAGCGGCTGGTTGCGGGTTCGGGTTTGCACGGCCATGGCATGTCTCCTCGGGCGCTCGCGGTCGGCTGCAGCTTATCACGCGTGCCGGCGATCGCGGGCGCGAGCAGGGAGCGGGCGGAATATGTCGCCCGGCAACTCCTGCCCGGGACAGATCCGCCCGGCCCCTCGCCGCCGCTGCGGCCGTGATCGTCCAAGGCTTTGGTGATCGGCCCCGTTCTTGCTCAGGTCCTCCTGCAGTCCAGGGGTGGATCGCGCTCGGCTCCAGAACGGAAGCGGATCATGCTCATCCACGTCAACCGGCTCCTCACCCACATCCTCTACGCGCTCCTCGCGATCGCCTTCCTGGTCGTCGGTCTTTCGCCGGCAAGGTCGGCGACGGAATCGACGGTCACCATGGTCGGTACCGTCGGCAATCCCGCGTCGCTCACCGGCGGCACGACGTCTACACAGTCGCTGACCTCGACGGTCTACTATCTTCAGCTCGGCTCCATCCCGGCCGGCCAGAGCTGGGCCGATGCCAGCTTCGGCATCCATCTGAGCCAAGGCCGCTTCGCCACGGCGCCGAGCGTCACCATCACCGACGCCGCCGGGGCGGCGGTCGGCGTGACCGCGACGGCAACCGGCTCGCCGGGGACCAGCGTCGCCTATCGGTTCTCCGGCGACCTCCCGAGCGGCGCCATCCTGCGATTCAGCGGCATCGCGCTCAACGGCCTGGTCGCGGCGACGACGGGGACGGCGGTGCAGATCATCGCCGCTGCCGGCAACGGCACCGTCTGGCGCCAATACGCGATCTGGCAGACCCTGGGCACGATCGCTTCGAGCGGATCCACCAGCGTCACGCCGCACAGCGGCTGGTGGTGGTCGGCGGCCGAGTCCGGGCGGGGCTACGCCATCGAGGTCGCGGACGGACGCCTCATGCTCGCCGCCTACATGTACCGGTCCGACGGCACCAGCGTCTGGTACGTCGCCAACGGTCCGTACACCGGCAGCACGTTCACCGGGATCCTGGCGGAGTATGGCGGGGGTGAGACGATCTCCGGTTCCTGGCAGCCGGCGACCGCGACCGGCGACGTCGCCACCGTGACGATCTCCTTTTCGAGCGCGAGCGCGGCGACCATCCACTGGGCGGGCGCCGCGTTCAGCACCAGCGGCGGGACCACGTCGATCGCCCGCTACTCCTTCACCGGCAGCGCGAAGGTCGCCGCGCCGGCGACCTCATCGGCGCCTGAGACCGGGTGGTACTGGAACGCGCAGGAGACCGGCACCGGCTGGTTCATCGAGATGCAGGGCGCGCAGATCTTTCTCGCGGTCTACCTGTACGACGCCGACGGCACCGCGCGCTGGTATGTCGCGCAGGGTACGGTGACGACGACGGCGGGCGTCTTCGGCGCCGGTGCCGGCATCATCCTGGAGGCGGATCTGAGCGAATACTCCGGCGGGCAGACCCTGGCCGGCGCGGCGCAGCCGAATCTGCAGGCCGCGCCGAAGGGCGAGCTCTCCGTCCGGTTCACCTCGACGACGGCTGCGACGGTCGTCCTTCCCAACGGACGCTCGCTGGAGCTCACCCGGTTCAGCGGGTTCTAGCCAGGGTCATCCCAGCGTGCCCACGAGCGTTCGATCGCTCACTCCGCCGATGCCGCCGCGGCGGACCGTCCCGCCATCCGCTCGCGCAGGCCCGGGATCTGGTCGAAGGGCAGCATCGGCGGGTGCCAGCGGCGCAGGGTCTCGGCGGCGTGCATGCCGAAGGCGAAGGGGTCGCCGCCGACCACCCGCCAGTCGATGCGGTCGGAGAGCTCGAGCAGGCCGAAGGTGCCGGCCGCCTCGCCGCCGGTGGTGAAGCTCTCGGTCAGCGACTGCAGGGTCAGGTGCGGCATGCCGTCGACCTTGGTCACGGTGTTCCAGTGGACATGGCCGGAGATCCAGGCGAGCGGCACCTTGGCGTCGCGGAGGATCTGTCGCAGCCTGGCCGCCTCCGGGTAGGTGGCGTGCTCGGGGTTGCGCTCGAAGTAGTAGTTGCCGACCTGCGAGTGGCCGGAGACGGGGACGTGGCTGACCACCAGCAGCGGCCGGTCGGCCGCCTCGACGGTCGCCCCAAGCCAGGCCGCGTCGGCCTCGGCGTAGACGAAGCCGCCGGGGCGGCGGATCCGGGAGTCGGCCTGCCAGAGCACGATCCGCCACGAGCCGATGTCGATGCAGCGATGCGTCAGGTCCTGGCCGAAGATCGCCTCGTTGTCGGCGACCGACAGGTAGTCGCGGTCGTGATTGCCGACGATGTGGATGCGCGGCAGCGCGAAGGAAGCGAAGGCCTCGGCGACCTCGCGCTCGAGCCCGAGGTCGGTCTCGCGGTCGACGTCGGAGATGCGGTCGCCCATGTCGATGACCGCATCGACCCGGGCCTCGCTTGCGAAACGTCGGAACTCCGCCAGGAGCGAGAGCGCGGCGGAGCCCTTCTTGGTCGCGGTGTCGCGGCCGTGATGGATGTCGGTGACGAAGGCGAGTCGGGCGGTCATCGTGGATACCCTCGGTATGGAGCGGCGCGGGCCGGCCCTTCGGGCCACAGCTTCGGACTATGACAGGAGCGCCGGCCCGGGGGCGAGGGAACCCTTCGCCCGCCCGCGGCTTATTCCCTCGTGAGCGGCGCCACCGTGACCAAGCAGCGCGAAACCGCGCCTCCGCCACAGGAGGTGGAGGAGAAGGAGGCTGCGCCTCCTTCGGCGGACTTCGCTTTAACCCCTGAGCAGGCGACCTTCCTGCTTCAGAGCGGGATGCTCCTGCTCGCGGTGTTCGTCGTCTTGTATGTGGCGAAGGCGATCATCCTGCCGGTCATTCTGGCCTTCGTCCTCAAGTTATTGATGAATCCGGCGTTCCGCTGGCTGCAGCGTCTGGGACTGCCGCGCGTCCTCGGCGCGCTCCTGCTGCTGGTCGCTCTGAGCGCGACCATCGTCGGCCTGGCCGCGGCGCTGTCGGGGCCTGCCGTCGACTGGTTCGCCAAGCTGCCGGGAGGCATTCCGCGGCTTCAGGAGCGACTCGAGTTCCTGCGCCAGCCGGTGGAGATCTTCCGCCGCTTCCTGACGGCGATGCGGGGCCTGGCACCTCTGGACAGCGCGGTGGTCGCGATCCCCACCAGCGAGGGCACGCTGCCCGATCAGCTCTTCGCCGGGACCTGGAACTTCGCCGCCGGACTGTTCACCACCGGGCTGCTGCTCTTCTTCCTGATGATTTCGGGCGACACCTTCCTGCGCAAGCTGGTGGAGATCCTGCCCTCGTTCAGCGAAAAGCGTCAGGCGGTCGAGATGTCGCAGCAGATCGAGAGCGACATTTCCGCTTATCTCGCCACCGTCACGATCATGAACGCGGCGGTCGGCATAGCGACCGGCCTGGTCATGTGGGCCTGCGGCGTCGGCGACCCCGTGCTCTGGGCGGCCGTCGCCTTCCTGCTGAACTATGTGCCGATCCTGGGGCCGCTGCTGGGAATCGGCGTGTTCGTCCTGGCCGGCCGACTCATCATGGACACGCTGTGGGAGGCGCTGCTGCCGGCCGGCCTCTATCTCGGCGTTCACGTGGTGGAGGGAGAGGGCGTCACGCCGATGCCGCCGGCCAAGCGCTTCATCCTCAACCCCGTGCTGGTGATCCTGGCCCTGGTCTTCTGGTACCGGATGTTGGGCGTGCCCGGCGCCATCCTCGCCGTGCCTTTCTGGCGATCACCAAAATCGTCTGCAACCGCATCCAGCCGCCGAAAGCCTTCGGCCGCTTCCTCGGCGACTTAGGCGGGCCCGGGGCTTCCGCCCGGTCGTTGCGGAAGTCAGGGACGAGAACGGCGTGCGCTGCGTTGCTTCCCTGAGGAACGGAGGAGATGCCATGCCCACACAGTCCTGCCGCAGCTCCCGCACCCGCTGGTCGGCGGATGTGACCGAGCACAGCCATGCGCTCGACCCGATGAAGCGCCTCTTCCCCAGGAAGAGCCCGGGGCGGATCGCGGCTTCGTTCAAGCGATCTGCCGAGGAGAGCACCGAGCGGAAGGCCGATCCCTATCGATCCGCCATCTCGATGCCGACCTTCTAGGTCAACCGCGCCGGCAGGAGCCCGAGCGCCGAACGCGTCAGGACGCTGAGGCTGGCCAAGGCGGAGCTCCGCCGCCAGTTCGGCCGGCCCGTGCCACCGCCTCGCCATAGGCACGTCGCCCGCCGCCGGCGGCCGCCCGGCGACGAGCGGCCGCGGGTGGCTTGAGCTCTATTTCTTCTCGAGCCCCCACATCACGATTTCGCGCGAGTTGACGACGCCGGTGATGTTGTTCCGCCAGGCCTTCGGCGTCAGGTACTGGCCGATCGAGATGAATGGCATCACCTCGTAGAAGCGTGCTTGCAGCTTTTCCGCGACCTGCTTCTGTGCTTCCGGAGTCGCAGCGGTAAGGAAGCTCAAACGGATCTTTTCCATCTCCTCGTCGCAGGTCCAGCCGTTCCAGTTCTTGCCGTCGCAGGGCGTGGCAAGAGCGAAGTTGGTGAGCGGCGTGTGCCACATGGTTCCGGGCGCCGCGGTGAAGTACATGTTCCATCCAGGCGACCCTGGGCCAGGCTTGTCCTTCTTCTGCTGGCGCGTCGAGACCGTGCCCCAGTCGATCAGCTGGAGATCGACATTGACCCCGGCCTCGCGCAGGTTCTGCGCGGTAATCACCGCATTGGCGTTGAGCGCGGCGATGTCGGTCGGCCCCATCAGAACCACCGGCTCGCCGTTGTAGCCGGCCTCCTTCCGCAGCTGCTTCGCCTTTTCGACGTTGCGCTGGCGGAACTGCTCGGAGCCGACGAGCGTCTCATAGGGTCCGCCGCAAAACAGGATGGCGAGACAGGGCTTGCGATAGTCCTCGCCCACCATCGCCGTCAGATAGGACGACTGGTCGACGACCATGGCGATGGCCTGACGCGCCTTCGGATTATTGAAGGGCGGGTGAAGCGCATTCGGACGGATCACGCCCTGCCAGCCCATGTCGTCCATCACCTTGATGGTGATGTTCTTGTCTGCCTTCAGCAGCGACAGCAGGTCGGGCTGCGGCGCCTCGACGATGTCGACCTCGCCGCGGATCAGCGCCTGGACCGCCGTCGCCGAGTCGGGCAAGTAGGTCCATTCGACGCGGTCGACCTTGACCGCCTTGCCGCCGGTCAAGGCGTCCGACGGCTCGTTGCGAGAGTTGTATTTCGGATTCTTCTTGTAGACGACCTTGGCGCCCGGGACCCACTCGTCCTTGGCGAAGGTGAAGGGGCCGGAGCCGATCACCTGGTCGAAGGTCTGCTGCTGGAAGGCATCGGCCGAGGCGTCCTTCTCGCGCAGGACGAAGGAGGCGAGCACCGGGTTCGACAGGGTCTGGACGACCGGCGCAAAAGGCTCCTTCAACGTCAGCACGAAGGTGAGATCGTCATTGGCGACGAGCGAAGCGGCCCGCTCCATCATCGCCGTGCCCTCAACCCGCCGCTTCGACCAGCGGTTCAGCGAGGCGACGGCGTCCTTCGCCGTCACCGGCGAGCCGTCATGGAAGGTCATGCCCTTGCGCAGCGTGAAGGTCCAGACGAGCCCGTCCGGGCTCCTAGCGAAGCTCTCCACCATCTGCGGCTTCGCGTTCATCTTCGAGTCGTAGGCGAACAGCGTGTCGTAGACCATGAAGCCGTGGTGGCTGGTGATCAGGGCGTTGGTCCAGGTGGTGTCGATGATCTTGAGATCCGCATGCGGCACGAACTTGACGGTCTGCGCCGCCGCCATTCCGCTCGCGGCGACCAACGCCATCACGCCCGTGAGCCCAAGGCGCATCAGATGTGCAAAGCGTGTCATAGCCGTCTCCTAGGGAAGTGGTTATGGACAATCCGATGATCGGCAGCGCAACGGCGAGTTGCAACCGCAACCCCAGAAATCGCGAAATGCCCGTTTCATCGGCGGAGTGGCATCGGTTGAACCGAGGGTCTACATAAGGCCCGGAGGCGCCTATGGGATATCAGACGATCGAAACCGAAAGGCTGACCGGCGGGCTGGGCGCCGAGGTCCGGGGCGTCAACCTGTCAAAGCCGCTCAGCAACTCGGTCGTCGCCGACCTTCGCCAGGCGCTGGTCGATCACCTCGTGCTGTTCTTCCGCGGTCAGAGGCTGACGCCCGAGCAGCAGATCGCCTTCAGTCGGCTCTTCGGCCCCCTCCAACGCGTCCCCTATGTCCGCCCGATGGAGGGATACCCCGACGTCATCGCGGTCCTGAAGGAAGCCGAGGAGCGGAAGATCAGCACCTTCGGCAATGCCTGGCATTCCGATTTCAGCTTCCTCGAAGAACCGCCCATGGCCTCGATCCTCTATGCGCTAGAGGTCCCCGGGCATGGCGGCGACACGCTCTGGATCAACATGTACGACGCTTACGAGGCGTTGTCGGACGGCATGAAGCGGCTGCTGCGCGGGCTTCGCGCCATGCATAACGGCCGCCCCTACGGCATGGCCGGAATTCCTAAGGATCTTCGCACCAGCCGCTCGATCGGGATCGAGCGCAACAACCCCGAGGCCGACCGCGAGGTGGCGCATCCGGTCGTGCGCCTGCATCCGGAGAGCGGACGCAAGGCGCTGTTCGTGAACTCGATCTATACCGCGCGCTTCGAGGACATGAGCGAGGCCGAGAGCCGGCCGCTGCTCGACTATCTCCATCAGCATTGCCTCAGGCCGGAATTCGCCTGCCGGTTCCGCTGGCAGCCGGGCTCGCTCGCGGTCTGGGACAACCGCTGCACCATGCACTACGCCGTCAACGACTATGACGGCAGCCGCCGGCTCCTGCACCGAACCCAGGTGCAGGGCGAGCGGCCGCTGCTTGCCGATTAGAGCCCCTGGCCGCCGTTCACGGCGACGATCTGGGCGGTGACCCAGCTCGCCAGCGGCGAGGCCAGGAACATCACCACGTTGGCGACCTCTTCCGGTGCGCCCATGCGGCCCATCGGGCAATTGGCGAGCGTGGCGGCGTAGAGCGCGGGCTCGTTCGCCTTGCGCTCGGCCCAGACGCCGCCGGGGAACTCGATCGAGCCGGGGGCGACGCAATTGACCCTGACGCCGGTCTTGGCGAGCGCCGCCGCCTGGGTGCGGGTGTAGTGGATCACCGCGGCCTTGGCGGCGCCGTAGGCCGGCGTCCGGACCGACGGGCGAAGGCCCGACCCCGAGGCGATGTTGATGATGTTGCCTTTCGATGCCGTCAGGGTCGACATCGCCTCGCGCGAGGCGCGGATCGTCGCCAGGACGTCGACGTCGATGCTGAGTTCCCAGCTCTTCTCGTCGTCACCCGCGCCGAAGCCGCTGGCGTTGTTGACCAGAACGTCGAGTCCGCCCAGCGCCTTGATCGCGCCGGCGATGTAGCTGGAGATGTCCGTTTCCTTCGCGAGATCGCAGCCGCCGGCATGCGACTTGTGGCCGAAGCGGGCGATCTCCGCCCGGGTCTTCTCCAGCGTCTCAGCGTTGCGGGCGCAGATCGACACGTCGGCGCCGGCCTCGGCGAATCCCAGCGCGATCGACCGCCCGATGCCGCGGCTGCCGCCGCAGACGATGACCTTCTTGCCCTTGAAGTCGAACGGCATGGATGCGGTCCCTTGTTTCGTGACTTGGCCGGAGACTAGCGCGGATCGGGCGCGGTGGACCGCGAAAATCGCTTCGCCGTTGACCCCGATGGCGGCGCCGGCTCCCCTGGTGCGGAATAGGGGAGGGACGCATGTCGCTGAAGGCGATGGTTCTGGGCGCGGGCTCGGCCGGCGAGGGGCACTCGATCGCGCTGCAGCAGGCGGGCGTCGAGGTGGCGGCGATCGCCAGCCGCACCGCGTCGGTGGTGCGCAAGGTCGCCGACGGCCTCGGCATCGCCATCGCCAGCACCGACTGGCGGAAGACGCTGGCGGAGGTGAAACCCGATATCGTCGCCGTCGCCACGCCCGGCGACACCCATGTCGAGATGGTGGAGGCGGCGCTGGCACGGGGCTGCCACATCCTGATCGACAAGCCGCTGGCGCCGACCGCAGCGGCGGCGCGGCGCATGGCGGCGGCGACGCGGAGGGCCGGCGTCAAGTCGGCCTATGCCGCCACTTCCAGCTACCAGCCTTCGGCGCTGCTCGCCCGCGACCTCGTCCGCTCGGGCGCCATCGGCACGCTGTTCGAGGCGGAGTTCGTCTCGCATTACCGCTGGCCGTCTCTGCTGCCCCATGGCTGGCCGCATCGGCTGGAGCTCGGCGGCGGCCGGCTCAATAACAACTTCACCCACAAGCTGGCGATCGCCGAGTCGGTCTGCGGCGGCGTCAGCCTCAGCGTCGCTGGTGAGACCCGAAACGACCTCAAGCGCGCGCCCAAGGTGCCGATGCCGCACGACTTCCGCGACTGGCACAAGAGCGAAGTCTCGCCCGACAAGGCCGAGGCGGCCGGCTGGGCCGAGGTCGACAGCGACTGGTCCTATACGGTGCTCGACCGCATCGGGGCGCCGGGCACCAGCCCGCTGGACGCCGTCAGCGTCACCTTCCGTCACTCCTGTCTGCGGAAGGGCAAGCACGAGGACTACGTCGCCTTCTACGGCTCCGGCGGCACCATCCATGTCGACCAGGCCTATTGCCAGGGCGCCGTGCATCTGTGGAAGGAGGGCGACACCGCGTTCCGCGAGGTGCCGCTGTCGGCCGATATAGGAGCCTGGCTGCCGAAGCCGCAGGAACGCTCCAACTGGCCCAGAGGCTGGGACATCGTGCAGCGGTCGTGGAACGCGCTCGCCCGCGAATTCGTCCGCGACATCGAGGGCAAGCCGCACGGACCCTACCTCTCGATCGCCGACGGCTGGCGCCACCAGGAGGTGATCGACGCCGTCCGCGCTCGCAGCGGCTGGAAGGACCTGCCGACCGAGCCCTAGAGCGGGTCCAGCGGCCAGATCGGGCGGCGGACGTTCTTGTACGGGTATTGCTTCCAGTTGAACGAGGTGATGCCGCCGGAATCGACATAGACCAGGCGGCGTCCGATCTTCTCGAAATCGGCGCGGAAGTGGTTCATTGCCTTGCAGGCGAGGATGTTGGTGGTCTCCGGCTCGATGCCGAAGAGTCGGAACTGTTCGCGGTCGTCGATCTGCACGCGGTGGCTGGCGACGATGATCTTGATGCCGCCGACCTGGACCAGCGCGCTGGGTCCGAAGGAGGTGACGGTGCCGGTGGCGAACGGCCCCTTGCGGATGGCGACGCCGTCGGAGAGCGCCAGCACCTTGCCGGTGACCCGGAGCGGCGTCCCGCCGAAGCGCGGGTCGTGCTTGCCGCCGAGATCCAAGGTGACGGTGGCGCCGACGCCGGCCTTACGTGCTGTCTCCGCCGACTCCGCATCGGCGATCGCGCCGACCGCCACGTCCTGGAGATCGGCCTCGATCATCGCCTTCAAGAGCGTGGTGCCGTCGCCCATGCCGGCGCCGCCCGGGCAGTCGGTGTAGTCGCCGATCAGCAGCGGGCCTTTGCCCGTCGCCGGCTCCTTGGCGATGTGGATGACGTCCTCGATCGGCAGCAGCCGGATGGTCTTGGTCGCCCGCGTCTCCCAGGCGAAATCCATCAGCTCGTCGGCGACGAGCTGCGCCTTCGGCGTCCCATCGTTGCCGGTCACCAGCACGGTCGGGCCGACATGCTTCTTGTCGGCCCAGTCGAAGCCGGCGTTGATGCCGATGTCGAGGATGTCCTTGTCCTTCGCCAGGATCGCTTTGGCCTTGTCCAGGATGTCGACCATCGGCCCCTTGCCGGAGATGGTGCGGCCCTGGTCGAGGCCGTTGAACATCGGCCGCTGCGCATAGGCGACATGCGGGTGGATCTCGCCCTTCATCGCCCGCTGCAGTAGCTCGCCGGCGCGGATCGCGGTCTCGTACATGTCGACATGCGGCGTCGTCCGGTAGGTCGAGACGATGTCGGCGTGTTTCGCAAGGTCCGGCCCGATATTGGCGTGGAGGTCGAGGGTGACGGCGATCGGCACCTTCGGCCCGACCACGTCGCGGATGCGCCTGAGCAGTTCGCCCTCGGCATCCTCCAGATGCTCGGCGACCATGGCGCCGTGCAGCGGCAGCAGCAGGCCGTCGACGGGCAGGGCGGCCTTCAGGCCGGTGAGGATCACCTCGCTGAAATGCTCGTAGGCGTCCTTGGTCACCGGACCCGAAGGCGAGGTGTTGGCGACCAGCGGATGAATGACGGTCCAACCATGCTTGTCGGCGAGGTCGAAGATCGCGCCCCACTCGCTCCTGGTGCCGCGATAGGCCCGGGGGATCTCCTCGTCCCGCTCATAGCCGCCGGTCGTCTTGAAGCGCTCGAGATCGGCCGGCAGCCGGCAGAAGCTGTGGGACTCGTGCATCACCGTGGCGGAAAAGACCTTCAACCTGGCCATGGTCGCCCTCCTCGCATCTGATCCGACGAGCAGGGTAAAGCCTGTGCCACCCTCACCGCAAAGTTACCCGCCCGGCCGCGGAACGGCCGTCGTCCAATTAGCCGGCGGAGGCTGACATCGTGCCGCCGGGACCGTTGCAGCGCTCCTGGCGCTGCGCCAGATAGGCGGCGCGCATGCGGTCGTAGTCGTCGAAGCTCATGTCGGCGGCGTGCGAGTCCATCTGCCGCGTCGCCACGATGTCGGCGGCGATCTCGAGGGCTTCGGCGATGATGATCGTCTGCAGCGAGAGCCCGGTCCCGACCGTGGCCCCGATCAGCGACCACAGCACGGCATTGGTGACCACGATGTCGGCGGTCCCGTCGCGGAGCGTCCGCGGGCCGATTAAGGGCAGCACGATGTAGCCGCCTTCGCCGAAGCCGGCTCGGCAAAGCAGCAGCCCGACATCCTCGTGCCGGCGCGGCAGGTCCCAGCTCTCGGTGGCGGCGTCGTACCAGCCGAGCACACCGGCGGTCGCATTGATCGCGAAGCGCTTGGCCGCATGCCAGCTGGTCTCGAATTCGCCGATGGCAAGCCCGACCACAGCGGTGACCGGCTCGTTGACGATGTTGGAGGCGGCATTGCCGATGCCGCGGCTGATCGGCGAGGGCGGCAGACCCTGCGTCTCGCCCGGCGCCACCGCCGAGCCCGACAGCCAGTGCCCGGCCGACGACAGGCCGGCGCCGACATACTGGTTCAGGACGAAGAGCTTCCGGCTGATCGCATCTAGGATGCCGCCGTCATGCACCTCCGGCGCCAGCGGCTGGGCGCGCGCCGGGGAGGCCGACAACGTGATCGCCAGCACCATCATGGCGACGATTGACGATAGTCCCGGCTTGCGAAGCATTGTCAGCCGCAGTTCCGCAGAGGACGCCATCATAGCGCAACGGCCGCGCGATATGTCGAGGCGATCCGCGGTCCTGCGACCGGGCGTTGTCACCTGGGGGCCGGCTGGCTAGTCTGACACCAAGAATGCTGCTCCGAACGGCACTGCGACGACGGGCTCAGGGAAATTCGAACACGGGAGAAGACCATGCGGAAGCTTGACTGGCGTCGGCTGCTCGGATGCCTGGGCATCGCCGCACTCGGCCTCGCGGCCACAGAGGCTCAGGCGCAGAGCACGCTCCGCATCGTGCCGCAGGCGGACCTGAAGATCCTGGACACGGTCTGGACCACCAACAACATCACCTCCAACCACGGCTACATGGTCTATGACGTGCTGTTCGCGCCGAACAGCAAGCTCGACTACGTGCCGCAGATGGTCGACAGCTACCGGCGGAGTTCGGACGGGCTCACCTGGAGCTTCAAGCTCCGCGACGGGCTCACCTTCCACGACAACTCACCGGTCACGGCCAAGGACGTCGTCGCCACCATCAAGCGCTGGGGCGACCGCCTCCCGACCGGCAAGACGCTGATGTCCTTCACCAAGGAGGTGGTCGCGACCGGGCCCGCGACCTTCGAGATCCGGCTCTCGAAGCCGTTCGGCCCAGTGCTGGCGATGCTGGGCAATCCCGAGAACCCGCTGTTCATCACCCGCGAGAAGGAAGCGATGCTGGCGGCCGACCAGCAGATCACCGATCCGACCGGATCCGGCCCCCTCATCATGGCCAAGGACGAATGGGTGCTGGGGGCGAAGGTCGTCTACAAGAAGAACCCGGCCTACAAGCCGCGGGCGGAGCCGGCCGACGGCTTCGGAGGCGGCATGGTCGCCAAGGTCGACCGGGTCGAGTGGATGGTCATCCCCGACGCCAACATCGCGGCCCAGGCGCTGATCCGCGCCGAGGTCGACGCCATCGAGATCCCGACCACCGACCTCCTGCCGCTGATGAAGCGGGACGCCAATATCGAGGTCCGCGTCATCGACCGCATCGGTACCCAGGGCATCTTCCGGATCAATCACCTGGCCCCGCCGATGAACAACCCGAAGATCTGCCAGGCGTTGCTCTACCTGGTCGGCGACCAGCGCGACTATCTGGGCTCGATGATCGGCAATCGCGAATACGAGAAGCCCTGCTGGTCGGTGTTCGTCTGCGGCACGCCGTTCGAGGTCACCGCCGGCGTCGGCCCCTGGGCCACCGGCTCGAAGGAGGCGAACCTCGCCAAGGCCAAGGCGCTGCTGGCCGAGGGCGGCTACAAGGGCGAGCGCATCGTCGTCCTCGATCCGGCCGAGGCGCATCTCGCCCATACCCAGGCCATCGTCACCTCGCAGAAGTTGAAGGAGGCGGGGATCAACGTCGACCTGCAGACCGTCGACTGGGGCACGCAGAGCGCTCGCCGCGCCCTCAAGGACGATCCCGAGAAGAATCCGCGCGGC
>SXGU01076652.1_pt1 | contig 15563 bp, 12 predicted proteins | sample 3174531 | NCBI WGS metagenome assembly SXGU01 (sample SAMN11356863, study PRJNA531348) | freshwater metagenome | isolation source: freshwater sample F1-140 | place: China: Fuxian Lake, Yuxi | collected 2017-12-25
CTTGCACCGTTGTATTCGCTGATGGTCGCCACCGAACCACTCACCGACTCGATGCTCTCCGCCATCGGATGGCGCAATCGCGTCACCTTCAACGATGGCGGTCGGATGATCATCTACGCCCAACTCACCGGCGACAATCGAATTGCCTTCGGTGGACGCGGCGCGCCGTACCACTTCGCATCACGGGTCCACGACCGCTACGACCTCGACTCGGACACCCATCGACGCATCGCCGCCGCGATAGCACAACACTTCCCGATCGCTGCTACGGCACGAATCACCCATCGGTGGGGAGGACCGCTCGGGGTGCCGCGCGATTGGACACCGAGCGTCACCCTCGATCGTGCGCGCCACTATGCCCGTATCGGCGGCTACGTCGGCGACGGGGTGGCGGCAACGAACCTCTTCGCTCGAATGCTCGTTGACGCATGGCTTGGGACCGATTCATCGCTCACCCGCCTACCGTTCGTGCAACATCGGTCCCCCAAGTGGGAGGTCGAGCCGCTGCGATTCCTCGGCATCAATTCACTCCTGCGTCTCTCCGAATCCATCGATCGATACGAGCAGCGACACGGACGCGAGCCGCGGATTCGAACGAAGTTCTTCGAATCACTGCTCTAGTCGAGAATCTCCCCCATCGACACCGGACGACCGAGCGAAATGCTGCGATGCGCAGCCTCACCCATTGCCACGGACATCAAACCGTCGAACGTCGTCACCGCCGCCCTGGATCCATTGCGGATTGCCGCCTGCATTGCGCGGTGTTGTCGCCACGAGGACCCATGGTGAGCTCCGTGCGCGAGAAGCGAGGTTGGTACGTCGTCGACGGACACGATTTCCTCCTCGCACTGGAACCAGCCCTTGGATCGCAAGCCAAGCCGAACGACACCCTCGGTGACGAGTGCCTCTGCCTTGCCGAGATCACCGACGACGGAGATCTCCTGTTCGTTCTTGGTGGCCTCGGCGAACATGCAGAGGTCCAGCGATGCCCGCGCACCGTTGTCGAAATCGACGATGACGAAGGCATTGTCCAGGATGTCGGGCGTCCTCCCCTCGTAGATCTCGTCGAGATGGTTCACGTCCTGTGCGCCCGAAGCGAACACCCGGTTCGGCTCACTCTGCAACACCAAACGCATGAGGTCGAAAAAGTGGCAACACTTCTCGACCAGCGTTCCACCCGTGTTTGCGCTGAACCGGTTCCAATCGCCGACCTTCACGAGGAACGGGAATCGGTGCTCGCGTATGGCCAGCATCCGCAGATTTCCCAACGAGCCACTTCCGACATGATCGAGGAGCCGCATCGTTGGAGCCATGTAGCGGTACTCCAAACCCACCCACACCACCCGTGCAGCGTGAACCGTGGAGGTCTCCTTCTCGAGTGCGATGATTTCTCGGCACTCCCGTGCCGTGATACCCAACGGCTTTTCGATCAGCAAATGCGACCCGTGCTCCAGTAACGGCTCCACCACGGCGCGATGCGTGAAATTGGGCGAGGACACCACCGCCACATCGAAGCCCCCGCCAGCAACGAGATCCTCCACCGTCGCGTACTCGGCGATCGGATGACCTCCATCGACGAGTGCGTCCTTGGCCCGTCGCAGGCTGGTCGCGTGCGGGTCACAGAGTGCGACGACCTCCGTGTCCGGGAGGCTGCCCAACGCATGAATGTGCTCCAGACCCATCATCCCGGTACCGACGACGGCGTAACGCAATGGCGTACGAGGGGACGAGTGCTGCGCCACGGGTCAAGGGTAATTGTGATCCGCGTACGTGGTGGTGGGTAGGTTCTTCCCATGCACAACGACGACCTGTACTTCCGCCAGATGCTCTCCGGGCGCGACTTCGCCTCGCACGACGACATGGCGCGACAGATGGTCAACTTCGTCTACGCAATCGGTGATCGTTCCACGGGTGAATGCGTCCTCGTCGATCCCGCGTATGACGTGAACTCCCTCGTCGACGTGGTGGAACATGACGGCATGCGCCTGACGGGCGTCCTGGCGACGCACTACCACCCCGACCATGTCGGAGGTTCGATGATGGGGATGCGCATCGATGGGATTGCATCCCTCCTCGAACGGTGCTCCGTACCGATCCACGTCCAGACGGCGGAAGTGGAGTGGATCACCAAGGTGACGGGAGTCGACCGATCTCATCTCATCGCCCACGACCCCGGCGACGTCGTGAAGGTTGGCGACGTCGAGATCACCCTGGTCCACACCCCGGGACACACTCCGGGCAGCCAATGTTTTCTCGTCGGTGGATGCCTCGTCTCGGGTGACACGCTGTTCCTCGACGGCTGTGGTCGAACCGATCTCCCGGGCAGCAACCCCGACGACATGTACGACAGCCTCCAGACACTCGCGGCACTTCCCGATGAGACCGTGGTTTACCCGGGTCACATGTACTCCCACGCCCCCCACGGTGTACTCGTCGACGTTCGACGATCGAATGCGATCTTCAAGCCGAAGTCGAAGGAGGCTTGGCTTGGTTGGTTCGCGGGATGACAACACCCACCTACGCGAGTAGTCCGGAGATGCCGACCGAAAGTCCGCTCACGAACAACAAACCGTAAACCAACCGGTCGAATCGTCGTCCCGAAAAGACGGGTTGCGCGCGCATGCCGAGACGCTGTCCGCAGATGATGAGCGGAATCGCTCCCACCGCCAGCGCCACCTCGTTGCCACCGACGAGTCCCGCTGCGACGAACAGGACCATGCTCACCGCACCGGAGACGACGAACGTGAATGCCAAGGTGGCCCTGAATGCTTCGGGTGCCAGCCCTCGCATCTGGGCGGCGAGCACGAGCGGCGGGCCGTTGGTTCCCGTGGCGGTCGAGAGCACACCCGACAACCAGCCCGCAAATACGTCGTACGTGCGCCGTGGTGCAATCGTGCCCGCGCCACGCATCAAGCCGACGGTGGCAACGATGATCGACGCGCCGAGTGCAATCTTGAGCGGCCGTTGGGACACCAGGATCAACACCGCCAGTCCGAGCGGCATGCCGACGATTGCGGACACGTTGAAGCGTCGCGCCAACGCACGATCGATGTCACGACGCGATTGCCAGAACAAGATGGTCACGTTGAACAACGACCCGAGACTGACGGTGATGACCGCCGTGTCGAGGTCGATCGCCAGCGCCGCCAGCGGCACCGCCATCAACGAAAATCCGAAGCCACCGACCGACTGCACGAACGCCGCCGCCAGCATGACTACAAATACCCAGACGATGCCGTACGGACTCACGTTTGGTGGGACCGCATGACGCGACGCGTCGACAACGTCATCAACGACCCGTCAGTGCAGTGAGAGCCTCGTCGAATTGATCGGTGTGCAGTTGCACGTCCGCTGGTTCGTGGAACGGTGAGAACAGTGCCATGTTGTGGAACGGGGTGAGGAGGATGCCGCGATTGATGGCCCACAAGTGCATGAATGCGTCGAGTTCGTGGTCGACGGCTGCGGCTGCGTCCGCCCCGGTGCGCGGTGGAGGACAGAACCAGTACTCTGCGCGAGCACCGAGTCGTTGCACGCTCCACTGCAAGCCCCTTCGCTCATACGCCTGCTGCACACCGAGCGTCCACTCCGCAGCCATCTGCTTGGTGTGCACGAACTGTTCGGGAAGCAATGCATGCGTGAGCGTTGCTCGCACCGCGGCCATCGAGAGCGCGTTACCCGCCAGGGTGCCTCCGACTCCCGACACGTCGATGCCGGCGTCTGACTGGAGCGTCTCGACCCGATCCGCAACGGCGGCCGACAAGCCATAGGCGCCCACCGCCGTACCGCCACCAATCGTCTTGCCGATGACGAACATGTCCGGCTCGAGCCCCCATTCCTTCGTGCATCCCCCGGGGCCGGCACAAATCGTGTGCGTCTCATCGATGATGAGCAGGATGCCGTGTTTGCGGGTGATCTCCCGGACTCCATCCAGGTATCCGGGTTCCGGCAGGACGATGCCGATGTTCGTCAGCGCGGGCTCGATGAGCATGCACGCCACGTCACCGTGTGCGGCAGCCCGTTCGAGATCCGCCAGGTCATTGAATTGCACCGCTCGCGTGGTGAGCCCGGGATTGATTTGCGGACCGATCGCCCCCGGACGACTGACGGTGCGGTCCCCCATCCGAACGACGAGCGTCTCGTCGACCGTTCCGTGATAGCACCAGTCATGAACGATGACCTTGGGTTTTCCGGTGATGGCGCGGGCGAATCGCAACACGAAACGGTTGGCGTCCGTGGCACTCAATGCGAACTGCCACTTCGTTAGACCAAAGCGACGGGTCAGTTCTTCGGCCACCCATGCGGCGTCGTGCGTCGGCAGCATCACCGTCGAGCCACGTGCCATCTGCCTCGCGACGGCGGCGCCGATCTCGGCGTGGGCATGACCGGTCATGGAACCGGTGTCACCCAGGCACAGATCCACGTACTCGATGCCGTCGATGTCGGTGAATCGTGCTCCACGGGCCTCGTCGAGCACGATGGGAAACGGGCCGGGCCATCGTCGCATCCATGGCATCGGAACACCGGCAAGGAGCGAACCCACCTTCCCGGAATGCTCGGCGGATTTCGGATGCAAGCGGACGAATCGCTCCGTCTCCACCCGCATCAGTTCCTCGAGGCGAGTGCGGTCGATTCCAGACATCAGCGGTCAATTCTGCCATTCATAGACTTGTCCCGTGCGACCCGGTGTCACGACTTCGTTGTCCGTCGACGGGGCCCGCTTGATGCGGCGGATTCGCACACTCGCCGAGGTAGGCGCCATTCCTGGTGGTGGTTGCAACAGGTTGGCGCTCACCGATGCCGATCGTGACGGCCGGGATCTCGTCGTCGCATGGATGAAGGAACTCGGTTTGACGGTCAGCATCGACACGGTCGGGAACATCGTCGGCGTATGGGAGGTGGGTAGCGGAGCGCCGGTCATGACGGGCTCGCACATCGACACCGTGCGTACCGGTGGCATGTACGACGGCAACTACGGAGTGCTTGCCGGCTTGGAGGTGATCGAGTCGTGCCAGGGCGCAGGCATCGTTCCCTCACGACCATTGGCGGTCGGCGTCTTCACCGACGAAGAAGGCGCGCGGTTTGCCCCCGACATGCTCGGTTCGTTGGTGTACGTCGGCGGCATGTCGGTCGAAAGCGCCCACGACGTCGTCGGAATCGATGGTGCCCGCCTCGGCGAAGAACTTGAACGAATCGGGTACCTCGGGGCAACTCCTTGTCCCGGACGAATTCCGCATGCCTTCGTGGAACTCCACATTGAGCAAGGACCACTGCTCGAAGTGGACGGCGTTCGTATCGGTGCAGTCACGGGTGTGCAAGGCATCTCCTGGCAGGAGGTGACCATCGATGGTCAGAGCAACCATGCGGGTACCACTCCGATGCATCTGCGCAAGGACCCGACGTACGTGGCGGCAGCACTCACCGTCTTCGTTCGAGATCTCGCCGAGCGCTACGGCGGAAACCAGGTCTGCACGGTCGGGAAGATCGACGTTCATCCGAACCTCACGAACGTGGTGGCATCCCGAGTCGCCATGACCCTCGATGTGCGCAACACCGTCGAGGAAATCCTGCAGAAGGCCGAGGCCGAAATCGCGGAATACTGTGCGACCCTCGCCGACCTCGAAGGCGTCTCCGTCACCCGCCGGTCGCTGGCGCGATTCGAACCGGTGATATTCGACGATCGAATCGTCCACCTCGTCGAACGAGTTGCGGGTCAGCGCGGCGATTCCGTGCAACGAATGCCGTCGGGGGCCGGACACGACGCCCAGATGCTGGCGCGGGTGTGTCCGTCGGGGATGATCTTCGTGCCGAGCCACAAGGGTCTCAGCCACAACGTGAACGAACACACCGACGAGTCCGATCTCGTCGCGGGCGCCAACGTACTGCTCGACACCATGCTGCAACTCACGGAATTTCAACTCTGATGCGCGGCACCCTGCGTGGTGAGCCGCGCGTCGTGCGAGTTGCCGCCGCACAGATGGGCCCCATCAATCGCGAGCATGCGCGCGAGAACGTCGTCGCCCGACTCTGCGCACTGTTGCATCGTGCGGCTGATTGCGGCGCACACCTCGTGGTGTTTCCGGAGTTGGCGCTCACGACGTTCTTCCCTCGGTGGTTCGTCGACGACATCTCGGAGGTGGACCATTACTACGAACGGGACGTGCCGTCACCCGTCACTGCCCCGCTGTTCTCGTGTGCGCGCGAACGCCGCGTCGGTTTCTGCCTCGGCTACGCCGAGTTGACGAGCGAGGGACATCGTTACAACACCCAGGTTCTCGTCGATCGGGACGGCGCCATCATCGCCAAGTACCGCAAGATTCACATTCCCGGTCATGCGTCCAATGAGCCGAGTCGCAAGTTCCAGCACGCCGAGCGCTACTACTTCGAGCCGAGCGGCGAAGGATTCGGAGTATGGAACGCATTCGGCGGACGCATCGGAATGATGATCTGCAACGATCGCCGATGGCCCGAGTCCTATCGAGAAATGGGCCTCCAGGGCGTGGAACTGATCCTCTGCGGATACAACACCCCCGTCAACTATCTTCCCGACCCGAGCCAGGACCGACTCGCCGGTTTCCACAATTCACTCGTGATGCAGTCGGGTGCCTACCAGAACGGCACGTTCGTGGTCGGGGTGGCCAAGGGCGGTTGCGAGGAAGGGGTCGACTCGCTCGCCGAATCCCAGATCATCGCCCCATCGGGGGAGATTCTGGCCAAAACGGTCGGCAACGGCGACGAGGTGATCGTTGCCGATTGCGACCTGGAGTGGTGCAAGAACTATCAGAACACCCTGTTCGATCTCGACTATTACCGTCGCCCCGAGGCGTACGTTCGCAGCCAGCACCAACGCGGACCCCGTACCCGAGCCGACGGCAGCCCGCTCCTCTAATACCGTGCCCGGCGGGTAGCCGCGGAGATGAAAAACCGGCCGAATGGCATCCGTTGTGGGTGGGGGCTGCCTTTGACAAACTGTAAAGGTGACTGCCTTCGTGGTGAACGGAACCCCCGTCGAGGTCCGTCAGTCGCATCCCCACCTGTTGTCGGCGCTCCGTGAGGAACTCAACATCACTTCACCCAAGGACGGGTGCTCACCGAGCGGTCAGTGTGGCTGTTGCACGGTGCTGATCGACGGTAAGGCCGTCGTTTCGTGTCAAACCAGCCTGGAGAAAGTGGCCGGAAAATCGGTCGTGACCCTGGAGGGAGTCGACGAGACAGAACGTTCCCGATTCGCATCGGCGTTCGCGGCGTGCGGCGGACTTCAATGCGGATTCTGCATCCCCGGCATCGTCGTGCGCGCCAAGGCACAGATCGACAAGAAGGGCGCAGCACTCAAACGGGAGGACATGGCCCGGCATCTCGGTGCACATCTCTGTCGCTGCACCGGCTACGCCAAGATCCTCGAGGCAATCGAGCACGTCGCAAAGGGAGACATTCCGCCGATGCCGATCGTTGCCGGCGTCGGCAGCCGAACCCCCAAATACGAGGCGCACGCTCTCGCCCTCGGTGATCGCGGCTACATCGACGACCTCCGCGTGCCCGGAATGCTCCATGCGGCACTCCATTTCACCGCCCACACGCGGGCCACGATCCGCTCGATCCGTACCGACGCGGCTCGCGCCGCCGAGGGAGTGCGAGCCGTCTTTACGGCTGACGACATCCCGGGTGAACTCATGGTGGGAATCATCCACAAGGACTGGCCGGTGATGATTCCGGTGGGTGGTCGCAGTTCCTACGGTGGCGACGTACTCGCGATCGTGGTGGCCGATACGCGGGTACACGCACGAGCGGCGGCGGCATTGATCGACGTGGACTACGAAGTGCACACCCCCATCACCGACGTGGACGTCGCACTCTCCACGAGCGAAGTTGCCGTGTGGCAGACCGCGGACAACGTGCTCAGTACGAGCGAGTACCGACGCGGTGACGTCGAGGCGGCATTCACCGACGGTGCACATGTCATTGCGGAGACGTTCCAGACCCAACGAATCGAGCACGCCTTCCTCGAACCCGAGGCGACGCTCGCCGTCCCGTCGGGTTCGGTCGAAACGGGAACGCTGCACGTCTATTCGGGCGGCCAGGGAATCTGGGACGACAGGAACGACATCGCCCGCGTCCTCGGTGTGGGCAACGACCGTGTCACCGTCGAATTGATCACCAACGGCGGCGCCTTCGGCGGCAAGGAGGACATGTCCAATCAGGCGCACGCAGCGTTGGCGGCATGGTTGCTCCGAGTCCCCGTCAAGTGCGTGCTTTCGCGCGAGGAGAGTTTCCTCATGCACGCCAAACGACATCCGATTCGAATGCGATACGAGATTTCCTGTACCGCCGAAGGCCGTTTGACGGGATTGCGTGTGCGGGCGGTTGGAGACTCGGGCGCCTACGCCAGTGTCGGCATGAAGGTGCTCGAGCGCATGGCGGGGCATGCCAGTGGTCCGTATCACGTTCCGGCCATCGACGTTCAAGCCATCGCGGTGCGCACCAACAACCCCGTCGGCGGCGCGTTCCGTGGTTTCGGTGCCAACCAAGCACAGTTTGCGATGGAAGGAATGCTCGACCGCCTCGCGGAACGAGTCGGAATCAGCGGCTGGGAGATTCGCCATCGCAACGTGATTCGACCGGGGATGGTGTGGGGACCGGGACAGATCATGGACGACGGTTGCGATGGTGCGCTCGCTTGCCTCGAGGAGATCAAGCCGCACTACGACGCCGCACGCGCCGCCGGAAAGGCCGTGGGATTGGGTCTCGGTCTGAAGAACAGCGGTCTCGGTAACGGCTTCAAGGAGATCACCAAGGCGGTCGTGCGCATCGAGGAGGACGACACCCTCGAAATCCGACATGGCTGGACGGAGATGGGGCAAGGCATCAACACCATCGCGCTCCAGGTTGCAATCGAAGAACTTCGTGATGTGCTCGACATCGACACGAGCAAGATTCGAGTGGTCGTCGACACCACCCGCGAGTTGGGTCTCGGACAAACCACGGGTTCGCGAGGCACGCTCATGGGAGCCGGCGCCGTGCAAGCCGCGTGCCGAGCGGCACGGAATGCGGGATTGACCCGCGGCGTCGACCACGTCGGGGAATACCGGGTCGACTGGACGACGAAACTCGGCGACCCTGGCGTTGCGAACCCGATCATTCATTCCACCTTCGGTTATGCGTCGCAATTGGCGATCATCGACCGCGAATCCGGGAAGGTGGAACGTGTCGTCGCGGCCCACGATGTGGGGCGGGCGATGAACCCGACGCTGTGCGAGGGACAGATCGAGGGCAGCATCCACATGGGGCTCGGCTATGCGCTCACCGAGGATTTCCCGAGCGACCCGTCGACGGGGATGCCGACGAACATGACCTTGCGCAGTCTCGGCATCCTCCGAGCCAAGGACGTTCCGCTCATGGACGTCATCCTGGTGGAACGCCCCCAACCCGACGCTCCCTACGGCATCAAGGGTGTCGGCGAGATCGGACTCGTCCCCACCGCGGGTGCGGTCGCCGCAGCACTGCACGACTTGGATGGGACGTGGCGAACGCAGCTGCCGATGCGTCGCGCCGGAGCCGAGGACGAATGACCGTCACCGCGGAAGTCCGCGATATTGGTGAGATGAGCACCACCCCCGGACTGGTGAACGCTCATCATCATCTCTACTCCTCGCTGGCCCGCGGCATGCCGGGACCCCGCATGCAACCGACGAGCTTCCCACACATGTTGGAGCTCGTGTGGTGGCGACTCGACGCGGCGCACACGCTCGACTCGATTTACTGGTCCGCGAAACTCGGCGCGCTCGAGGCAGCGCTGGCGGGAACCACCTGCATCATCGATCACCACGAATCGCCCCGTGCCATCGAAGGGTCACTCGACGCAATCCGTCGCGCCTGTGAGGAAGTTGGCGTGCGGGTGCGAACGTGTTACGGGGCCACCGATCGCTGGGCGGACGACGGTTCGCTGCACCCGAAGGTGTCGCCATTGTCCGGAATGACCAAGGGTGCGCGTCTCGGTCTCGAAGAATGCGAACGTCATCTACGGGCAGGACACGACGGCATGGTTGGACTGCATGCGTCGTTCACCTGCAGTGACGACACCATCGGCGCTGCGAGTGAGTTGGCCGAGCGGTTCAAGGTCGGCGTCCATGTCCATGTCGCCGAGGCCATCGACGACGCCTCCGCTGGCGCGCGGCTCCAACGACACGCGCGAAAGGAATGGCTGCTCGTCCATGCAGTGCATTTGTCGGAATCGCTCGCGGGCACGATCGTCCACAACCCCCGCTCGAACATGAACAACGCCGTCGGGTACGCCAAACCCACGACCCGACCCAACGACGTCGTACTCGGATCCGATGGCATCGGAAGCGACATGGCGGAGGAAGCGCGCTTGGCGTACGTACGCCTGCGCGAATTCGACCCGTCATCCACTCCGGAAGTGGTCGACCGTTGGCTCACCAATGCACGGCACCTCTTCCCCGCCGCCCTTCTCGACCGCGTCACCTGGCGATCACCTCGTGCCGACGACCCGTGGTTTGCGGCCTTCACCACCGCGATGCGGGTGGAGCGGGTGGAGGTCGACGGTCGCACGATCGTCGACCGTGGGACCACGCTCCTCGTCGATGAGACCGAGGTTCGACGCAAGTCGGCCGAAGCCGCACGTCGACTGCACCAACGAATGGAGAACGTATGACCGCATCCCGAGTCGCCCTGTACCTGCAGGATGCGCATCGCATCTCCGAAGGAATGGAATTCGCCCGCTATGCGGAAGCAAAGGGATTCGAGGCCGTGTGGCAGGCCGAGAGTCGACTCGTACGTGAAGCCACCGTCCCGATGGCCGCCTTTGCCTCCGTCACCACCACCCTCAAGGTCGGCTCAGGTGTCGTCGATTGTTGGAGCAGGAATCCCGCGCGCCTCGCGGCGACGTTCAGCACGCTCGACGATCTCGCTCCCGGTCGGGTCCTCCTTGGTATCGGAGCGTGGTGGGATCCGCTCGCCGCCAAGGTTGGAATCACTCGGACCAAACCCCTGCGTGCCATGCGTGAGATCGTCACCGCGGTACGGGCGTTGCTCAACAACGAGACCGTCACGATGCACGGCGAATTCGTCCATCTCGACGGCGTCGAACTCGACTACGTGTACCAAGAACGACGAAGGAAAAACGTACCCATCTACATCGGGGCAACGGGTATGCAGATGATGGAGCTCAGCGGTGAAATCGCCGACGGCGTCGTTCTCAACTATCTCGTCTCACCCGAATACAACGCACAGGCCATGGAAGCCCTGCACAACGGCGCCGCCAAGGCGGGTCGGTCGATCGACGCCATCGATCGTCCACAGCTCGTGGTGTGCAGCGTCCACGAGGATCGCGCGGTCGCCCTCGACATGGCACGAATGATGGTGACGCAGTACCTCGGTCAACAGCCCCACATCATGAAGGCTTCCGGGGTCCCCCAATCGATCCTCGACAAGGTCGGCAGCGTCCTCACGTGGCCGGCCACCCACGAACAGGTGGAGTCGGCGTCCAAGCACGTTCCCGACGAAATCGTCCAGATGCTCACCGCCAGCGGCACACCGCAGGATGCACGCGACCAGGTTGCGCACTACATGCGCAATGGTGCGACGTGCCCGATCCTGTATCCGTTGGGCGACGTCAAGGCGATGATCGACGCGTTCTCCGGATGGACTCCCCCCGCATGACGGTGATCAATGCGCGATCCGTCGACGAGGCGCTGACCGCACTGCGCGACCACCCCCGGGCACGCCTCCTCCAGGGTGGCACCGACCTGATGGTCGAAGTCAACCTGCAGCGAACCTCCGTTCAGGATGTGATCGCCTTGCGCCAGGTGAGCGAACTACGTCGTTGGCACGTCGATGAACAGTCTCGGGCGGTGCGAATCGGCGCCGGTGTGCCCTACGCGGAGCTCGAGCGCAACCCCCTCGCCCTCCACCTTCCCGCGCTCGCCCAAGCCGCGCGCACCGTCGGCTCACCGCAAATCCGTGCCGCGGGTTCCCTCGGTGGCAATCTCGGAACGTGTTCCCCCGCAGGAGACGGACTCCCCGTGCTCAGCGCCATGGATGCCGTCGTGCATCTCCGCAGTGCCACCGACTCGCGCGATGTGTCCATCCACGACTTCATGCTCGGAGTGAAGCGATCGGCTCGTCGGCCCGACGAGCTCATCGTCGCGGTGACCCTTCCGTTGCTCGATGGATTTCAGGGCTACGCCAAGGTGGGCACCCGCAATGCGATGGTCATCTCCGTGGCTTCGGCCTGCCTCATCCATGACGCGAGCGAGGGCTCGATTCGGTTGGCGTACGGCGCCGTCGCTCCGACGGTCGTTCGCGCGAGGAACGCCGAGCGCTGGCTCGCCGCCAACGCACCACTACGCGGGCGGCCCGTGTTCGATCGTGCGCTTGCGTCGGAGTTCGGCCGGCGAGCCGCCGAGGAGTGCGCACCGATCGACGACCATCGGTCGACGGCACGGTATCGACGGCATGCGGTGGCCGTACTCGCCGAGCGACTGCTGTTGCAGGCCAGCGGGTACGGAGCATCGCGGGAGCACACGACATGAGCGGCGAGAACGCTGGCAACGAATTCTTTCGGCTCACCGTGAATGGCATCGACCACGACGTCCGAGACGCATGGGTCGGGGAAAGTCTGTTGTACGTGTTGCGGGAGCGCTTGGGATTGCCCGGCACGAAGGGTGCCTGCGAGCAGGGCGAGTGTGGTTCCTGCACGGTGTTGATGGATGGCGAGGCAGTGTGTGCCTGTCTCGTCATGGCGGCATCCGCCGTCGATTCCGAGATCGTCACCGTGGAGGGACTGTCGACGGACGGAGAACCCACCGACGTCCAGAACACCTTCGTCGCAGCCGGTGGGGTGCAGTGCGGCTTCTGCACACCGGGTCTCATCGTGGCGGTGCATCATCTCTTGGATCGCACGCCGAATCCCACCGACCTCGAGATTCGTGAGGCGATCAGCGGCAACATCTGCCGATGCACGGGTTACGGACGCATCTTCGAAGCCGTTCGCCTGGCCCGTGACGCCCGCTTGGCCGGTGGTTGAACGATGTCCACGTCAACCACGACCAGACGGCGAGGGGTGCTCGGTACCTCGGCCCTGCGACCCGACGGTCTGCCGAAGGTGCAAGGTCGCTTCGCATTCTCCTCCGATGCATGGGCGGACAACATGTTGTGGGGTGCAACCCTGCGCAGCCCGCACCCGCACGCCCGAATCGTCTCGATCGACACCTCGGGTGCCCTGGCCATCAACGGTGTCAGTGCCGTCATCACCGCAGACGACGTTCCTGGTCAACTCACCTACGGCCTCATCTCCAACGACCAACCGGTCTTTGCTCGCGACGTGGTTCGCTTCGCTGGAGAACCGGTGGCGGCGGTCGCCGCCGACCACCCCGAAACCGCCCGGCGAGCACTGGCCGCCATCACGGTGGTGTACGAGGTATTGCCGGCACTGACCCGCGCGGAGGAAGCGCTCGACACCGGTACCACTCCGATCCATCCCGACGGCAACGTCATACGACGCCAACGCATCGTTCGCGGTGACCAGTCCTTCGCGGGCGATGTCGTCGTCGAGGGCACCTACGACATCGGCATGCAGGATCAGGCGTTCCTCGGATTGGAGGCGGCACTCGCGCTCCCCGATGACGACGGATCCGGAGTCGAGTTGTTCGTGGCCACCCAATGGCTCCACGAGGACCAGAAACAGATCGCAGCGTGTCTGGGGCTGCCGCTCGACAAGGTACGTCTCACGCTCGGCGGTGTGGGCGGAGCGTTCGGTGGGCGCGAGGACATCAGCCTGCAGGTGCACTGCTGTCTCCTCGCGCTGGCGACTGGTCGTCCGATCAAGATGCAGTACGGACGCGAGGAGTCGTTCTTCGGTCACATCCACCGACATCCCGCCACCATCTGGATGCGACACCATGCCGATCGCGACGGGACGTTGCGACGCGTCGAGGCTCGCGTACTCATGGACGGTGGTGCGTATGCCTCCACTTCGTCGGCCGTACTCATCAATGCCGTCACCCACGTGCAAGGGCCGTACCGTTGCGAAAACGCGACCGTCGACGGATATGCCGTTCGCACCAACAATCCCCCGTGCGGTGCGATGCGCGGTTTCGGTGTGGTGCAGGCGTGTTTCGCCCACGAATCGCAGATGGACAAACTTGCCGCTGCTTGTGGATTGGACCCCGTCACGATTCGTCTGAAGAACGCCATGCGTACTGGCGACCGGCTCATCACCGGACAGGTGGTGGAGAGCGTCGCCCCCGTGGAACGGTGCATCCGCGAGACCGCTGCCCTGCCGTTGCCACCAGAATTGTCCGAACATCCGGATGCACTCCAACTCCCGGGCGGTTCCGGGCGCACTGCACGACGGAACAACGTCACCCGCGGCATCGGCTGGGGTGTGTCGATCAAGAACCTCATGTACAGCGAGGGCTTCGATGACTACGCGACCGCTCGATGCCGGCTCGCCAACGGTGTTGCGACACTCCAATTCGCCACGGCGGAGGTCGGTCAAGGTTTCGTCGTTCTCGCCCAACAGATCGCCCGTTCGGTACTCGGGGTGGACACGGTGTTGCTCGAGCCGATATCCACCGCCATCGGCAGTGCCGGTAGTACCTCCGCGTCACGCCAAACATGGATGAGCGGTGGCGCGGTGGATGGGGCTTGTCGATTGGTGCGGGAGCGGCTCTTCGAGCAAGTCGCCCGAGAACACCACATCGACCCGCTTCGTCTCACCATCGATGGAATCGACGTCATCGATTCGGCGGGCGATCTACGGGTGAGCGTGGAAGACGCCTCACGCGGACTGGTGATCGACGAAACCTTCGAACATCACCATCGAGCGACCGAGGAACTCGACGAGAACGGACAAGGCAATTGCCACGTCGCATTCGCCTTCGTCGCACATCGAGCGGTTGTCGACGTCGACACCGAACTCGGTTTGGTCAAGGTGGTACAGATTGCAACGGCGCAGGACGTCGGTCGCGTCCTCAACCCGTTGGCCGCACTCGGGCAAGTCGAGGGTGGCATCGCCCAGGGCTTGGGACTCGCCGTCATGGAGGAGATCGTGCTCGTCGATGGCAAGATGCGCAACCCGTCGTTCACCGACTACCTCCTTCCCACGGCACTCGATGCACCGGAGGTCGTGGTGAGCATGATCGAGGAGCCCGAGCCACAAGCCCCACTCGGTGCAAAGGGCATCGGTGAGCCGCCGTGCATTTCCGTTACGCCGGCGATCGTTGCGGCGATTCGAGCGGCAACCGGCAAGGACCTGGCGAGGGTGCCGGTGCGGCCGCAAGACATCGTCTTTGGCTGACGTTTCGGATCCAACCGACGTTCGTCAGCGCTTCGGGAGCCAGCCGATGTCACCGGGACGCACGGTGGCCTTCGGAGACGACGGTTGCTTGCCGTCGACGAACTGCACCTCGATACCGATGCTGCGCATGTCCCGCACGACGGAGCGTCGCTGCGACGGGTCGACGAACGACACGACGACACCTCTCGCTCCGGCACGTCCCGTACGGCCCGATCGGTGCACGTAGTCCTTCGGGTCATCCGGCGGATCC
>SXGU01421593.1_pt1 | contig 15563 bp, 10 predicted proteins | sample 3174531 | NCBI WGS metagenome assembly SXGU01 (sample SAMN11356863, study PRJNA531348) | freshwater metagenome | isolation source: freshwater sample F1-140 | place: China: Fuxian Lake, Yuxi | collected 2017-12-25
CGGGCCCCCGTGCCCGTCCTCCGAAGAGTTCGGTTTCTAGCAGGGTATCGGGAATGGCGGCGCAGTTGATCATCAGCAGGGGAGCGGCGTGGCGCCGGCTGTGCTGGTAGATTGCGCGGGCCACCAACTCCTTGCCGGTGCCTGTTTCGCCCTGGATCAGCACCGCGGCATCGGTCTGGGCCGCGCGGCCGATCTGTTTGTAGACCTCCTGCATCAGCGGGCTCTGGCCGACCAGCGCGTCGCCCGCGTCGGGCGGGGTTGCTGGGTCGAAAGCCACCTGGCGCTGCATGAGCCGGTACCCCTCCAGGGCCCGGTCGATGAGGCGCAGCAACTCCTCGGGTTCGAAGGGTTTCACCTGGTAGTCGAAGGCGCCCAGCTTCATGGCCTCGATGGCGTATTCGGTGGTGCTGTACCCGGTCATGAGGATCACCGGCAGGCGGGCGTTGCCGGCCCGGATGCGCCTAAAGGCTTCCAGCCCGTCCATGCCGGGCATACGGATGTCCATGATCAACAGATCCGGTTCGACGAGGGGCAGCAATTCGAGGGCCGCGTCGGCCCGGCGGGCGGTCAGCACCTGGTGCCCCTGGCCGGAGAGCATCTTCTCGAAAGAGGCCAGCACGCTGGCCTCGTCGTCGACCACCAGGATCTTGTTCATCCCCCGGTCTCCTGGGCCAAGGGTATCCAGACGGCAAAGGTGGAGCCCCTGGCCGTCGAGCATTCCAGCGTCAGCCGGCCCTGGTGGCGGGCCATGATGCGGGCGGCGATACACAGGCCCAGGCCGGTGCCCTCCTCCTTGGTGGTGAAAAAGGGCTCGAAGATATGGGGCTGCACCTCGGCGGGGATACCCGGGCCGCTGTCGACAAAACGCACCACGGCCACGGGATGTCCTTCGGGGTCGCGCTCCAGGGCGGAGGAGAGCTGCAGTTGCCCGCCTTCGGGCAGGGCCTCGGAGGCGTTGTTGAAGAGGTTGATGAAGACCTGCTTGAGCTGATCAGCGTCGGCCAGCACCGCAGGCAGGCTTTCAGGGGCATCGCGGCGGGTCAGGGAGATGTCCTTTTCAAAGAGGCGGTGGCCGCACAGTTCGAGGGTGTGGTCGAGCAGGGGAGCCAGTTGCTGGGGCTGCAGTTTCAGTTCGGGGGGCCGCGAGAACTCGAGGAAATTGCGGATGACCCGCTCCAGCCGCGAGAGCTCCTCCGACACCACCTGGAAATCGTCGCTGTGCAGCGGATCGGTGCCAAAGGCCTGGCGCAGCGAGAAAAGGCGCAGCTTCAGCGAGGTGAGCGGGTTGCGGATCTCGTGGGCGACGCTGGCGGCCAGTTTGCCCACCGAGGCCAGTTTTTCCGCCTGGAGCAACTGGATGCGGCTGTGCTCCAGGCTAGTGCGGGTCTGGCTCACGTCGGACATCAGATTCTTGAGGTAGAAACCGACCGCCCGCAACTCGTCCTGGGAGGAGGTGTGATCGGCAACCGACAAATCGGGGGAGAAGGCATGGGCATCCTGGGCCATCTGCCGCAGCGGCAGGAAGATCCCCTGAAAGAAGAACCAGAGCAGCGCCGCACACAGGGCGAGTGTCAGGCCCACGCCGACCACCAACTGCACGAAGGTATTCTCCTGCACCTGGGCGCGGGCGTCGGTCATGCGGGTTTCGATGTACTGCTCGTTTTCCCGCAGAAAGTCCTCGCACAACTCGAAGGCCTGTTGGTAGAGGGCCTGCACATCGCGCAGGATCTTGGTTTTGGCATCGGCGACCCGACCCTGGTCGTAGAGGGTGATCACCGCGCTGCGCTCGGCGTCGTAAAGCCGGTACACCTCGGCGATCTGGTCGATCAGTTGGTGCTCCCGGGCGGTGCGGGCTGTCTGGCGGGCGCGGCCCAGCCAGTCGGCGAAGTTCTGCTGTTTGTTCTTGAGTTCTTCCAGCCAGAAGAGGTTGCCGTTATCCAGGATATAGGAGGAGACCAGGCCGCGCTGTTCGAGCAGGGCGATCTCCAACTCCTCGGCGGCCCGGATGCTGGCCAGGTTTTCCGTGGCCACTCCCACCACCAGGTCCCCCAGGCGGTTGGAGGAGAACAAAGAGGCGACGCTGCTCACCACGGCCAGGGCTAACACGCCGATGACCAGCACGGCGATCTTGGTGAACAACTTCATCTGCAAGGGCCCTCCCCGTCCCGCAGCGGCCTGGCGCGGCGCTGCCGGGACTGTGGCGGGAGAGGAGGGGGATGTCAAGCGGGCGGCGCGGCTGGGTGGCGGGCGCCGGGAGGAGGGCGGAACGGGGTTTCATGGGGCTGGGCCAGGATGGGCAGGCAAAATACGCCGAGGGCGACGGTCGAGGTCGGGGTCATGGGCGCGTGCGGGGTGGGGGGTGCTAGGCACTGGTCCGCCGCGAGAGAAGCCTCGGACAGACCAGTGCCAACCCATCAGGAGGATAGGAGTGTGGGAGAGGGCATGAGCACACTCCGCAGCGGAGGAAAGCAAGGAGGGTGCCAGGTGTGGATGGCAGGGGAAAGTCTTTTTGGGTAATTGAGCTAGGTCAGAGAGCCCACCCCCTTGAACTGCGGCGACCTTGCCGGCTCTTATTACACCTGCAAAGATTCCTGGCAGGGGGTGGGCCAGGTGGCAATGGCCTCTGCCCGAAGCAGTGGGTATACTGTAATCAACGGAGCGCCGTCAGGGAGGTCCAAAGGTGTGGCACAGATTTGTTGAGGCAGGTGGTCTGGCCCTGGTGCTGGGGGTCGCCGGGGTGGTCCAGGCCCACCCCAACCTGGTGGTGGAGGCCGTGCGCACCCAGGCCGCGCCCAGGGTGGACGGCGACCTGGGGGAATGGGACGGGTTCCGGTGGATCGAACTAACACCCGGCGACTCGCTGGTGGGGGGCCGCTTGGGCGACGACGGGCCGGGGGAAGGGCAAGGGGTGGCGGGCACGGCCGCCGACCTTTCTGGCCGCCTCTTGCTGGCCTGGGATGACCAGTGGCTCTACCTGGTGGCCCAGATCCGCGACAATGTCCACGACGTGGACAGCGGGGACCGGGAGCGCTGGTTCTGCCGGGACGGGGTGGCCCTCTTCCTCGACGTGCCCCGCGACGGCGACGGGGCCACCTGGTTTGTAGGGGATCACGCCTTTGTGTTCACCGCCGACCCGGCCCTGCCTCCGGAGGGTCGGTGGTGGCGCCACGGCGACCAGCAAGGCCGCCAGGAAGGCCTGGCTCCGCCCCAGACCCGGCTGGCGGTGGTGCTGGAGGAGGGCGGTTATGCCCTCGAAGCGGCCATCCCCATGGCGGTGTTGTCCCTGTTCACGCCCGCCTTCCACGCCCCCTTCGTCGGCCGGGCCATAGGTTTCATGCTGCTGGTCACCGACCCGGACGGCGGGCCGCGCTCCTTCGGGGGCCAACTGTCCTATGGCGGAGAAAACGACAACGACTTTTCCTGGGCCCAACTGCGCTTCCTGCCCGAGGGAGAGGCTGCACCCCCGCAGTTGGAGATCTCGGCGGAAGAGACGGCCTTCGACGCCAAGATGATCGACGACCAGCGCCAGATCCTGCCCGCTTACCTGTCCAAACGACAGGCCGACAGCCAGGTGGCTCAGCAGCGGGACCTGGCTGCCGAGTATTTCCAGATCTACCTCGACAAACGCCCCTCGCGCCTGGCGACCCGCGCCCTCTCCATGGCTTTTACCCTGTGGGGCAACACCCGTTCGACCCAGGAGATCCGCGACGCCATCAACCGCATTCCCCCCGAAGAGGACGTGTGGGACCAGGTGGTGCCCGGGTTGCGCCAGGCTTTCTACCTCGACAACCACATCGAGGAAGGACTGGAGTTGATGTCCGAGTTGGAGTTGCGGGTGGCGCCCCTGAAGAGCCGTTCGGCCCTGCTGCTGGTGTTGTCGGCCAACTGGCTGGGGCAAGGCGAGGTCGAAAAGGCGTACGAGGGGTTCACGCGCATCGTCGCTTGGAGCGCTTCGGCCTGGCATGTCGAGGAGGCCAGGCGCTACCTGAAGGAGATCGACCGCCGCTACACCCAGAATCCCGAGGAAGCCGAGCCCCCTCCCCCCTAGGAGAGACCGGGCGGCCCTTCAGAGCTGGTCGAGGGCCTGGGCGAAATCGGCGCACAGGTCTTGCGCGGCTTCGATACCTACCGCCACCCGCACCAACCCCTCGCTGATGCCCAGGGCCGAGCGCTGCTGTGGCGTCAGGCCGGCGTGGGAGGTGGTGGCCGGCCGGGTGATCAGGGTCTCCACTCCGCCCAGGCTGGGAGCGGCCACCGGCAGTTCGAGGGCCCCGATGAGCCGGTCGGCGGCGGCGGTCCCCTGCCGCAATTCAAAACTGAGCACCCCGCCGCAGCCGCCGAAGAGGCGCTGGGCCCGCTGGTGCTGGGGATGGCTCTCCAGGCCGGGATAGTTCACCCGCTCCACCTCGGGGCGTCCCTCCAGAAAGTGGGCCAGGACCAGGGCGTTTTCGCCGTGCTGGCGCATGCGCAGGGCCAGGGTTTTGAGGCCGCGATTCAGGAGGAAACAGGCGTGGGGGTCGAGGGTGCCGCCCAGGTGGTTGAGCCGCCGGGTGATCTGGGCGAGGAGGACGGCGTCGCCCATGGCGCAGCCGGCGACGATGTCGGAGTGGCCGTTCAGATATTTGGTAGCGCTGTGCAATTCGAGGTCGAAGCCCAGGGCCAGGGGCCGGAAATTGACCGGTGAGGCAAAGGTGTTGTCGATGACCGAGAGCAGGTTCCGCCGGCGGGCAAAGCCGACCACGGCCTCCAGTTCGGGGATCTCCAAGAGCGGGTTGGTCATGGTCTCCACGTAGATCAGGCGGGTGGTGGGCCGCAGGTAGCGGGCCCACGAAGCCGGATCGTTCCCCTTGATGAAATCGACCTCGATGCCCAGGGCGGCGGCTTCCTCGTTGAGAAAACTGAGGGTGCCCCCGTAGAGGCAATCCTGGGCCAGCAGGTGGTCGCCGGCGCCGACAAAAGCCAGCAGGGTGGTGGTGATGGCCGCCATACCCGAAGCGGTCACCAGCGCGGCTTCGGCGCCGCTGATGGCGGCCAGTTTGGCGTGCAGGGCCAGATGGTTGGGGCTGTTGTTGAGGCGCAGGTAGCGCACCTGGTCGTAACCGCCCTGGCCCTGGTGTTCGTAGGTGGCGCTCTGGTAGATGGGGGCCACCACGGCTCCGGCAGGGCGGGGCTGCGGCTCTCCGGCGTGGATCAGTTGGGTCTGCAGATGGCGAGGGGGCTTGGCCATGCGCGCCCTTTCAGAGAAGGAATTTCCCGATCAGCCGCTCATAGATGCGCACAAAGTCCTCGCGGCCGTTGCTGCGGTTGTAGAAGAAGCAGAAGGGATTGGGATTGACCTCGAGCACACACAGGCCCTGTGGGCCGGCGATCAGGTCGATGGCGTAGAAACCCAGGTCCAACACCCCGGCCACCTGCGCCGTCAGCCGCCGCATCGGGGCCAGCAACTCGGCCGACTCTACCTGCACCGCCAGGCCGCCGAACTGGTGCAGCGGGTTGAGGTCCTCGGCCCCGACGGGCCCCTGTTTTTCGTAGGCCAGCAGCAACTCGCCCCGGCTGGCGACAATACGGTACTCGGGGCCGGCCACGTATTCCTGGATCAGCAGCACGTTGTCGAGGTAGCCGCTGTTCTCGCACAAGAGCTGCAGGCGCCGGCAGAGGGTGTCGCGGCTGTGTTCGAGGTACACGCCCTGGGCCAGCGAACTGTGGTATTTCTTGACCAGCACCGGATAGGAGAAGCGCTCTTCCACCTCGGCGGCGATGGCGGCGACGGAGGGGTGGGTCTTGTAGCGGTTGAAGCGGTCGTCGGCAAAGGGATTAAAGGCCTGCATGGTGGCGGGGATCAACACCCCGGCCTGGGTGAAGAGTTCGAACTGATACCCCTTGTCCTCGGCCAGGCGGGCGGCGACATAATCGTTGAAGGGGTGTTTGTTGCGCAGGAAGTAGACCGGGCCCCCCGGCCGCTTCAGGCGCAGCACGTGGCCGTTGGCCGAGACGAATTCCCCTTCCAGCCCCAGGCGCTGGCAGGCCAGCTGCAGGCATTCGAGGCTTTCCAGCGCCGCGTCCTCGCTCACCCCTTCCCGTTCCCCGGCCAGGTCGAAGAACTCGCGGGCCTGGGCCACCAGCGAGAGGGAACCGGTGACGCAGAGGTGGTCGGCGGGGCCCAGCTGCGCCATCAGCTGCCGCAGGGCGCGCAGACCCGAGGGGATGATTTCGATTGGGGTGCCGGCCGGGGCGCGGGCGGCCAATTCCTCGGGCCGCAGGGCCCGGGGGTGGTCCGAGGCGGTGAGTACCACCCGCTGGGCCAGGGGGTGCAGGGCCTGCAGCAGGCCGGCAGCGTCGTGGCCGCGCAGGGCGCCCACCAAAAAGGTCCAGCGGGGCGCCAGGGAGCCGAGGTCTGCGGCCAGGCGCGCCGCTGCCGCCGGGTTGTGGGCCCCGTCCAGCAGTACCAGGGGCTCAGTGCGGGCGTTTTCGAAGCGGCCCGGCCAGCGGTGGCCGGCGAGGGTCTCGGCGGCGGTGGCACTGTCCAGGCCCTCGCCCAAGAGCCAGGTGGCGGCGCCCAGGGCCAGGCGGGCGTTTTCGGCAAAGGTGCCGGGCCGGCCGGGCAGGGAGGTCGGATCACAGGGGTAGGGCCGCATCCCGTCGGGGCCGGCGATCCCCTCCGGGCCAGCCACCAGCAGCTGTACCTGGCGCTGGCAACTGGCGGTGCGCAGGTACTCCAGCACCTGAGGGGATTGGGCGGCGGTGGTGAAGAGGGGACAGCCGGGCCGGGCGATGTGGAACTTGTCGGCGGCGATCTCTTCGACGGTGTGGCCCAGCACCTCCACGTGGTCCAGGTCGATGGCCGTGAGGATGGCCAGGCGCGAGTCCCAGGCGTTGGTGGCGTCGTAACGGCCGCCCAGGCCCACCTCGAAAACCCCGTATTCCACCTGCATCCGGGCAAAGAGATGTGCCGCCAGCCCGGTGAGCGCCTCGAATTTGCTGAAAGGTCCCAGCCCTTCGGCCTCAAAGCCGCGGGTGCGGTCGTAGAGAAAGCTGATGCCCTCGGCCCAGGCGTCGCGCGGCAGCAGTTGGCCCTCCACCTGGATGCGCTCGCGCCAGGTGTGCAGGTGCGGAGAGGTGTAGAGGCCGGTGCGGCGCCCGGCCCGCCCCAGCAGGGCGGCGAGCAGGCTGCTGGCCGTGCCTTTGCCGTTGGTGCCGCCGATGATGAGGGTGGTGAAGTGCTGCTGGGGGTTGCCCAGGCGGGCGAGCAGGGCGCGCATACGCGGCAGGTAATGGTCCAGGGGACCCAGGGCCGGCCGGCCGCTCTCCCAGTCGGGCAGGGTGTCGAGGAAACGTTTGCTGTGGAAATAGTCCATCAGCCGCCCCGGGTGTGCATCTCGCGGTGCGGGTCCTGCCTGAGGTCTTCGACCTGGTAGAGGGCACCCCGCTGGGGGGCATCGGCGCGCTCTTCGGCGCCCCGGTCGGCGCGTTGCGACCAGCCCTGGCGGATAAAAGCGGCCAGCTCTTCGGGGGGCTGCCCGGCCCGCACCAGCCGGCGCAGATCCTGGCCCTCCTGGGCGTAGAGGCACAGGTACCATTGTCCATCGGCGGTGAGCCGGCTGCGGTCACAGGCCCGGCAGAAGGGCTCGGTGACTGAGGCGATGATGCCGAAGCGGGTGCCGTCGGCCAGGCAGAAGCGCTCGGCCGGGGCCGCACCCTGGGGGCCGCAGGGAACGATGGGCCCCCAGCGCTCGGCGAGCCGGGCCAGGATCTGGGCCTTGGAGAACACCTTGTCCGCGGACCAGCGGGTGGCGCCGCCCACGTCCATGTATTCGATGAAACGCACCTCGCCCCCTACCTGGCGGCCGAAATCGATCAGTGCTTCCAGCTCGTCGTCGTTGAAACCGCGCATGACCACGGTATTGATCTTGAGGTGGGCAAAGCCGGCGGTCCCGGCAACGCGGATACCTTCCAGCACCTGGGGCAGGGCGTCGCGGCGCACCAGGCTCTTGAAGCGCGCTGGCTGCAGCGAGTCGAGGCTCACTGTCACCCGGTCGAGGCCGGCCTGGCGCAGGGGGCCGGCCAGCTGGGCCAACTGGGTGGCGTTGGTGGTCATCGCCAGGTCCTCGATGCCCGGCTGCTGCCGCAGGAGCGTCACCAGTTCGGGCAGGCCTCGCCGCAGCAAAGGCTCCCCTCCGGTCAGGCGCACCTTGCACACCCCCGCCAGGACAAAGGCTTTTACCAGGGTCCCGATCTCGGCGAAACTGAGCACGTCTCCCTGCGGCAGCCAGGTGTAATGCTCCTCGGGCATGCAGTAGGAACAGCGCAGATCGCAGCGGTCGATGACCGAGATGCGCAAGCTGTTCAGGGGCCGTTCCAGCTGATCCGTGGCCGGCCGGGCGGCAGGTGCTTCGGCCATCATGGCATTCGGGATGACGGGAGATGGGAGAAGAGAGAAAGTTAATATAGGAATTGCCGAGGGCCGGGCAACCGAAGGCCTGCCCGCAGATGGAGCGGAGGGTGCAGCGGTACGCCGGGCCCCGGAGATGGGCAAGGGCCCGGCAGTCGCCGCTTAACGCAGGGTGGTGATCAGCAACAGGATGAAGGTCTCGCCCAGGAGAAAACCCACCAGGAAGATCTTGGAGATCTTCCAGACCGACTCTGTCTGATTGGCAGAGCGATCTATAGGAAGCAGTGGGGCCTTGGCGCGGACCGTCTGTGGACGGGCCATCGGGCGTCGATCCGGGTCAACAGGGGACAGCGGGGAGAAACAAAAAGGACCAAGATCCTGCAGGGGGTGCAGGATACGGGTACAAATGAAACGGTGTGGGGCGCTTTTGTCAAATGGGCGCCGGCGCCTCAACCGGTCAGCGCTGCCAGTTTGGCCTGCAGCTGTTTGACAAAGGAATTGCCGGCGAAGCTGCCCCGCACCGCGGCAAAGTCCGCGGCCTGGGCCGCCTCGTCGCCGTCGGCGCCATAACCCAGCATGGCCAGCGGGTCGAATTCCTTCTCGGCGTCGGCCAGCACCTTCTTGAGGTAGCTGGCGGACAGCTTTCTGTAGTCGGCCTCCATTTGGGCCAGTGCCGCCTCGTCGAGTTGGTCCACCTCTTTGCCCTCGCGGGCGGCAAAGGTGTGGCGCACCCAGCTCCACTCGTCCTGGTCGTAGGCGGCGAGGACCTGGCTCAGGGCGGCCTGGAACTGGGCGGCGTCGGCAAAGCGGCCGGCGGCGACGGCGGCGGTCAGTTCCTGCAGGCGCTGCCGGCTCACCAGCATACCGCCCACGTCGGCCCATTGCTGGCTGTAGATTCCGGTGTCGGCCAACGCCTGGCGCCAGGCCTGGGGACCCTGGTCGCGCACCGGGGCGAGGCGGTCGAGGACCTTGCCCTTGAGGTACATATCGGTGGCCGCGGCGTAGCTGCGGGCGCTGGGACGCAGCAGCAGGCGTTTGATAAAGGCCCCCTTATAGCGCACCTGCTCCACCTCTCTGGGGGTCTGCTCGTGTAACTGGAGCATCAGGGCTTCGGCCTGGATCATGCGCTGCACCAGATAGGGGCTGAACACCGTAAAGTGGACCAGGTCGCGTTTGAGGGTGCCCTTGCGGCGGTCGCGGGCCGGCCACTTGTCCCCGTCGCGCATCACACCCACGGTGTGCATGTTCATCGCCGGGGTCAGCATACTCTCGCCGCCCACCTCGGTCAGGTAGGAGAAGGGCAGCTCGCTGGTGTCGAGGTTGCCCAGGTGTTTGCCGATGATCACCGAGAAGGGGCCAACCACGGTGGGCCAGAGCATATATGAGAAAGACCCATTCTTGCTGCCGCGCTGGACCACGCCCTGGTGCACCGGCCCGAGTTTGTACATGTGGTTGCTCTGGTTGGTACCCGAACCGGCGTTGTAGAAGGAATAGATGCCGGCGATCAGCAGGGTGCTCTTGTGGTGGGTGACGGTGTAGGGGCCGGCAAAGATCGAGCAGGCCTCGCCGTGGAAACCCTCGCAGTTGGCGAAGAAGAGGGAGTTCTCTCCGGAGAACTGCTTGCCCAACTGCACCCCCTGGCCGACGAAGCAGCGGCTCAGCACCACCCCGTCCTTTACCGACGAACCCTCGCCGATGATGAAGTCCTGGGCCGTCACCCCGGCGCCCACCACGGCAGGGGCCTGGGGTTCGCTGAGGAGGGTGCCGTTGTGCAGGCGCAGGGCTCCGCGCACCTGGGCCGCCGGGCCGATGTTCAGGTCGGTGATCGAGGAGACCTGGGTCACCACCGCGCCGGTGCCCACCTGTCCCCGGTCGGACTTGGCCCCGGCGGTGTAGGCGGCGACCATGCCCTCCAGGCGGGCGATCAGTTCGGGATGGTGGCGGTGTATACACAGCAGGTAGGCAAACTGGCTGGACATCTCGGCGAAGATGGGCAACTGGCGCCCGCCGCCCTCGTTGACCGCTTCCACCTCCACCCCGTTGCCGAAGGTCGCCCCCGGCCCGGTGGCCATCACGCCCACATCGCTGATCACCACCCGCTCGCCCAAGTCGTAGTTGGCGAGGTGGCTGCCGATGCGGGTCACCCGCACCTCGTCGCCCAGGGTGCAGTTGACGATGGTGGCATCGGCCAGTTCGCAGGGCAATTCCACTCCGCCGTCGAGGGCCACCTGGCCCTGCAGACTGCCGATACGCACCTGGCCGCCAAAGTGGACGCGCCGCACGCGGCGAGGGTCGAAACCCGGGCCGACCTGGACGGTTTTCCAGTCTTGGGCGGTGCAGCCGGCCTGCTCGAGAATCTCGACTTCGGCAGTGGTCAAGGCGCGGTGCTGGCTCATGGGAGTTCTCCTCTGGCCGGGGCCATGGCACTCTTCTATATTCTCCAAGGACAAGATCGATGCTCCAAGGGAGCTAAGATTATCCGCTCGCCCTGCGCTGTCAAGGCGCGGAGCGCTTTACATGACCGGGGGTATTTTCTACATTGTCTCCGCTCAAACTCCTCATCCCGAGAGTCCTGCCATGGCCGGAAATATCAAGGTAATCGTCTGTCCCGATGCCCAGGGCGTGGCCCGCAGCGCCGCCGGGGTTTTCGCTTCGCTGATCCGCGCCAGACCTGCGGCGGTCATCGGCCTGGCCACCGGTTCCACCCCAGAGCAGACCTATGCCGAACTGGCCCGGCTGCACCGCGAAGAGAGGCTCAGTTTCGCCAAGGTCAGTTCCTTTAACCTAGACGAGTACTGGGGCCTGGACGGGGACCACGACCAGAGTTATCGCTATTTCATGAACACCAATCTCTTCAAACACGTCGATATTCGCCCCTGGAACACCCACGTGCTCAACGGCCGGGCGGCCAACCCCTATCTGGAGTGCCAGGCCTATGAGACCAAGATCGTTTCGGTGGGCGGGGTGGATCTGTGGCTCCTGGGCATCGGCGGCAACGGCCATATCGCCTTCAACGAGCCGGGCAGCCCGGTGGACAGCCGCACCCGCCTGGTCAGCCTGACCCCCAGCACCATCGCCGCCAACAGCGACGGCCGCTTCTTCAAGGATCCCGCCGAGGTGCCCCGCTGCGCCCTGTCGGCCGGCATCGGCACCATCCGCGAGGCGCGCCAGCTCTTGCTGCTGGCCACCGGCCCCAAGAAGGCAGCTGCCATTGCCGCCGCTGTGGAGGGTCCTTTCACTCCCGACTGTCCCGCCAGTCTGTTACAGGACCACCCGGACTGCACCTTCATCGTCGACAAAGACGCCGCCGCCGGCCTGAAGGCCACCCGCAACTGAGCAGAGGAGGACGAACGCCTATGGAACGCGCCGAGATCAAGGACCGGGTCTACCGCGTCATCAGCCAGGTGCTCAAGTTGGAACCTGGCCAGATCCAGGAGGGCCACACCTTCACTGTCGACCTGGGCGCCGAATCCGTGCAGTCGGTGGAGTTGATGGCCGGCTTTGAGGAGGAGTTCGACATCGAGATGGATGAGGACGAGGCCCTGCAGGTGCAGAACGTGGGTCGGCCATCGACTTCATTGCCCGCCATCTCAAGTGAGGGGAGGGGAAACGCGATGACCGACAAGGCTGCCCGATCCTGGCCGCTCTCGGCGACGCAGGCGCCCAACCTGCTCGACGAGCAGTTCGATTACAGCCTGCCGCCCAAGATCCTCTTCGACGGCCCCATCTACGAGGAGATCGCCGGCAAGGTGGTCAAGTTCGACCCCCAGGAAGCTCTGGCCCGGGATCTGGTGATCACCGACACCACCTTCCGCGACGGCCAGCAGGCCCGTCCCCCGTACACGGTCGAGGAGCAGGTGCGGCTCTACGACATGCTGGCCAAACTGGGCGGCCCGCGGGGCGTCATCCGCCAGACCGAGTTCTTCCTCTACACCAAGAACGACCGCCGGGCCCTAGACGAATGCCGGGCTTTGGGGCACCGCTACCCCGAAATCACCTCTTGGATCAGGGCCGACAAGGGGGATTTCCGCCTGGTCGTGGAAGCCGGAGTCAAGGAGACGGGTATGCTCACCTCGTGCTCCGACTACCACATCTTCCTCAAGCTCAAGAAGAACCGCCAGCAGGCCTTCGATGATTACCTCGAGGTGGTGGAGGCGGCCTGGGAGGCGGGCATCCGGCCCCGCTGCCACCTCGAAGACGTCACCCGCGCCGATATCGGCGGCTTTGTGCTGCCCTTTGTCGCCGAGTTGATGCGGCGTTCCGAGCAGGTGGCTCCTGAATTGCGCGCCAAGGTGCGGTTGTGCGACACCATGGGCTTCGGTGTCACCTTCCCCGGCGCGTCCCTGCCTCGCTCCATCCCCAAACTGATCTACCGGATGACCCACGATGCCGGGGTGCCGCCCGAATGCCTCGAGTGGCATGGGCACAACGATTTCCACAAGGTACACATCAACGGGGCCAGCGCCTGGCTCTACGGCTGCAACGCACTCAACGCCACCCTCTTCGGCTTTGGCGAACGCACCGGCAACCCCCCGCTCGAAGGCGCGGTGATCGAGTATATCGCCCTGCGGGGTGCGCTGTGCGGCATCGACACCCAGATGATCCAGGAGATCGCCCAGTACATGCGCGCGGCCGGCGTCGAGATCCCGGACAATTACCCCTTTGTGGGCCGGGACTTCAATACCACCCGCGCCGGCATCCACGCCGGCGGCCTGCGTGCCGACGAGCGGATCTACAATATCTTCGACACCACGGCCCTCTTCGGCCGTCCGCCCAGGGTGTCCATCACCGACAAGTCCGGGGTAGACGGGGTGACCATCTGGGTCAACGAGTACCTGGGCCTCAAGGGCGACGAGCGCTTGAGCAAGATCAAGGTGCACAAGGTGGCGCGCTGGGTGCTGGACCAGTACGAGGTCCAGCAGCGCATGAGCGCCATCACCGACGAGGAGTTGGAACTCCAGGTCAAGGAACATCTGCCCGAGCATTACGCCCGCCGCGCCCAGAGCCGCTGAGCAACGCCCGGGGTGTCGCGCGGCACCAAAGGAGGTGGGGGGATGTCGGTGGTCGAGTTTCTGATCGAGCGGGCGCGCCAGCACCCGCGCAAGGTTGTGCTCCCCGAAGGCGAAGACGAGCGGGTGGTCCAGGCGGCCTGCCGCCTGGCCGGGGAGGGCATCGCCTGTCCCATCCTGCTGGGCGATCCGGCCTCGATCCGGGCGGTGGCCGCTGGGCGCTCGCTCAGCGGAGTGGAGGTGGTGGACCCCAACAACGCGGCGGCGGCAGCGCGCTACAGCGATACCTATACGCGCCGCCGCGCCAATATCAACGCCGGGATAGCCCGGCGACTGCTCAGGAAACCCCTGATCTTCGGCGCGGCGATGGTAGGGGAGGGCGAGGCCGACGCAATGGTGGCCGGCGCCACCCGGCCCAGCGCCCAGGTGATCGCCGCCGGAGCCTTGGCCGTCGGCTACGCCGAAGGGGTCAGCCACCCTTCCAGTTTCTTCATCATGGTTCTTCCCGGCGACCCGGAGCGGGTGTTGATCTACGCCGATTCGGCGGTGGCCATCGAACCGGATGCCGAGGAGCTGGCGGCCATCGCGGTGGTCACGGCGCGCAACGCCCGCCTGCTCCTGGACCTGGAGCCGCGGGTGGCGCTGCTCTCATTCTCCACCCATGGCAGCGCCGCCCATGCGCGGGTCGACAAGGTCAGGGAGGCGGTGCGGTTGGCCCGCGCCATGGCTCCGGATCTGCTCATCGACGGCGAGCTGCAGGCCGATGCGGCCCTCTCGCCCAGGGTGGCGGCGAAGAAGTGTCCCGATTCACCGCTCAAGGGCGAAGCCAATGTCCTGGTCTTTCCCGACCTCGACGCCGGCAACATCGCCTACAAACTGACCCAGTACCTGGCTGGGGCAAGGGCCATCGGGCCCATCATGCAGGGTTTCCGCCATCCGGTCAATGACCTGTCGCGCGGGGCCACTGCCGACGACATTGTCACTGTGGCCGCTATCGCCGGGTTGCAGGCCTGAAGGGCGGCTGCCGCGTGGAAGTCCTGGTGCTCAATTGCGGTAGTTCCTCGGTAAAGTACCACCTCTTCGAGATGGAGACCGAGCGCGATGTGGCCGGCGGCATGGTCGAACGCATCGGTCAGGCCGGCTCCCTGGCCACCCATCGCTGGGAGGGGGGCAGCACGCGTGCGGAGGTGGAGGCGGCCGATCATCGCGCCGCTCTGCTCCAGATCCGCGCGGCCCTGGAGGTGCAGGGCGGAACAGCAGTGGCGGCGGTGGGCCACCGGGTGGTACACGGAGGGGAACACTTCGTACAGGCGGCGCTGATCACCCCGGAGGTGGAGCAGAGCATCGAGCAGTGCGCGGCGCTGGCACCCCTGCACAACCCGCCCAACCTGGTGGGTATACGCGCGGCGCGGCAATTCTTCCCGCAGGTGCCGCACGTGGCGGTCTTCGACACCGCGTTTCACCAGACGATGCCGGAGCGGGCCTTTCTCTACCCGCTGCCCTACGAGTTGTACCAGGAGCAGCGCATCCGCCGCTACGGTGTTCACGGCACCTCGCACCGCTATGTGGCGGTGCGAGGTGCGGCCATGTTGGGCCGGGAGCTGGGCGACTTCACCGGCATCACCTGCCACCTGGGCAACGGCTGCTCCCTGGCCGCCGTCGAGGAGGGCCGCTCGGTGGATACCTCGATGGGCCTCACCCCGCTCGAAGGCTTGATGATGGGCACCCGTTCGGGAGACCTCGATCCGGCCATTGTTTTTCACCTGGCTGGACATGGGGGGCTGAGTCTGGCCCAGATCGAGCAGCTGCTCAACCGCCAGAGCGGCCTTTTGGGGGTGTCGGGGGTGTCCAACGATCTGCGCCAGGTGCAGGAGGCCGCCGCCGGAGGCAACCGCCGTGCCGAGCTGGCCCTGGAGTTGTACGCCTATAGGGTGCGCAAGTACATCGGCGCGTACCTGGCGGCGCTGGGCCGGGCCGAGGCGGTGGTGTTCACCGGCGGGGTGGGAGAACACAGCGCGCAGAGGCGCCGGCGCATCCTGGAGCCCCGGGCCGGCCTGGGGCTGGTGCTGGACCCCGAACGCAATCGCGAAGGGTTGGCGGGCGAGCGGGAGATCTCGGCGGCCGGCTCAAAGGTAAAACTGCTGGTCATCCCCACCAACGAGGAA
>SXGU01509501.1_pt1 | contig 15560 bp, 12 predicted proteins | sample 3174531 | NCBI WGS metagenome assembly SXGU01 (sample SAMN11356863, study PRJNA531348) | freshwater metagenome | isolation source: freshwater sample F1-140 | place: China: Fuxian Lake, Yuxi | collected 2017-12-25
CCCTCACGCGCCGTGGTATGTCGTCCCTGCCGATCACCAGTGGGTCACGCGTTACATCGTGGCCTCGGCCATCGTGGACGCCCTGGGCTCGCTCAACCTGGCATTCCCCACCGTGGACGACGCCAAGAAAGCCGAGCTTGCCCAAGTGGAAAAAGCTCTCCTCAAAGAATAGGGGCTGCACCCCGGCAATACGGCTTCGCCGCTCCTGCGGAGGTGCTGCGCACGGCAACATCCCCTGCGGGAGCACCTGCGGTGCGGCAATCAACATTTTGGCAGCCGCCGGAATGTCTGTCTTGAGCGCGATCCGACCCTGATCGTCCCCGGATCAGCCTGTTATTGCCCCGGCGCAGCCGGTTCCGTCCGTGGATCAGCCTGTTATTGCCCCGGCGCAGCCGGTTCCGCCCGTGGGATGGTCGCTCCTTAGCACTTTTGTGTGTATCTTAGATAAAGACGTGGAGGAATGCCGTTGCGCATGGGGCGCAGCCCCCTAGGGCAGTTTCTGGATTCGCACGTTGCGGAACTTGACGGCGTCGCCGTGGCCGGCAAAGCCGAAGTGGCCTTTGACGCGGGAGAGGCCCGGGTGCTTGGATTTGCCCATGAAGGTGTCGGGATCCACCTTGCTTAGGTCGGTGTCCAGAATCACCGTGCCATTGAGGACGACCTTGAGGGTGGAGCCCTTGACGGTGACCTCCTGTTCGTTCCACTCGCCATTGGGCTTTTGCAAACCGCGCTTGGCCGCGACCATGCCATAGGCCGAGCCGTGGACTTGGCGGGGGTCGAGCTTGCCGCGAACCTTGTCGTAGTTGTCGTCGAGCACCTGCAATTCGCACATGCCTACATAGGCGGTGTCGCCTTGGCCGGGATAACGGATGGCCAGCCCGTTGTTGCCGCCGGGCGGCACGTTAAACTCCAGCCGCACGATGAAGTTGGCGTACTCTTCCTTGGTGAAGATGGTGCCGCCCTTGCCCTTCTTGCAAACAATGGCGCCCTCCACCACTTCGTAGTTCTCAACCGGGCCCATCCACCCGGCAAAATCTTTGCCATTAAAGACGGTGACGAAACCGTCCTTGCCATCCTTGTCATCGGCCACGCCAGCGAATGCCCAAAGGGTCAGCGCGGCAACCAGTGCGGGGAAGTGTTTCATGAGTCGAGAGTGGGATGGGTTAGGGGCGGGGTTACCGGCCCAGTTCCTTGATGTAAATGTTGCGCCAGCGGATTTCGCCGCCGTGCGTTTGCAGTTGGATGGGGCCGCGCTCGGGCACGCCCAGCTTGCGGTCGTAGTAGTTCTCCAGCCGGGCGTTGTCCACGACGAGCTTTTCATTAAGCCAGATCGTCACCTTCTCGCCCTTCATCACAATCCGGAATGCGTTCCATTGACCAAAGGGTTTGTCCGCCAGCACGAGGGGGTCCTTGCCCGCTGCGCCCGCGCTGTTGTTCCACAGGCCGCCCGAGCCCTTGTTGGCGCCGATCTTGAACTTCGCCTCCTCGGTGGAATCCCAGATCTGCACCTGCGGCACGCCGCGAAGGTAGATGCCCGAGTCCGCCAGCGGCACGGTCTTGTAATCAAGGCGCAGCTCGAAGTCGCCGTAGTCCTTTTCCGTCGTGGCGTAGGCGCCAAAACCGTCGTTCACAAGCTCACCATTCTCCACGTACCAGTGCGGCCTGCCGTTCTTGCCCGCTTCCATCAGCGAGCCCTTTTGATCGGCGGCCGTCCATTTGCGGATCTGTTCGGCGCGCGCTTCCGCGGTCATCGCGAGGAGCTTGCGATGGTCAAACGTGCTGCCGCCGCGCCAGCCCTTGAGATCCTTGCCATTGAAAAGCGCCTTGAAGCCTTCGGGGGCTTTTTGGCTTTCTTCGGCGCCCAGCGCGCAGCCCAGCAGGATGGCCAGTAGGGAGAGGGAGGTTTTCATGTGATTTTGTCGTGGTGGAACGCCCCGATGCTAGCGTGCCCTCTCGCGTTGACAAGCCCCGAACCTGACTTTGGTCAGCGCATCGCCGGCAGGCTCGCCGCGGCCACCGCCTGACCGTGGCGCTTGTCGGTTTCATCGGGCATGTGCAGGGCGATGCGCGCCGCAAGTTCAGGGAACTGCGCCGCCAACACGGCGCGCGCACGCTGCAGGATGACCTCGCCGCCTGCGCCGCTGGTCACGCGGCCCAGCACCAGCACGTGATCAAAGTCATAATGCGCCGCGTAGTGCGCCAGCCCGTAGCCCAGATAGACGCCGAGGGTTTCATAGACGGCCACGGCGCGCGCATCGCCGGTGTCCATGTGGCTCTGGAGGAGCTTGAGCTGTTCGGGCAGGGGCAGGTCGGGCGCAGCCACAATGCCCGCAGGTGCGAGCAGCCGACCCACGGCCTGCTGCGAGAAATACTGCGCGCCGCAGCCGCGGTCGCCGCTCCATTCATCCACGGGCGTGCCGTCGCGGTGTTCCACCGGGGCAAAGGCCAGTTCGTTGAGCCAGGAGGTGATGTGTCCCTGTCGCGTGACAAAGCCGGCCGCCTGGCTGGTGCCCATCGCGATGCCCAGCACGGCGTTTTGCCGCAGGCTCATGGAGCCGGCCAGCGCCGTCACCTCGCCGTCGTTCACCACAACGAGCGGCACGTTCCATTCCCGCTGCAGGCGCAGGAAGAGGTCGCGCACGTGCGTGTCAAAATCCGCCTCGGACACACCGCGAAAGAGCGAGGACACCTTGACGCGGTTGTTCACGTAGCAACCGGCGGCGCTGCCGCCAATCGCGTCCACGCGCGGCAGGTGTGCCGCCGCCTTGCGCAGTGAATCCACGATGCCCTCATAGTGATAGCGCGGGTCGGATTGGAAGTAGGGATCCCAGACGGTCTCCTCGCTGAAGACAACGCGCCCGTCCTGAACGGCCGCCACCTTGCGGTCGCTCCCCCCCAAGTCGAAACCAATGCGGCATCCTTCAAGGTGCCTTCCCAGCGGCGCGGAGTGGGAACGTTCCGGCGGCGCTTCTTGGGCGCACACCATCTCAAGCGGGCGGCCAAAGATGTTTCCGGCGATGACCGAGGCGTCAAATTGCCCCGCGGCGGTGTCGCGGTAATACGCCCGGAGCTGCTGCGCGAGCGCCTGTGTGGTTGCGGCATCGCCCGCCAGATGCACGCGGAAGCCGCCGCGCGACCAGAGAAGGAATTTGATGAGGCGCTCCACATGGTTGAAATTCTGCGTGGCGCGGGGATGCGTCGCCGGGAACAGGTCGGTTGCCGAATGGAAGATCGATCCATCAGTCTGTTCCATCGCCAGTGTCAGCGGGACGGAGGCGTCCGTCGCCAGGGCCGCTTCCACAAAGCGGCGGTTCTCGAGCGCCGCCGGCTGGAAGCAGGGATCCAAGGGTGGCGCGATTGGGGGCGTTTCAGCGCGGGGCGAGTCCATGCGTTGGCGCGACATGGTGCCGCGAGGAGCCGGATGCGCAAGGGCTTTTCCTAGCCTTGCCCGGCGGCGCGGGCCGTCTAGGTTTCAGGCGTGCGAGCGCAGGAGATAGCAAAATCCTCAGAGCTGGCCGAAGGCACCACCGCCAAGTTCATGTTTGTGCGGGGCGGAAAACCTGCGGAGGGCTTCGTGGCGCGCTTCCAGGGCCGCGTGGTTGCTTATGAGAACAAGTGCCGGCACCTGCCGTTGACGCTCGACTACGCGGACAACCGGTTCTTCGACAATACCGGCAAGCAATTCGTCTGTCAGACGCACGGGGCGGTGTTTAATCCCGCGGACGGGCTGTGCGTGCGCGGCCCGTGCGAGGGAGCCAGCCTCTTCCCGTTGGAGGTCAGGGAATCGGCAGGCACCGTGTGGCTGCACGCGGGCGAACCTCAGCCTTAGGCGACGAGCGGCGCGACCACCTGGCCGTGAACGTCGGTGAGCCTGTACTGGCGGCCCTGGAACTTGTAGGTGAGCTGCTCGTGATCCAGCCCGAGCAGGTGCAGGATGGTCGCCTGCAGGTCGTGGACATGCACCTTGTCCCGCGCCACGCGAAAACCCAGTTCGTCGCTCGCACCGTGGGTGTAACCCGGGCGTGCACCGCCGCCGGCCATCCACATGGTGTACACATCCGGAAAGTGGTCGCGGCCCAGCACCTTGCTGCCGGCCGTGCGTCCTTCGCGGAAAGGCGTGCGCCCAAATTCACCGCCCCAGACGAGAAGGGTGTCTTCGAAGAGGCCACGCTGCTTGAGGTCGCTGATGAGCGCGGCCACCGACTTGTCCATCGAGCGGCACTTATTGCGCAGGCCATCGCCCAGTCCCGTGTCAGCGCCGGTGCCGTGGAAATCCCATCCCCAATCAAAGAGATGCACGAAGCGCACCCCGCGCTCCACCAGTCGCCGCGCCAAAAGGCAGTTGTTGGCGAAGCTCCCCGCGCCCGGCTGCGCGCCGTAGGCGTCGAGCGTCGGCTTGGACTCCCGCGAGATGTCCATGATTTCCGGCACCGACACCTGCATCCGAAAGGCCATCTCATACTGCGCGATGCGCGTGAGCGTTTCGGGATTTCCCAGCTCGGCGGCCTGATGCCGGTTGAGGTCGTTGAGCGCGTCCAGGCTCAGGCGCCGAAGGTCGCGGCTCATGCCCGGCGGATTGGAAACGTAAAGCACCGGGTCGCCCTTGGAACGGCATTGCACGCCCTGAAACACACTGGGACGAAACCCGCTGCCAAACGAGTTCTTGCCGCCGTTAGGCTGCACGCCGCTGGAGATGAGCACCATGAAGCCTGGCAAGTCTTGATTCTCGCTGCCCAATCCATACGTGACCCACGAACCCATGCTGGGGCGCCCCTCGCGCGCGCTGCCTGTGTAGAGCAGCAGCTCCGCGGGAGCGTGGTTGAACTGGTCGGTGGTCATCGACTTGATGAAGCACAGGTCATCCGCCAGCTTTGAGAGCTCCGGCAGCGCATCGCTCAGTGTGGCACCGCATGCGCCGTGTCGGGCAAAAGTGTGCGGCGAGCCCATCAGCTTCGGCACCCCGCTCGTGAAGGCAAACCGCCGGCCCTTGAGGTGTTCGTCCGGGCAGTTCTGGCCATCGCGTTTCACGAGCTCAGGCTTCTGATCGAAGAGGTCCAGCGTGGGCGGCGAACCGGTCATGTGCAGGTAGATCACCCGCTTGGCCTTGCCGGCAAAGTGCGGATGGCGCGCGCGAAGCGGGTTGTCCGTGGGCGCCTCCGCCCGCGCGTCGCCGCGCAACAAGGACGCCAGCGCCACTCCTCCCAGGCCCAGGTGGCAGTCTCTCAGGAAGGTCCGTCGTGTGCGTTGTCCAAGCCAGTCGTTGTGGGTCATGATCAATCTCCTCACCGTTTCAGGAACATCTCGTCGAGGTTCAACAACACGTTGCCAACGACTGTCCACGCCGCCAGCTCGGCCTCGTTCATTCCCGCGGGCACCGCGCCGATGGGGTTGGTCGCCATCTCGCGGGCCGCAGCAGCGTCACTGGAAAACAAGCCGCGCACCTGATCAAACAGGGCCACCAGCCGCGCCACCTCCGCCTTTTGCGGCGCGCGCGTGAGGCAAAGCTGGAAGCCAAAGGCGGCGCGCTCCCCCGTGCTCGCACCACCTTCGCGAACGATACGACGCGCCAGTGCCTGCGCGGCCTCGACGTACACGGGGTCATTCATCGTCACCAGCGCCTGCAGCGGCGTGTTGGTGGGGATGCGGCGCACGGTGCAGACGGCGCGTGTGGGCGCGTCAAAGGTCGCCATCGAGGGATACGGGTTGGAGCGCCGCCACTGCGTATAAATCCCGCGCCGGAATTTGTCTTCGCCCGTACTCGTGCTCCAGTCGATGCCGCTGCCAAACGCCGCACTCACCCCGAGGCTGGGCTGGGGCGGCTGGGCGGGAGGCCCGTACATCTTTGGAGAAAGCAGACCGCCCAGCACCAGCGCGCCATCGCGCACCATCTCGGCGGAGAGGCGGGTGCGCGGGCCGCGTGCCAGAAAGCGATTTGCCGGATCGGCCTCGGCCATGCCCGCGGAGATCGTGGAGTCTTGGCGGTAGGCTGCCGTGGTGACGAGAAGTTTAAGAAACGCCTTGGTGTCCCATTTGAGCCGGATCAACTCCGTCGCCAGCCAGTCGAGCAACTCCGGGTGGCTGGGCAATTCACCCTGCGAACCAAATTCCTCGCTGGTTCGCACAAGCCCCGTGCCAAAGACCGCCTCCCAATACCGGTTGGCGATGACGCGCGCCGTCAGCGGATTGCCCGGATGGACGAGCCAGCGCGCGAGGGCAAGCCGGTTGGTGGCTGTGCCTTCCAGCGGGGTGTTGAACACTGCGGGTACGCCCTCGGTCACCTGTCGGTCTTTCGCCAGAAAATTGCCGCGCAGCTGGACATGGGTGACGCGTCGCTGCGCGCCCTCGAGTTCCTTCATCACGGGCACGGTGGCGGGCTTGAGTTGCGCGATCTGCTGATTGAGCGCGGCAATCTTCGCAAGGTCGGCACGGCGTTCGGGCCAGATGCTCTGCGCGTAATAGCGTGTGATGCGCTCGCGCATGAGATCGGCCTGGGGCCCCGTGGGCGGGTTGGCCAAGAGCGCCATGTGCCGCAAGAGATTAAGGATGTCGGCCGGCGTGCGGGCGTGTTCGGCCACGTGCGTGTCCGCCGTCCAGCCCATCCGGAAACGGCCCAGCGTCGCCTTGGGGGTGGCCGATTGGTGCTCCAGCGTGATGAAGAGCCGGGAGCCCGCGGCCATCGCCGTGGGTTCTGCAGCCACCAGCGTCAGTGTGTGCGCTTGATCGGTCGCGCCCCCCACGGCCCAGCCGCGCGTGAGGCCCTTCGCGGGGGCGTCGTCGTGGATCACACTGCCGGCGTCAAAGCCCGTCTGTGTGAAATCAGGAACGACGGCCGCGAATCGGATTTCGCGCTCGCCGCTGACGGCCAGTTCCACGCTCCGCGGTGGCGAGGGATTTCCCGCTTTTTCCCAGACGGGCTTGCGCTGTTCGTCCAGCACCACCAACCGGAAACCCGCCAGCCGTTCGGGCAGCTCGGCACGATTCCAAATCACCACGCGGTCGATGGCCCGGGCCGCCTTGAGATCCAATTCCCACCACGGGTCATCCTGCTGGCCGGAGTGGGCGACGGAGCCCTTCTCATATTCGCCCTCGGTGCGGCCGTCGATGGCGCGCGCCGCGGCGGCGTCCATGTACGTGCTGGAAAAACTGGCATTGCCCTGCCGCGCCACATTGTCGGCGCCGGAGAAGACCTGCACTTCGGCGATCTGAATGATCCGCTGCTTGCCGGGCAGTTCAATGCGGACGAAGCGCGCCTTGGGCGCAGGGGCACCGGAGGGCGGGCGCAGGGTGGCGCGCAGCCGCGTGAGGACAAAGTTGCCGCCCGCATGACCGCCCTGAGGCATCGTCTCCAACCGCAACGCGGCCAGCGACTGCGCCGCCGCGATGGGAAGTTCGACCGTCAGGGTGTCCTTGGCCGCCTCGTTCTTGTCGATGGACACGACGCGGCTGCCCAGCACGATGGCGGGCGCGCCCGACTTGGCCTTGGGAGACTCAGGCACGGGCACATTCCAGTTGATGGAGAAGGGGAACGCGCGCGCCCAAGCCTGGGCCTCCTGCGCCAGTTTGGCGGGAGGCTGCAGCACCTTGCCGTCCAAGGCGGTGATCTCCGCCTGCCACGCCGCCTTCTGCCGGCGCTGATCTTCGGTCAGGATTTCCTGCAGGGGGCTCTCGTCGCGTTTGTCGGCGTCGGCGGTGTTGTTAAAGATGGCAAAGAGGCGGAAGTAGTCGTCCTGGCTGATGGGGTCGTACTTGTGGTGGTGGCACTGCGCGCACGCCGCGGTCGTGCCCATCCACACCTGCAGGGTGGTGTTCACGCGGTCCACGATGGCCGCATTGCGAAATTCCTCATCGTCCGTGCCGCCTTCGCTGTTGGTCTGCGTGTTGCGGTGGAAGGCCGTGGCGGTGATTTGATCGGGACGGGGCTGGGGTAGAAGGTCGCCCGCAATCTGATCCAGCGTGAACTGGTCAAAGGGCTGATTGGCGTTGAGCGCGCGGATGACCCAGTCGCGGTAGGCCCAGATGGTGCGTGCCGGATCATCCGCATAGCCGGCGCTGTCCGCATAGCGAGCCAGATCCAGCCACAGGCGCGCCCAATGCTCGCCATACGCGGGCGAGGCCAGCAGCCGATCCACCAGCCCTTCGTAGGCGCCGGGCGTGGTGTCTTCGAGAAACTGGCGCGCTTGGGCGGGCGTGGGCGGCAGGCCGGTGAGATCCAGGAAGAGCCGGCGCAAGAGCGTGGTTCGATCCGCCTGAGCCGCGGGCTTCCATCCGCGGCGTTTTAATTCCGCCAACACGAAGGCGTCCACCGGGTGGCGCGTGGCGCGCGCATCGTCTGCGGCGGGCGGCGTGGTGCGCACGGGCGGAACATAGGCCCAGTGCGGCTGGTATGGGGCGCCCTGCGCGATCCATTGGCGCAGCAGCCCTCTCTGCGTGTCGGTGAGCTTGAGCTTCGACTCGGCCGGTGGCATCACCTCGCGCGGATCGGTCGCGTGGGTGCGGGCGATCAGCCGGCTGGCATCGGGCTTGCCCGGCACGATGGCAGGGCCGCTCTTGCGCGCGGCCAGTGCCTCCTCGCGCACGTCCAAGCGCAGCCCGCCTTTGCGGGTCTTGTCATCGGGGCCATGACACTTGAAACAGTTCTCGGAAAGAATGGGCCGGATGTCGCGGTTAAAGCCAACCGGTGCGGGCGCCGCTTGCGCCACGGACGACACGCACGCCGCCGCGAGCAGCACGCGCATGACAATGCCGGGGAATGGGAGTGGGAACTTCACGCCAGAATGTCCTTTACGATCTCGCCATGCACGTCGGTTAGACGGTAGCGGCGGCCTTGGAATGGGAAGGTAAATTGCTCGTGGTCGATGCCCAAGAGGTGAAGCACCGTCGCCTGAAAATCATGCACGTGCACGGGATGGAGCGCGGGGTTCATCGCCAGATCGTCGGAGGCGCCGTGGGTGATGCCCGGCTTGATGCCACCGCCGGCCATCCAGAGGGTGAACACGTAGGGATGATGATCGCGCCCCCAGCGCGGGCGATTGCTGATGTCGCCCTGTAGGAAGGGCGTGCGCCCAAACTCCCCGCCCCAGATCACGAGAGTGTCGTCGAGCAGCCCGCGCTGATGCAGATCGCGCACCAGTCCTGCGGCGGGCTGGTCGGTGTCGCGGCACTGGTTGTAGAGCTCGGTGGTCAGGCTGCCATGCTGGTCCCAGCCCGCGTGCATCACCTGCACAAAACGCACGCCGCGCTCAGCCAATCGGCGAGCGAGCAGGCAGTTGTGCGCAAAGGTGCCGCGCTCGCGCACCGAGGGCCCGTAGAGGTCCAGCACGCTTTGCGGTTCGCCGGAGATGTCGGTGAGCTCGGGCACGCTGGCCTGCATTCGGTAGGCCATTTCGTACTGTGAAATGCGCGTGAGAATCTCCGGGTCGCCCTGCTCTTGGTGGCGCAGCGTGTTGAGCTGTGAGAGGCCGTCAAGCAGGGTGCGCCGCAGCGGGCGGCCCATGCCCGGCGGGTTGGCCAGGTACAATACCGCCTCGCCGCCGCGCCGGAACGGCACGCCCTGGTGTTGCGTGGGCAGAAACCCGCTGCCCCAATAGTAGTCGTAGAAAATCTGCCCGCAGGTGGTGCCCTTGCTCACCGACGTCATCGCCACGTAGGCCGGCAGGTTCTGCGTGTCGCTGCCCAGCCCGTAGCTGAGCCAGGCGCCCAGCGTCGGGCGACCGGGCATCTCCGATCCGGTCAGAAAAAAAGTCACTGCGGGCGCGTGGTTCACCTGCGTGGTGTGCATGCTCTTGATGAAGCACAGATGGTCGGCCACGCGCGCGGTGTGCGGCATGAAGTTGCTGACCCAGGCGCCACACTGGCCGTGCTGCGCGTAGGGCTCCACCGGGCGCAGCAGCAGCTTGCCGGCGGGATTGCCGGTCATGGTGCTAAAGCGCTTGCCTGCAAAATACGACTCGGGCACCGGCTGGCCGTGAAGCTTCTGCAACATCGGCTTGTAGTCGAACAAGTCGGTGTGCGTGGGCGCGCCATTCATGAAGAGATAGATCACCCGCCGCGCTTTGGGCGCAAAATGCGGCAGGGCGCCGGCCAGTCCGCGCACGGCTCCGGCAGCACCCCGAGCCTCAAGGGCGCGCAATGCGGCCGATCCCACCAGACTCATGGCCCCCTGCTGCAGGAGATGCCGGCGGGTCAGCATGCGGCCCGGCTCTTGGGGGGTGTCCACCACGGGGAGAAGTCTAGGCCATGCCGCCGCGTGCGCCAGCGCAAAAGGGCTTCGAGCTGTCGCGCCCTTGGCATCCACACGCCGGGGCATGTGTGCGATGGGGGCTTCCCATGCGCCGGGCGCTTCTGCTATGTAGCGGCATGTCGCTCCCCCATTCCGCTGCGCCCGCCACACGGGCGCGCCGGGTCGTTCTGGGCTTTGCCATCACGCTGGCCATCATCACCTACATCGACCGCGTGTGCATTTCGCAGGCGGCGGGCGACATCCAACGCGACCTCGTGTTCGATGAGAAGGACATGGGGAAGATTTTCTCCGCGTTCACGCTGGCGTACGCGCTCTTTGAAATCCCCGGAGGCTGGATGGGCGACCGGTTTGGCCCGCGCAGCGTGCTCATCAGGGTGGTGGCGATGTGGTCGGCATTCACCGCGCTCACGGGCGCGGCGTGGAATTACACCTCGATGTGGGCCTGTCGGTTTTTCTTTGGCATGGGAGAGGCGGGCTGCTTTCCCAACCTCACCAAGGTGTTCACGATCTGGATGCCCTCGACGGAGCGGGTGCAGGCCCAGAGCATCCTCTGGCTCAGCGCGCGGTGGGGCGGCGCCTTCACGCCGATGCTCGTGGCGTGGGTGCTAGGCTACGTTAACTGGCGCCACGCGTTCGTCCTCTTCGGGCTGCTGGGCGTCGTGTGGGCCGTGTTTTTTGCGCGCTGGTTCAGGGATGATCCGCGCCGGCATCCGGCCGTCAACGCCGCCGAACTCAAGCTGATGGACGGCGCCGAGGAGAATGCGCCCAGCAACCATGCCGTGCCGTGGGGCAGGCTGGCGCGCAGCAGCACGGTCTGGATGCTGTGGCTGCAATACTTCTGCATGTCCTACGGCTGGTACTTCTACATCACTTGGCTGCCCACCTATTTGCGCGACGCGCGCGGCGTGGCGCTGGGCAAAAGCGCGGTGCTCTCCGGGCTGCCGCTTTTCTTCGGCGGCATCGGCTGTCTGGTCGGCGGCTGGCTGGTCTCGCAACTGGTGCGCCGAACCGGCGACACCCGGCTGGCGCGGCGCGGCGTTGCGTCAGTGGGGCTTTTTGGAGCGGCCATCATGCTGGTGGTGGCCACGAAACTGGGCGACCCCACCTGGGCCATGGTGGCCATGGGAATGGCCAGCTTTTGCAATGATCTGGCGATGGCCAGCGCGTGGGCGGCCTGCATGGACGTGGGCGGGCGCCACGCCGGGGCGCTTTCGGGCAGCATGAACATGATGGGCAATCTGGGCGGCGCCGTCGGTCCAGTGGCCGTCGGCTACATTCTGGCTGCGGGCAAGGCCACGGCCGATGCCAAGCCTTCCATGGAAAGCTGGACCACCGCGTTCCTTGTCGCGGCAGCCGTGTACTGCGTGGGCGCCGTCGCGTGGATTTTCATCGATCCAGTCTCCCCCATTTCGCACGGCGAACCGGACGCCAAGCGGGCATAAGCCTGCGCCTCCGAAACACAAACCCCCCGGCTGCAAGCAGGCAGACCGGGGGAGTGTGAGTGGCGTTGGAAAATTACTTGGCGGCCTTCTTGGCGGGAGGCGTGGGCTTGTGCACTTCGTGGCAGGCCTTGCAGTTCACGGCTGCCTTGTACTTGTCCAAGGCACCTTCCTTTTCAGCCTGTAGATCCTTGGCGGCGGCCAGCAGCGCGACAGTCTTGGTCTTCCAGCTTTCTTGGTCGCCCTTGGGTGCCGTGGTCTCGCACATGGCCGTGTAGCATTTCACGAGGAGGGCGAGGTCTTCCTTGGTGGCCTTGCCATCCACGGCGCGCTTGCAGCAGGGATCCTCTCCCTTCGGCGCCATATGCACCTTCTTCATCACATCCTTGATCGAAGGCTTTGCAGCGGCCTTTGGAGCAGCCTTCGCCTTTTCGGCGGCCGCAACGTACAGGGTGAAGGTGAGCCCCAGCGCGATGATGGCGCCGGCGAACAAAGGGATGGATTTCTTCATGGGATGGAGCTTCAGGTTCAGGACGGAATATGCAAACCCCCCAGTTTGGCGTCAACGCTCATTCTTTGCCCGCTTTCGCCGGTGAGGAAGTGTGGCTAGTCCTTCGGAGTCTGTCCCAGAACGAGGTCAAAACGCGCCGCCAGTTCGCCCGCCTTGCCGCCCGGCAGAGGCGTAAAGTCCACCGTCAGCGCCTGGCGCGACGCTTCGTCTTGCAACGAACGGTAGATGCCATCGCGCACGTTGCCGGCGTGTCCCTTGACATAGCACTGCGTGGTGAGCAAATCCCTGCCGCCGCGCCGCACCTTGAAGTGGATGTGTGGCGTGCGCCCGGGATAGGGCACGGGCTTGATGGTGCGAAAGAGATACTCGCCAGTGGAGCCCGTGATGAAACGGCCGAAGCCCTGGAAGTTTCTGTCGCGCTTGGCGCCGTTGTCGCTTTGGGTGTGCAGGTAGGCGCCGTGGGCGTCGCATTGCCAGATTTCCACGAGCGCGCCGCGCAGGGGCTCGCCGCGCCCGTCGAGGATTTTCCCGCTCAGATAAGTCACCTCCCCCACGGCTGGAGTGGCGGCATTGTTGAGAATGAGCAGGTCATTGTCGGTGTCCAGCGGGAGCTTGTCGGGATAGAAGGGCCCTTCGGTTTGCTTGGGCGTGAGCGTGAGGGCCTCGGCGAAAAGGCCGGGGACGGTGAAGAACGCCGCACCCAGCGCGGTGCGGGCGAGGAACCGGCGGCGGGAGGGTTCGGAGAGTGAAGGGGATGTGTTCATGGTGCAGGTTGATTTGTTGCGTGAACGGATGGCGGTTGTCAATAGTCGGCGATGGAGCCGTCCTTCAACCGGCCGCGCGTGGGCCACTCCGGTTTCGACGGCTGCTTCGCGAGTTCCGCGAGGCGCGCTTCGTTTATCTCGCAACCAATTCCCACACCCGTGGGCAGTGAAGCGTAGCCCTCCTTGTCTACTTCCCAACTTTTCTGCACGAGATCTTTGGGCGTGATGCTCGGATAATATTCGTGGATGAGGAAGAGAGGGACCGCGGCCGAGACGTGCAGGCTGGCGGACATGCCCAGATCGGTGGTGACGCAATGCGGCGCGATCGGAACGTGGTAAGCCTCGCCGAGCGTCGCAATCTTGCGCAACTGCGATATGCCGCCGGTGTGGGCGCAATCCACCTGCAGAAAATCGCCGCAGCGTTCCTGAAGGTAGGGCAGCACCTCCCAGATCGTGCGCGCCTGTTCGCCGATGGCCAGCGGGATATGGATGTGCTGTTTGAGTCGCTTGAAGACCTCGATGTTTCCCGGCACGGCGGGTTCCTCGATGTAGGTCACGTCGTAGGCTTTGATGGCGCTGGCGAGCTGGATGAGGAAGGGCGGCGGCAAGGCGCAGTGCGCGTCAAACATCACCATGCCGGTGGGGCCGACCTGTTTGCGGGCGTTCGCGATGTTCCGCACGTGCCGCTCGATGTCCGCCGGGGTGCCGGAGAATTCCTCCGGACCCGCGCCGACTTTCGTCGCCGTGGCGGAGGGGTACACGCGCACCTTATCCCGCGTCGGCCCGCCGAGGAGGCGATGCACCGGCACGCCCCAAAGTTTCCCGGTGATGTCCCACAACGCCATGTCGATGCCCGCCAGCGTGTGTGTCATGAACGGCCCGCCGCGCATGTCGCGGTGCGAACGGTAAATCTTCTGCCAGAGAAATTCGATGCGCGTGGGGTTTTCGCCGTTCAACAACTCGAACAACGACCGCGCCAGTGCCGCGGCCACGTACGGTTCCAACTGGTCAATCTCGCCCCAGCCGGTGACGCCGTGGTTGGTCTCGAGCTTGAGAAAGACCTTCCGCTGCATCGGCGTGGCGGTGAGCTTGGTGATGCGGATGGAACTGCTGCGGTCGGCCACGTTCGCGGCCGGATTGTCGGCGGCGATGAGCGACTGCGTCAGGGCGATGTTGGCCGCAGCGGTGGATCCAAGCGAGCCGAGCCAGTCACGGCGATTCCACATGGTTTAATTCAGTTTGGGCCGCGCTGGGCGGCGGGGTTGATTACACCGACGCTTGCCAAATCTGCGGCGTCCACTGGCCGGTCTGCCATCCGTCACGCGTCACGAACTCGCGCACCGTCAACCCGTCGCCGCGCACCTCGACGTGGAAGAAGGCCTGCGCTGGGCTGCTGAAATGCGAGGAGTTGTCCACGTTGAAGACCGCGACGCCGTCGGCAGCCTTGGTCGATCTGCCGTCCCAGCGGAACACATTCCGCACATGGGTGTGGCCATAGAAGATGGCCGCGCGTCGGCCCTTGATGGCTTGGTAGAACGCCGCCACATCCGCCGGGTCCCACTCCCATTTCGTGTAGTCGGCATCCGGCTTCGCAGCAGTGAAGCGCACCATGTCCACATGGTGCATGAGCACGAGCGGCTTGTCCTTGGGCGTGTTGGCGAGATCCTCGAGCAGAAACGCGAGGCTGTCCATCGCAGCGTAACGGCGCTTGCGATCCACGCTGCGGTCCGTGCCGACAATAAGCCCGAGCGAGACGAAGTGGATGCCGCCCCACTCCCACGAGCTGTGAAGGCCGTTCTTGCTCAAACCTTTCAAATTCTTGCGCGCCCTCTGCCGCGCCGCCATCTGCTCAATCGCATGGCCGGTACCCCGCGGCGCATCGTGGTTTCCGGCGATCTCGACGACGGGAAACTTCAGCCGTCCCTCGGTCCCGGTCAGGCCGAACTGCGCGACATAGGCCGCCCACTCCGTGCGCTGCATCGCGAGCTGCGTCGTCCCATTCTTGTCGCCGGTGTCAATCACGTCGCCGACATGGAGCACGCCGTTGGGCACCGGGACTTTTCCTCCTCCGACGACCCCGGAGAATTCTGTGCCCGGCAGACGGTTGAGTGTGTCCACGAGCCGTGCAGTGTAGCTGGCGGAAGTGGCATCGAGCTGATCGGGTTGCGTCTTGTCGGCAAAAAAATGTGTGTCGCCAACGACAAAGAAACTCGCGAGTGGCGGGATCGCGGCTCGGGCTGGAAGCACAAATCCAGCAGCGGTTGCGCCCAGTGCGACAAGGAACTGACAACGGGAGGTGTGTGCCATCAATTCGCGCGCACCGTCCACTTCGTTGCTAACTTTCATCAGATTCATAACGTGTTTCCTTTTCAGTTCGTGTTTATCTTTCAGTTCCGCAGATTTAGTCACAGCAGCTCAAGCCGGCGGATGTCTCCCTGAGCGAGCGCAGGGAATCACACCTCCTGCAACGGCGCTTTCGCGTCGCCGAAGGTTTTCGGGCGCACGTCCATCTTGTCCATCAGGGACATGAACAGGCGGCAGAGCTGGCGGTCGGGCTTGCCCGCGTAGTCGAGGGCACGGCCGCCTTTCAGCCGGCCACCGGCCCC
>SXGU01329894.1_pt1 | contig 15557 bp, 15 predicted proteins | sample 3174531 | NCBI WGS metagenome assembly SXGU01 (sample SAMN11356863, study PRJNA531348) | freshwater metagenome | isolation source: freshwater sample F1-140 | place: China: Fuxian Lake, Yuxi | collected 2017-12-25
CCTCGGCCGACACGCCCTACGAGTCGAAAGCGCAGCTCCTTCCGCGCAGCCTGCCCGAAGCCCTCGACGCGCTGCGCGGCGACCGGGTACTGGTCAAGGGCCTGGGCGAGGCATTCATCGACTACTATTGCCGCATCAAGGAAGCCGAGCTTGCGCGCTTCAACTCGGAAGTCACCGAGTGGGAGCAGCGTGAATACTTCGACACCTACTGAAACCATGAAGAAGACCGACTTGGAAAAAAACCAGGCATTGAAGATCCAGAGCGACATGCGCAACACCCTGCCGCCCGACCGCTTCGCCGGCGGGCACGCGGTCGCCGCCACGCGCCGCGAGCAGCGCGAGCTCGACCGCGCGCGCGGCCTCATTCCCTTCGCGGTCAAGCTCGAGGGCGGCCTCGTCAAGGAAGTCCAGGCGCTGGCGCAGAAGAAGAACGAGCCGCTGAACGACGTCGTGGCCGCGCTGCTGAAGAAGGGGCTTGACGCCAAGGGGTAGAGGACAGGAACAAAGGGGCCCGCCCCCTTGTTACCCCCGAAGATGGACAAGGTCTCGCGATGAAGATCCCCGACATCGAACCGGGCGTCCTGCCGCCCTGTCCGGTCGGTCCGGACGCGCTGGTCGACATCAAGCGCCAGCAGACCAATCCTGGGCGCTGGACGGGCGAAGGCTGGCCCGCTTTCCGCGCCGAGCTCGCCGCGGCAGGCGTCGAGCTGATCGAGGACAAGCCCACGCGCGGCACCTTCGCCACCGACGCGGGCGGCACCGCCTACGGCATGGCGCACGGCGTGGTGATCGCGAAGAGCGCCGCGCAGGTCGCCACGCTGATGAAGACCGCGCAGGCGCATCGCGTGCCGGTGACCGTGCGCGGCGGCGGCCTCACCACCGAGGGCGAGTCCGTGGCCTTCGGCGGCGTGCTGCTCGACATGACCGGCATGAGCCGCGTGCTCGCCGTGGACAAGGCGCACCTCACGGTGCGCACGCAGGCGGGCATCTTCTGGGCGAGCCTGGCCGAGGCGCTGCGGCGCCACGGCATGGATTACCTTTCCGCGCCGCTCAACCTCACCTCCTCGGTGGGCGGCACGCTCGGCGTCGGCGGGATCGACGTCAACTCGGCGCGCCTGGGCTGCAGCGCGGACCAGGCGCTCGCGCTGCAGGTGGTGACGCCCACCGGCGACATCGTCGAGTGCTCCGACAGCGAGAATGCCGGGATCTTCCAGCGCATGATCCTCGGTTACGGGCAATTCGGCGTCATCACCGAGGCCACGCTCAGGATCCGGCGCTACACGCCGATCATCATGCGCTACTACTACTACTCGTCGCTGCGCACCGCGATCGAGGACCTGCAGATGCTGGACCGCGAGGACGCCAGCGACTATTCCGGCATCCTCACCATGATGGACAAGGCCATCAACCTGCTGGTGGCCTTCGACTCCGACGAGCGCGCCGACGCCTTCGAGGAGGAATTCGCCCCCCGCCTGCGCGGCATGGGGGAGCTCGGCTTCACGCTCTGGTGCTGCGTCACCTATGCCATGAAACCATGGCGCTGGCGCGAGGCGTTGTTCCTCAAGCGCCGCAAGGACGCGGTATTCCCCGAGTTCCGCCGCCCCGAGCATATGCGCGGCGGCAAGCTGCACGACCGCACCGTGGTGTTCTCGCGCGCGGTGTGGAAGCACTGGGGCGGCCGGCAGATGGTGATCCCCGACCTCGCCACCCCGGCGGAGAAATTCGTCGAGGCGGTGGAGCGCGGCAACGCCGTGTGCAGGAAGTACTTCCCCTGCTACACGCTGTACTGTGTCGGCATCAGGCTGCGCGAGGACCACCGGCCGCACTACGAGATGAGCTGCATCCCGCCGGACGCCGCCGAGCGCGCGTACGGCTGCGAGTTCGAGCCCATGATCGGCGACGCAGTGTACAGTCGCGACCACCTGCAATCGTTCAAGAACGCCATCTACGACATCGGCGTGGACATGGGCGCCAGCTACTACCGTTTCGGCGGCATGATGAAGGGCTACATCCGCCGGGTGTTCGGCGACGCGCTGGTGGACCGGCACCTGGCGATGAAGAAACAGGCCGACCCGGCGATGATCCTCAACCGCGACGTGATCTTCTGAAGCGATGAGCAAAGACCACTCCCATTGCAGCGGCTGCAGCCTGTGCCTGCTCGCCTGCCCGGTGTGGCGGCAGACGCGCGACATCCGCCTCACGCCGCATGGCCGCGCCAAGGCGATGCAGCACGGCGCGAGCGCGCAGGACGTCTCGGCCTCTGTTGCCCAGTGCACCCTCTGCGGCGCCTGCGAACCCGCCTGCCCGGAGAACATTCCCTTGGTGGACATGATTCTCGATTTGCGCCGTGAAGTGCCGATTGCGGAGGCGGCGTTTTCCGCATCGCCTGCCAGGCCGGCTGCTGCCGACCTACTCCTGGCCACCAGGTCCCTCAACGGCGACCGCCTCGCCCGCGCGGCGCGCCTGCTCGACGCCGCAGTCGTCGACTGCTCCAACATCGCCCTCGCCCTGGAAACCGGGACGCCGATTCCTGCCGGGCGCCTCGAGGACTTCCTCGACAGCCTGCGCGGCGCGAGAAACATCGCGGTAGCCGAAGGCCTGCTGCTGCGCCGCCTGAGGGAGTGGCTGCCGGGCATGAAGGTGGCGAGCCTCGGCGCCGCGCTCATGAACCTGGCCTCCGTGCGTTCGCAGATCCGCAAGACCGACCTCTACGTCATCGAGCCGCGCGCCTTCAACGGCGATCACGCGAACCAGATCGGGCACTATGACGCGCTTCGGCTTTCCACAGGCTGCATGACCAACCTCGACCTGCAGCGCCTCGCCATGCCGACCACCGCCTCCGCCGCGCAGCGCGAGTTCGGATTGCCCGCAATCGACGCCGCCGACCAGGCGCGCTGGATCCTCGAGGGCCGCGACTACGAACGCGTGGTGGTCGAGGATGCCGCCGACTGCGCGGTGTTCGAGGCCGTCACCGACCGGCCGGTGGTCCACCTGGCGGACCTGGCATGAGGACGGTCGACACCTTGATCGTCGGGGCGAGCCTGTCGGCCGCCGCCGCCGCCAAGCGCACCGTGGACGCCGGCCTCGAAACCATCATCCTCGAGCGCCAGGAGCTGCCGCGCCACAAGATCTGCAGCGGCATCCTCTCGCCGCGCGGCTACCGCTTCCTGCTGGAAAACTTCGGCCCCCTGCCGCGCGAGGCGCTGCACGAGCCGACACACTGCCGCGGCGTGACCTTCCACTTCCCCTGCATGGTGCCGCTGCCGATGGATTTCTTCGGCGGCACCACGCCGCACCTGCACCGCAAGTACTCCGACTACTGGGCCATCAAGAGGAGCGGCGCCGAGGTGCACGACCAGACTTCCTTCGCCAAACTGGAGGACAAGGGCGACCACGTGCTCGTCACCGCCCGCCAGCAGGGCCGGGACGTGTTCTACAAGGCGAAGCACGTGATCGGCGCCGACGGACCCAGTTCGCTCGTCACGCGCGCCATCTACCCGGACTACCCGAAACAGATCCCCTGGTTCTTCGTCGGGCAGAAATTCCACGACATCATCGAGTGCCCGCTGGACCAGGACTACTTCCACTTCTGGTTCCATCCCAAGCTCGGCCACTACACCTGGAGCCACGCGCGCGACGGGCAGCAGATCGTCGGCTGCGGCTTCAAGCGCGGCGACAACTTCCGCGAGCGGCACCTGGGCGTGCAGCGCTACCTGCAGGAGAAGCACGGCGTGATCCTCAAGGAGGACACCTCGGACGAGGGCTGCGCCGAGAACTTCGGCCCCTCGCTCGTCGACCGCTACGTCTTCGGCAAGGGCAACGTGCTCATCACCGGGCAAGCCACGGGCTTCCTCAACATGATCGGCGAGGGCATGAGCTGCGCACTGCATTCGGGCGCCATCTCGGGCGAGGCGATCGTCGAGGCGCGCCTCAGGAACCGCCCGGTGCAGGAGATGTACCGCAGGATGATCGCCTCGGAGGTCAGGCGCACCACCGACCAGTGGAACCCGCTGATGATCGCCTTCGCCAGGCCGCACGAGGCCGACTTCCCCGCCGCGCTGATGCAGCTCTCCTGGAGCGAGAGGAAGCTCGTGATGCGCGACATCTGGAACTTCCTGCTGCTGTACAAGGAGTTCAAGTGGGGCCGCCAGATCGGCTGGCTGGCCCTGCAGCGCCTGTTGACCGGCGGCTACCCGATGCAGCGCTGGCTCTAAACGGCTCCTTCGACGACGCGCATGTCGCGCACCGCGGCGCCCTCGCCCAGCGCCGCGAGGGCCTTGGCGTAGGCCGTGCCCTCGTAGCCGTCGATCACCGCCTGCACGCTGGGGAATTCGACCACCACCGTGCGTTGCATCATGCCGGACTCGTATGCCTTGGCCGGCATGCCGCGGATGAGGAAACGCGCGCCCGCGGCCGCCATGGCGGGGCCGGCGAGCCTGGCATAGGCATCCAGCGCGTCCTGCTTCATCACCGCGCGGTAGGTGTTGACCATGTAGCCATGCGGCTTGCCGTCGCACGCGGCGCCGGGCGAATCGGCCATGCCCTCGGCGATGCGGAAGTCACGCACCGCCCCGTCGCCGAGAACGCGCAATGCCTCCTGGTAGGCCGCGCCGTCGTGCACCTCGATCGCCTTCGCCACGCTGTCGAACTCGACCACCACCGTGCGCATCATCTTGCCCGCCTCGTAGGTCTTCAGCGCGCTGCCGCGCACGACGAACCTGCCGCCCGCCCCGAGAATCGCCGGCGCCGCCAGCTTGGCGTACGCCGCGAGCGCATCAGGATTGCCGATCGATTGGTAGCTGCTGATCCAGTAGCCCTTGGCCATCTCATTCCTCCGTGAAACCGCCATTCTGCTTCAAGTCCACATGCCTCGCAGCTTTCCCGCCACATCTACCGGCGCCTCCCCGCCACTCGCCGCCTGGCTGGCGTAGCTCTCGCCCCAGCTCACCGGTTCCATGCAGGCCATCACCGGCCGGGTGAGAAAGCGGCTCTGCGCGCCGTAGACGTGCCGGTCGCCCATGCGCGACTGCTGCGTGATGTAGTACCTGAGCGGCGCGATGAGGTCGAGATTGGCCTTGGCGCGCGTCATCGCCACGTACAGGAGCCTCCGCTCCTCCTCGATGGTCTCGGGCTTGCCGGTGGCGAACTCGTTGGGAAAGTTGCCGTCGGCGACGTTGATCACGTACACCGACTCCCACTCCTGGCCCTAGGCCGAGTGCACGGTGGAGAGGATGAGGTAGTCCTCGTCGAGGTACGGCGTGCCGGCGAGGTCGCCCGTCGCCTGCGGCGGGTCGAGCGCCATGTCGGTGAGGAAGGCCTCGCGCTTCTCGCGGGTGGCCGCGATGCGCTCGAGTTGCATGAGGTCCCCGGCGCGCACCTCGGGCGCGTCGTGCATGCGCTCGAGCAGCGGCTCGTACCATTCGCGCACGCGCTGCATCTGCCCGGCCCACGGCGCGCGCGGGTCGCCCAAGGCGCGCATGAGCGCATCGAACTCGTCCGAGTTGGTCTTCAGCGCCTGCCACGCGTGACCGCCGGCCTGGAAACGCGTGTAGATGCGTTCGGCCCCCGCAGGCCCTATGCCGGGCAGGAGTTGCAGCGCACGCCAGGCCGCGACCCGGTTCTTCGGGTTGTCCGCCCAGCGCAGCACGGCGAGCGCGTCCTTCACGTGCGCCGCCTCGAGGAACTTGAGGCCGCCGTACTTCACGAACGGGATGTTCCGCCGCACGAGTTCCAGCTCCAGCGCGTCCGAATGGTGCGAAGAGCGGAACAGCACCGCCTGGCGCTTCAGCGCCACGCCCTGCTCGCGCGCTTCCAGCACACGCGTGACCACGTACTGCGCCTGCGCCATGTCGTCCGCCACGGTGACGTAGCGCGGCTTCGCGCCCGGGCCCTTGTTCGCCACCAGCGACTTGCCGTAGCCCACCGCGCTCTCGGCCATCAGCGCGTTGGCCGCGTCCAGCACCGGCTGCGTGGAGCGGTAGTTTTCCTCCAGCTTTACCACCGCCGCGCCGAACTGCTTCTCGAAGCCGACGATGTTGTCGATGGTCGCCGCGCGGAACGAGTAGATCGCCTGCGCGTCGTCGCCCACCACCGTCATGCCTTCGCCGCCTGGACGCAGCCGCTGCAGGATTTCCGCCTGCAGCGTGTTGGTGTCCTGGTACTCGTCCACCAGCACGTGGTCCCACTGCGCGCCAAGTGCCGACGCCAGCGCCGCGTCGTCCATCATCGCGTGCCAGTACAAGAGCAAATCGTCGTAGTCCAGCGCCTGGTTGGCGAGCTTGCGCTCCACGTACTGCCGGAAGAGCCGCGCAAGCTCCTCCCCCCACTCCGCGCACCAGGGAAACACGTCGCGCAGGGTGTCGTGCAGGCTGCCCTGCGTGTTGACGCGATGCGAGTAGATGGCGAGGCACGTGTCCTTGCGCGGGAAGCGCTTCTCCGCCTTGGAGAAGCCTAGCTCGTGCCGCGCGAGGTCCAGCAGGTCCGCCGCATCGCCGCGGTCGAGCACGCTGAAGTTCTCCTCCAGACCGACGCGGGCGCAGTTGCGCCGGATCAGCCGGTTCGCCACCGAGTGGAAGGTGCCGCTCCAGGGCAGGCGCACGTTGTGCCGCGATTCGCCCACGATGCGCTGCGCCCGGCGGGTCATCTCCAGCGCGGCCCGCCGCGTGAAAGTCAGAAGGAGGATCCGCTCCGGCGCCACCCCCTGCAACACCAGGTGCGCCACCCGGTGCGCGAGGGTGTTGGTCTTGCCGGTGCCGGCGCCGGCGATGATCAGCAAAGGCTGGCAGCCGAACCTGGCCGCCTCGCGCTGGCGTTCGTTCAGCTTGCCGAAGGTCTCGATCGCTCCCACAGGCCGCGATTATGGGCGATTACTGTACGCATATCCAGTCCTCCGCTACTGGTGCCGGATACCGGCCTTGCGCGCCTGCCGGACCAGTTCCTCGAGCGCCTCGTAGGGCTGCGCGCCGACCACGCCATGGCGGCCGGCGACGAAGGTCGGCACGCCGGTGACGCCGTACTCGTGGGATTTCTCCCAATCGGCATCGATCGCCGCCTTGAACGTGCGCTTTTCCAGCACTTCGCGCGCCTGCGCTTCCGGCAGGCCGATCGCCACGGCGATCGTCACCAGCGCGGCCGGGTCGCCGATGTTGACGCCGTCGACGAAGTAGGCGCGAAACAGGGCGTCGTGGATCGCCTCGCCCCCGGGCTGCGCGTCGGCCCACGCGCCGAGTTCCTGCGCGAGGCGGCTGTTGTAGGTCATGCTGCGGTTGCCGTAGGGCAGGCCTTCGGCCTCCATGCGCGCGCGCATCTGGGCCTGCATTTTCGGGATGTCGAAGCCGCGCCCGGCAAACAGGTCCTCCAGGCTGCGCCCGGCCGGCGGCGTCTCCGGGTGCAGCGGGAAATGCACCCACCTGATCGTCACGCCGTGCTCCTGCCTGAGTCGCTCAATACGCACGGTACTGAGATAGCACCAGGGTCAGACGTAGTCGGAGAACACTTCCAGCACGAGGGGTTCGCTCATGCGGCGCATTATCCCACGACCGCCCGAAGGCACCGCGACCGGAAGACCGTCCCCGCGATCAACCCCGGGGCACCCCGATCATGTACCCGAACACCATGAATGCGAACAACCCGGCGAACAGGGCAAGGACGATCCAGACGACGATCGAGGTCCTGTACTTGACGTGCGGCGTCCTGGCGACCACCGCCTGGTACTCGGGCGAGAACAGCGTCCTGCCCTTCTTCGCAAGCAGCAGCCAGAGCACGTAGATGCTGATGAGGGTGCCGATCGGGATCGCGATCAGCCCCAGCACGGAGAAGACGATGGTCGGGATGCGCGCCCAGGACCGCAGGCGGCGCAGGCCGTAGCCGACGGCGATCTGCCCGGCGCCGACGGCGGCGACCAGCAGCATCATGGCCACCGGCGCCATCCCTGCTGCCTTGCCGATGGAGCCCATGAGGGACGCGAGCATGATCAGCGCGCCGCCCAGGTAGTAGAGCATGCCCACGGACCTGAGGCCGGCCTCGTGGTTGATGTGCGCCTTGCGGATCGCCTCGGCTTCGGTGTCGCCGGCGTCTTCCAGGCGCGCGGTGGGCGCGGAATACGGGTTGATCGCGTCGGTCATTACCTGCCCCCCTTGACCGCATGGTACGCCGGAGTTGAGCCGCATCAATACCGGCCATCGCGGACGGTACAAGCTGCGGCAAGGTTTGCGTGACGCCGGCGAAATCCATCGTAGAACGACGCTCCGGGCGCTGGTGGGCGGCAGCAGTGGCCTTCGTCGCCCTGTACGCGGGGGTGGAAGTGCCGCTGCGGCTGGCGCTCGACCTGCCCCTGAGCGGCTGGATCGCCGTCGGCGACCTGGCGGTGAGCCTGATCGTCGGCATCGAGCTGGTGCGCCACCTGCGGCGAGCGGCCCACATGCGAGTCGCCGAGCCCGAGGCCTGGCGCAATTCGGACGGACGACGCCTGCGCACCGACCTCGCGCTGGACGCGCTCGCGTTCGCGCCCGCCCTGTTGCTCCTCCTGCCGCGGGAACTCGCACCGATGGCGCTGCTGCGCCTGCTGTTCCTGCATCGCGCCGCGCGCTTCGCCGAAGGCTTCGCCGCCTACGGGCAGATGCATCCCGGCGTGCTGCGCCTGGTGAGGTTCCTCTTCTGGCTGGCGCTGCTGGTGCACTGGATCGCCTGCGGCTGGCTCGAACTGCGCGCACCCGCGGAATACGTGAAGCCCGTGCCGCACTACGTCGAGGCGGCGTACTGGGCGCTCACCACCGTGGCCACCATCGGCTACGGCGACGTCACGCCGACGACCACGCCGCAGATGCTCTACGCCATGTTCGTCATGCTCATCGGCGTGGGCGTTTTTTCCTACGCCATCGGCGCGGTGGCTGGCCTGCTGACCAGCCTGGACGCCGCGAAGATCGAGTTCCGCGACAAGCTGAACCGCGTGCACGTGTTCCTCGACTACCACGCGGTGCCTTCCGCGCTGCGGGGCAGGATCCTCGCCTACTACCGTCACCTGTGGGAGAGCCGCCTCGCCTGGGGCGACGACCGGCTGATGGCGGACCTGCCGGCCGGCCTGCGCGTCGACCTCGCGCTCTACCTGCATCGCAACATCCTCGAGAAGGTGCCGTTCCTGAACGGCGCCAGCGACGAGCTGCTGCGCGACCTGGCCCTCGCGCTGAAGCCGGTGGTGTGCACGCCGGGCGAGGTGATCTTCTGGCGCGGCAGCCAGGGCAGCTCGATGTACTTCGTCGACGAGGGCGAAGTGGACATCGTGGCCGCGGACGGCACGCTGCTCAAGCGCCTGGCCGCGGGAGACTTCTTCGGCGAGATCGCGCTGCTGGGCGCGCGCACGCGCAGCGCCACGGCCCGCGCCGCCTCTTACACCCAGCTCTTCACCATCGACGAAAAGGACTTCGACCGCGTGCTCGCGCGCTACCCGGCGTTCGAGGCCGAGATCAGGCGCCTCGCCGCGGAGCGCGGCTTCGCGATGTCCTAGGTTCAGACAGGTAACGGTGCCAGAGCAGGCGCGCCGCGGCGGCGCGCCACGGGCGCCAGGCCTCCGCCCGCTTCTCAAGCGCATTGGCCGAAGGGCGCTTGCGCAGTTTCCACGCCTTGCGGGCGCTCTCCATGAGCGCGAGGTCGGCATAGGGAAACACGTCCGGCCGGCGCAGCGCAAAGAGGAGGTAGCACTGCGCGGTCCACGGCCCCACGCCGTGCAGCGCGTCCAGCGCCTCGATGGCCGCCTCGTCGGGCATGGCATCCAGCGCCTGCAGGTCCAGGGCCTCGTTCACCAGCTGCGCCGCCAGTCGCGCAAGATAGGAGGATTTCTGCCGCGTAACGCCGATCCCGCGCATGCCCTGCTCGCCCAGGGCGTGCACGGCGCGCGGCGTCATCTCGCCCGCCGCGTAGACGATGCGCTGGAACATGGTGCGCGCCTGCGCGAGCGACACCTGCTGCTCGAGCATGAGGAGCGCGAGCGTGCCGAAACCGGGCTCGCGCGGCCAGAGCGGCGGCATGCCGTGCGCCTCGAGGATCTGGCCGAAGCGCGGCTCGCGGCGCGCGAGGTTGCGCACCGCGCGGGCGAGCCCCTCCTCGTCCAGGCAGGCGCCCATCAGCGCTGCCGGTTCCAAGCGAGAAGGAAGAGCAAGGCCGGCAACAGCACCAGGTTCTTCAGCAGGCCGCCGAAGGGGTTGAGCCAGTGCGCTGGCCAGGCGGCACCGGCCAGCATGGTGTAGGCCAGCACGGACGCGAGCATCAGCAGGATGGCGTTGCTCGCATGGCGCGGGATGAGGAGCATGACGCCCAGTGCGATGTCAAAGAGGCTTGCCACCCAGGCCAGCGGCGGGCCGAGCGCTACGGGCAGTCCGGCATTGACGAACAAGCGGCGCACCTCTTCCAGCGGCACGAGGAATCCGACCACGCCCGAGGCGATCCAGGTTGCAGCCATACAGGCGAGCATCAAGGGATACAGGAAGTACGTGTAGGCGTGCAGCCGGTCCTGCACCTGGCAGGGCCGCGCGCCAAGCGCGTCCCTGAGCGACACCGGCCGTACGTCCAGCAGCTCGTCGAGGCGCTCGAGGGCATCCAGCGCTGCGACGTTGTTGGTGTTGAGCATGCGGTTCATGGTGCGCCCCAGCGGACCGAGGCGCAGCCAGTCGCCCAGCGTGCAGGCGATGCCGGTGAGCCAGGGTGGCACCGCGATGACGCCCGGCTCGCCCAGCCCGAACCAGCCGCGCCATGCCAGGAGATACGCGCGGATCGTCATGACCTGCGGGCCGGCGATCTCGATCACCTGCCCGTCGGAGCGCGCGTCCTGCAGGCAGGCGACGACGGTGGCCGCGAGGTCGGCGAGGTCCACCGGCTGCACGCGCTGCTCGCCCTTGCCCGGCACGAAGAGCACGCCGGGCAGCGCCGCCATGGCGCGCAGCAGCGAGGTGCCGCCGAACGCGCCCAGCGCGCTGTAGACCAGCGAGGGCCGCAGCACCGTCCAGTCCAGGCTTAGCCTGGCGAGCGCCGCGTCGCAGCGGTGCTTGGAGGCAAGGAACTCGGCCGTCGCCGGGTTGCCGAGCGCCGACACCTGCACCACGCGCCGGATGCCGAGGCGCGAGCAGGCCTCGAACAGCGCCATGGGCGCATCCACGTGGACCGCCTGGAAAGTCTCGCCGCGTCGCTCGCGCAGGATGCCGGCGCAGTTCACCACCGCCTCGATGCCGGCGAGCAGCGGCAGCCAGTTCTCCGGGCGCACGTCGCGCCCCATGTCGCAGCCGATGACCACGGATTCGCCCGGCCACGGGTTGCGCACCGCGGGCACCACCACGTGCCCGGCGCGGCGCAGCGCGGCCGCGATGGCCGAGCCGATGAAACCGTAGGCACCGGTCAGCAGTACCCGCATCGCCGGCGGAGTCTAGGCCCTGGGGAGGTCGTAGCCCGCCATGAGCTCGTCCACCACCGCGTGGAAGCGAGCCCACGGGGCTTCGCGGAAATTATGGTTGCGCACGATGAACGAGGCGCCGGCGTAGAACTTCTCGTACTGGGTGTGGCGCCCGGCGAACTCCGAGCCGACCAGGTCCCAGGCGAGCTTGTAGAGCTTCATGCGGTCCACCGCGCCCATCTGCGGCGTCTGCCAGTACGTCTCGAACTGCGCGCGCAGCTTCGGCTCGTGCATCACGCTGATGTCCGCGGGCATCTGGAACACGCCGCCGCCGCAGAGCTCGCGCAGCATGTCGATGATCGCGGAGTGTCCCTCGGTGCACCAGTTGAGCGCGGCGTACATGTAGCGGCGGTTGTAGGTCTTCCAGCCGGGCGCGGGCCAGTCCTCGGCGTCCTGGATCTGTCCGGCGATCATGCCGCCGAGCGTGGCTTCCAGCGCGGCGAAGCGCCCGAGCACCTCGCGCACCGCGGGGATCTCGTTCGCCCCCGAGGCGTGCGACACCTTGCTGGCGAGGCCGACGATGAGCTGCATCTTCTCGTGGAAGCGCACGTTCGACTGGTGGTTGCCGTAGCAGTGCGCCGGGGTCTTGATGTAGATCTCGCGCGCGAGGATGGCGTCGTTGTGCACGAACACCTTCTCCCAGGGCACGTGGACGTCCTCGCACATCACCATCGAGTCGGTCTCGTCGAAGCGGAAGGCGAGCGGGTTCTCGAACTCGCTCGCCACATCGCGCTCGAAGGGTTTCCTCGACCAGAGCGTCACGCCCCTGGCATTCACCGGCACGGCGCAGGTAATGGATTCCGGCAGCTGGTTGGGCGCCAGCGGGATCAGGTTGCCGATCCAGATGTCGTTGGCGAACACCGCTCCAGTGGCGAGCATCTTCATGCCGGAGATCACCACGCCCTTGTCGTCCTCCTTCACCACGCGCAGGGTCGGGATGGGGATGTTCTTCTTCTCGTAGAACTCCGGGTTGCGCGCGGCCTGCGGCGGGATCACGGCGTAGACGGCGTAGGCGTCGGTCTTCCTGAGGTGCTCGTAGTAGGCGAGCAGGTTGTTCTCGAAGCGGCCGAATACCGGGCCGTTGGTGGCCATGCCGGTGACAAAACTCGAGACGTGATCGGGCGAGCGGCCGAGCAGCCCCTGGCTCATGCGCGCGATGCGCCGGTGCAGCAGCGTGCGCCTTTCCAGATCCTGCTTCGAGCGGGCACGCAGGTAGTAATTGCTGAAGCGCTCCCCGCCTTCCTCGTAGGAAAGCGCGGGATCCGCGCGCTTCATGTCGTAGATCGCCGCCATCGAGCGCGCGCCGTTCCTGAACGCGGGGTGCGTGGTGACGTCGCTCACCTTTTCCGAGCCGATGTAGACCGTGCGCCCGTCGCGCAGGCTCTCCAGGTGCTCGGCGCCGGTGCGCAGCATTATTTCCTCCCCGAGGTCTCGTAGTAGTGCGTCTCGTACATCAGGCAGCCGTGCTTCGAGCTGAACGGGCCGTGGTGCACGCCGGGCGGGCGGCAGGCATAGGTGAAGGCCTGCGAGGACTGGCCGCCCTTGCCCTGCTTGTCGTTGCCGACCACCAGGTCGCCCTGGAACAGGTAGACCTCCTCCCAGTGGTCGTGCACGAAGGGCTCGGTGGAGAACGCGCCGGGCTCGATTTTCAGGATGCGGGTACGGCTGCCGCGCTTGTTGACCTCGTCCAGGTCGCTCGCCAGCACCTTCTGGTAGAAGCCCGGCGGATAGCCGGGCGGCACCTCCCAGCCCGAACTCATGTCCACGCCGATGAATTCGAGATGCGCCTTCGGTTTCATGGTTTCGCCCTCCAGCCTCTAGAATACCTGCGAACCGAATCGAAGGGAGAGGCCATGCTCAAGGTCTACGGACAGTACCGTTCGCGGGCGTTCCGCGTCATCTGGCTGTGCAAGGAATCGGACATTCCCTACGAGCACATCGACGTCACGGTCAACGTGCCCAACGCGACCGCCAAGGAACCCTGGTACACGGAAATCAACCCCAACGCACGCGTGCCCTCGATCGGCGACGACGGCATCAAGATGTGGGAGTCGGCGGCGATCAACCTGTGGCTGGCGGAGAAGTACAGGAGCCCGCTGTGGCCCGCCGACCTCGCCGGCAAGTCGCGCATGCTGCAGTGGGCATTCTTCACCTCGAACGACATCGAGCCGAACATGATCACCGTCATGCAGCACCGCGTGATGTTCCCGCCGGAGCGGCGCGTGCCGGAGCGTGCGGACGAGGCCGACGCGCGGCTGCAACCCGGGCTGAAGATCCTCAACGACAACCTCGCGCACCATCGCTACTTCGGCGGCAAGCGCTGGGACATGGCGGACTTCATGGTGGCGAGCGTGTGCTACTCGTTCCGGGCGATGAAGTACGACCTCTCGAAGTACCCCCAGTTCGAGAAATGGCTGATGGAATCCATCGAGCGCCCGGCGGCGAAAGCGGCGCGCGCACTGCGCGAGTAGCGGATAACCGGCGGATTTGCGCACATTGCGCGCGGCGCTGCACCGGTAGGATATTGCATTCTGGACACTGGGAAAGCCCTGCTGATAGACTGGGTAGCTACGTCCGAAGAGGAGTATGACATGGTGCGCAAGACCCTGTTTTCCGTCGCCGTTGCAGCCGCGTTCGCCGCCACGCCCGCGCTGGCGCAGCAGAAGCTGAAGATCGGCTTCATCACCACGCTGTCGGGCCCCGCAGGGGTCATCGGCAAGCACATGAAGGACTCCGTCGAGGTCGCGCTCGATCACCTGGGCCGCAAGATCGGCGGCCTGGAAACCGAGGTGATCTACGGCGACGACCAGTTCAAGCCCGACGTCGGCCTGCAGGTGGCCGAGGAGATGATGAAGAAGAACAACGTCGACATCATGTCGGGAATCATCTGGTCGAACGTCATGCTCGCGGTACAGCCCGCGGTGAACAAGACCGGCCGCATCATGGTCGGCACCAACGCCGGGGCGAGCCCGCTCGCCGGCGCCGGCTGCAACGAGCTCTACTTCTCGACCTCCTGGAACAACGACCAGACGCCGGAGGCGATGGGCAAGTTCATGCAGGAACAGGGCATCAACGACGTCTACGTGATGGCGCCGAACTACCAGGCCGGCAAGGACATGGTGGCGGGCTTCAAGCGCTACTTCAAGGGACGCATCGTCGAAGAGGTGTACACGCGGCCCGGGCAACCCGACTACCAGGCCGAGCTTTCGCAGTTGCGCGCCAAGAACCCGAAGGCGGTGTTCGTCTTCTACCCCGGCGGCATGGGCATCCAGTTCCTCAAGCAGTATTCCGAAGGCGGCTTCCGCGGGCAGTTTCCGCTGTACTCGGTGTTCACGGTGGACGAGACCACCATACCGGCGGTCAAGCACGCCGCGCTCGGCCAGTACGAGACCAAGTTCTGGAGCCCCGACATCAAGGTGCCGGCGAGCCAGAAGTACGTCGCCGACTTCCAGAAGAAGTTCGGCTACCTGCCCTCGTTCTATGGCGCGCAGAGCTACGACGGCATGCTGCTGATCGATTCGGCGGTGCGTGCGGTGAAGGGCAACGTCAAGGACACCAAGGGCATGGTGGCGGCGATGCGCAAGGCGAACTACAACTCGATCCGCGGCAAGTTCACCTTCAACGTCAACCACCACCCGATCCAGGACTTCTACCTGATGAAGGCGGTGACCGGCGGCGGCGGCAAGGACCCGGTGATGGAGATCCAGAGAAAGGTGTTCGAAAACCACAAGGACTCCTACTACAAGGACTGCAAGATGAAGTGGTAGGCCCCGGCCGCCACTGAAAAGGGGCGCGGCGCAGCCGCGCCTTTTTTATGCCGCTGACCCTGGTACTCGAGCAGTTGCTGAACGGCGTGCAGTTCGGCGTCATGCTGTTCCTGATGGCCGCGGGCCTGACGCTCGTGTTCGGCATCATGAACCTGGTCAACCTCGCCCACGGTTCGCTGTACATGATGGGCGCGTACTTCGCCGTCGCCGCCGTGCAGTGGACCGGCAGCTACGTCGCGGGCGTCCTGGTCGGACTGGCCGGCACGCTGCTGCTCGGCATGCTGGTCGAAGTGGTGGCGCTGAGGACGCTCTACGAGCGCGACCACCTCGACCAGGTGCTCGCGACCTTCGGC
>SXGU01064028.1_pt1 | contig 15556 bp, 13 predicted proteins | sample 3174531 | NCBI WGS metagenome assembly SXGU01 (sample SAMN11356863, study PRJNA531348) | freshwater metagenome | isolation source: freshwater sample F1-140 | place: China: Fuxian Lake, Yuxi | collected 2017-12-25
CCACCCGGCCAGGAACCACCCCGCAATTTTCCTTTCCGCTACCCTAAAAAAACCGTGCACGGCAAAAAACAAAGCCACCGGGCCGGCTTGCGCAAGCGCGAAATTGCCAGCCAGGGTACCCAGTGTCGAAATCCTTACTTGCAACAACTGCGCCAGGCTTTGGTCCATCAGCGCGGCTGGCCCCAACCGCATGGCAGGCCACGCAAAGATGTCGTTGTAATTGGTCAGCCACATCACCTGCGTACCACCCGCCCCCAGGGGCAAGCCAAAAGCGAGGGTATTCCTTACCCACCAGGGCAACATCAACCCCGCCCATACACCCGCGGCGAGCAGTATTCCCCGCAATTTGGCGTGCTTGCTTTGCACACTGGTTGGCGCCATCGCCAGCCCAGCCAGCACCAGCGGCACCCACAGCAGAGAATCTGCCCTTGCATAGTTCATCCACGCCAAAAGTACGCCCAGCGCAACCCCCACCCTGTTGGTGTTGCCTGTCTGTCGCTGCCATCTGGCCATCAAACCCATCACCAAGGCCCCCGCCACCATCAGCGGGCTGTAGTTATCGATTGCCGAATAGTAAAGCGTAAAAATACCGCCGAGCACCGCCAACACGCCGGCAAATAAAGCCCTTCCATTCTGCAAGCCAAATTGCCTCGCCATGGCATACACCGCCGGCCCAATCCCACCGGAGAGCAGGATAAAGCCAGCCTGTGCCGCCCGAAAGCCTGTGTTGCCAAAGATCGCCATGCCGGCAGCCGCCACCACGCTGGCCAGCGGGTACCAATATCCATGAGAGGAATGTGGCAGTTGGGTGGGCGAATCCAAATAATTCCACAGGATCCCTTCGCTGAACCCGAACCCCCGCACCAGCCGGATCCCGCCATAGTAATACACGTCCGCATCGAGATAGCCCGGTGTTTTGGTCAGCAGCCCAATGCTGGCACTTACCAAAATCCCCAAAAACCCAAGCCAAAGCACACTGTACTTGCCCACAATTCCCCCTTCTCGGCCCATTAGTACCGCCGGGCCAATTCATCCGCCCACAGGCGGTTCTTTTTCAACACATCCCAGCGAACCCAATAAAGCAAAGCCACATTCAGCATCGGAAAGAAAAGGATGTGAACCGCCGCGTTGCCAGCAATGGCCGCCGCCCACAAACCCCAGCCCAGCAAGGCCATCACCAGCACTGTCAATATAAAACCTGTCAGGCGCCATCGGGCCGTAAAGCGGTTGAAGACCAACATCAGGCCCGGCATCGCCGCCAAAGACCATTCTGGCCGGTAACTGATTCCCAGCAATGGCACCACAGCCAGCGCCAGGCCAGCCAGCCAAAGCAGGTTTTCTGCTTCGCGCAGGCCAATGTTCTGCCATTCAAACAGCAACAGGGCCAGGGCTATCACCGCCACGATCCGCGCCAGGGTTGGCCCGGCTGCCGGCAGCCATCCTTCAAAAATAAGGGTACTCGTCACCATATCGTTGGAATTCCAAAACTCCAACTGGTTTTTCAAATACCTCAGGACCCAATCGGCCTGAAAAACAAAAGCCAGCAATAACAACAACGCCAGGGTCAGGCCAAAACCGCCCAACACACCCCATCGTCCCTTCGCTGCCAACCAAATCAACAGGGTCAGGTAAAAAATGCCAAATACCTCAAGGTTAAAAAAAGCGAACGCCAGCAACAACCCGGCGTACTCATCACTTTGTTGCTCCAACATTTTCAACGCCAGCAAGATCAACCCCAATTGCACCAACAGCTCAGAGCCGCTGTTGATGGCGGCGTACAGCGGTTGCCATGCCAAAAAGAAAAGCAGCACCGGCAAGTAGTACCAGCGCGACATGCGCCCTTCCAGCCGAGACATCACCAACAGCACACTGCCTGCCAGGCCAAACTGCACCACAGCCAGCCAGGTCGCCGCCGCCATCCCTATTTCCTGCATCCATGCAAACGGCAGGAACAAAAGCAAATGAGAAAGCGGCAGGTGCAACGGCTCCAACTCGCCGGCAAAGGTGCCGCGCGATATGACAATGCGGGTGGTATCCGCGTACACTTCGGCAGAGTAGGGCGAAGATCCATCATAAATAAACCGTTGCAGGCTGTTCCAATTGAGGATGAATGAATGCAGTTGCTGGTAAGGGATGGCAAAATGCAGGTTTAGCAAGTACACGCCGGCAAGCCCGCCCAAGATCGCAAGGGCAAGCAAGGCATATTGCCAGGCATTGTTTTTTTGTTCTGTCTTCATGCGCTAATTTCCAGGTCTTTATTGGTTCGCCGGCGGGTCAACCGAAATCCGAAAGATCGGCCTGTTTGGCGAAAAACGGGCTACTTCGCTAAACCCGGCCTGCGCAAACGCGCCGGCCAAACCCGTGAACACAAACGGGTCGGGCTGGCTGCCAGAGCGGGCTTCTGTTGGGTAGCCTTCCACAATCTTACCACCCATCTGCCGGGCATACGCCACACCCGCCCGCAACAGCGCGACCGTAACCCCCTGCCTGCGGTGGCTCTTGCGCGTATAAAAGCAGGTCACAGACCACACCGGCTGGTCATCCACCGCCCTCATTACCCTGGACCGGGCCAATCGGGGGTAGGCTTCGCGTGGTTCTATCGCCATCCATCCCACGGCCTGGCCACCACCATAGGCCAGCAATCCCGGCACAAATCCTTCTTTCACCCAATTCTGCTGCATCTGGCGGGCAGGTTCGCCCGCAAACAGCTTAAACTCGCGATGTCCCAGTTTAAAAAAGGTACACCAACAGCCCGCGCAAGCGCCCCTGGGGCCAAACAGGTCCTCAAGATCTGCCCAGCGGTCTGCTGTAAGCGGGTATACCTCAAAAGGTCGATCCATCCAGGCTCCTACGGCGCTACAACCCTCAATGCGCCGGCATGCAGGCGATACTCCACCTGGCGGGCTTGCAGGTCAAACAACTCCCCGTCGGTATGGGCCGGCGAAGGATCGGCCAGCTTCACTCGCAACCAGGCTGTATCGATCTCGTACATCCCTTCGCTTTCCACATAGCTGCCCTCGGCGGGCTTCATGGTTTTTGGCAACAAAGCGAACATTCCCCGCCGGTTGGCACGGTATCCGTACACCATCGTCAGTTTGCCGTCGTCCAATTTGGCGTGCGGGCCCATGTAAAACACCCCGCCGCTGCGCGGGCCATTGCCCACGTACACCAGGCTTATCGGGCCCTTGTAACTGCCACCTTCCCATTCCATTTCGGCGTCCCAGCGGGGCCGGTCCATAATGGCCATCACCGCGGCCACCAAATAGCGCAATATTCCCTTGATCCAGGTGATCTTGCTTTGGATGACGGTCACATACGGCTCCAGGCCCAGGGCGCTGTTGTTGGCAAAATATAGGTCGTTGGCTTGGCCAAGGTCTATGGCTCGCAGCTTGCCGGCGGCCAACACAGCCGCCGCGTCACTGAGGCCAAATGGCAACCCAAGCCCATAGGCAAAGTCGTTGGCGGTTCCCAGGGGCATTACCCCCAGCGCCGGCATCTTGCCCGGCTGGCAGGCATGCGCCATCGCGTTCACCACCGCGCCAATGGTGCCATCTCCGCCCGCCGCCACGATCAGCTCATATCCTTCGGCAACCGCTTGCTGTGTCAGCTCGGCGATGTGGGTGGGATGTTGGGAGACCTTTAGCTCAAATTCCACGCCGCAAGCTTGCAAGGCGGCTTCCGCCTCAACCCAGCGTTTTTGGGCGTTCCAACGGTTACTGTAAGGGTTCAAAATCACGCAGGTCTTCATCGGTGTCTCACCAAGCCTTTTCCATGTTGCCATCTTTTTGCTGCCGTATTGGCTCCCATAACAACGCCACCAGTTTTACGGTAATGTCGCTCTTGTTGGGTTTGATCTCGATCGTTTCCAGTTCGCCGTGGGCTTGTTCCAGTTTGTTCTCCAGCGCTTCCAATTCTGCTTCCATTTCCTGTTTCAGGTCTTCCAGCGCTTCGCTGTAGCTCTCCAGCGTTTCCTCCGCCCGCTTCACATCGCCAGATTGCGACATGTGCCGGCTGATCCCGCTGCCAGCCCGGCCAAGCGTAGAAGCAGACACCTTGCGCCCGCCCAACAACGAGCCAAACAAGGAGGACCCAACACTAAGCGCTGTGCGCAAGGTGGCATCCTTCGATTGGTCTTTTTCGCGGTCCACCGCCTGGCTGGCCTTGCGCACTTTTTCTTCGGCGGCTTCTATTTTGGCGGCATATTTTTTGCGCAGGGCTTCCACCACATCGCTGCGCTCTTCGCGGGCAGTTTGGTCTACCCGCAGCCGAAAAGCGCGCTCATCCTCGCCGATCTGGCTGTATACCTTGGCGCTGCTGTTGTAATACAGGCTCAACCCGCAATGGTCAAAAGCCCAGCGCGCGGCGTCTTTCTCCCAATCGGGGTAGCTTTTGGGGTTGGCCAGCGCCGATGGCAACTCAGCGAACCCCGTCCCGCTTTCGCCGCGGTCTTCCAGTTCCTTCAGGGTTACATCCAGCCGCTCGGCATTGTCCCAATCCAGCGCCAGTACGCCGCCATCCGCCGGCACCCGCAACAACAGCGATTCCGATTCATCCAATTTGGCCTTGGGGTTGGCGTAGGCAATATCGATCGCCGCCGCAAGGGCGGGAACGTACCGCACGCCCTCGCTGCCGCCGCGTACTGGCAAATACAGCTGCCGAATACTGCCGGGCACAGCAGGCGCGGCCGCCGAAACACCACCTGCCGCGGCCCCGGCGAGGGCAACTTTCTTCTCGCCTCGGGCGGCAGGTTGGGCAACCCCAGCCAGCTGCGGCGCCATCAGCGCCTTGATCTGGTTGCGCGTAAGCGGCCCGGCCAGGTAACTTAAACACATGCGGGTCTGAAAAATGGTTGGCTGGTTGTCGTGTACGTTATGCATCAAAAACACCCGCTTGCCCAGGCCAGAGAGGATCTTCTCCATTTGGTCCGCGTTGAACCCGGATCCCTGCGAGCTGGCCACCCCTTGCAGGCCTTCCAGCATTTTCATTTTGTCGCGCTCGGTTTGCAGGCGGCCAATGAACCATGTACCGATATTGGCCAGGCCTTTGTAGTCGATATCGGCCGGGTTTTGGGTAGAAAGCACCACCCCCAGGCCAAACGCCCTGGCTTGCTTTAGCAAAGACAACAGCGGCTTCTTGCTGGGCGGGTTGGCTACCGGCGGGAAGAAGCCAAAGATCTCATCCATATACAACAATGCCCGCAGGCTGGGGGTACCGCTTTGCGAGCGCACCCAACCCAATATCTGGTTCAGCAGCAGGCTCACAAAGAACATACGCTCGCTGTCACCCAGGTGGGCGATCGAAAAGATCGCCACTTTGGGCTTGCCCGCCCGGGTATACAACATATCGGCGATCTCCAACGGCTCGCCATCCATCCAGGCGGCAAACCCCGGCGAGGCGATCAGGTTGTTGAGCGCCATCATCAGGCTAAAGCGTTCTTTTTCAGGGTAAAACGATTCCAAATCCAAAACCCCGATCTTGCTGAAGGCCGGCTTTTGGATGGCGCTGATCAGCCCGGACAGTTCAACATCCACGCCCTTCGCCCACGCTTGCGCCAGAATGTTCGAAAGCAAAATGTGTTCGCGGCTGTTCAGCGGGTCGGCATCGATATGGATCAGCCCCAAAATGCTGCTAACGGTGCTGGCAACCTTTTCCTGAAAGGCTTCCCCATCCTCGGCCAATTCCGCTGGCGGAGCTGCCAGCGTACGCAAAATGGAGACCTGCCGGCCGGCGGTGCTGCCGGGGGTGTAGATGTCCATCTCCACCGCCGCGCGCAAGCGGCCGATCCTCTCCTTGCTCTGGCCCCAATCCGCCAGGCCTTTCTCCCACATTTGGGCCTGCGCCTGGGCATACTCGCCAATGCTTTGGTTGTTCTTTACGGCATCCTCAGGCTGTACCCAGGGCGCCAGGTCCTCTCCGCGCAATTGCGGGAAGGTGAGCAACAGGTTGGTCAGGTCACCCTTGGGGTCAATGATGATCGCTGGCACACCGTCGATGGCGGCTTCCTCAATGATGCCGATGCACAAGCCGGTTTTGCCACTGCCGGTCATCCCCACTGCCATGGCGTGGGTCAGCAGGTCCTTCGATTCGTACAACATCAGGTTGTCTTGCAGCTTGCCCTTCGGCAGGTCATATTCTTTGCCTAAATAAAACAAACCCAACTTTTCATAATCGGCCATTGAAACGCTCCTTTTGGCTGCCAGTATTTGTTAAATTATAAACACGAACCCGCCCTAAGGATATAATCCAAAGAATCATCGACCACCCTGCCGATGAAGCGCCTGAGATCGCCGCACGCTGTGGCTTTTTTGGCTGCAAGCCAACCCTGGCCAGCCGCTGGTTCAGATTGGCGGGTTTGAGACCCCCGAAGAATGGCGATTGGCTGTCTCATTACGGATCGATAATTCTCCGCGGAGGAAGTGAACCTGTCGCGGAGGTTCACCGGGCTGCCTGTGGGTCCGGCCAACCGCAAAAACCTCCGCACGCAAGCAGCCCTGTCGCGCGTATTGCGGCATCGAACCCTGTAGAAAGGTATCCGGTTCGATCGGTGGTGCCAGTAGTTACCACAAGACCTGGCCCCAACCCATCGTCCACATTTTCTGCCCTCATCCTATGTCATACCCCTTGCCCCAAACACTGCTCCAATGGCTTGCTTCCCGCCCCGGTTTTTACCTGCAATGGTTCACCGGCCAGGGCGACCTATCGATCGAGTTCGGCAACGCCCTCGACGACGTGCCGGAACACGACGAGCCCTATTACACCCAGATCGGCATGCTGCTATTCGAATATACCGAAACCCAAGCCTGGGACCTGGACCAGCAAAGCCACGGTTTTGCCGAGTATGATCCCACCCAAAAAGCTTTCATCGGCCAACACAGCCTTCTTTCCCAGCGATCCGATTCCTGGACCGAGGCCGAAGCCACCCCGGTTTTGCTACCATTGCCATAACTTAAATATTTTTTTGCCAATAATGGCAGTTGTATTAACAAATGCCCGCGGCTTTGGCGTGTGTGTTATACTGCAGTTAACTATTTTTACTTTATCTGTCCGTTGGGCAGTTTTTGGTTCAAAAGAAAAGTACACATTTCATCGTTAGAAACGAGGGTTATTTAATTTAATATGTCAGAAAAATTGAGGATCATTCCCCTGGGCGGTTTCGGGGAAGTGGGCAAGAATATGCTTGCCTATGAGTTCGACGGCCGCATTTTGATCGTCGACACTGGAATGATGTTTCCAGAAAACGATATGATCGGCATCGATTACATCATTCCCGATTTTGATTACCTAACCGGCAAGGAACACCTTGTTGATGGCATCATCATCACCCATGGCCACGAAGACCATATCGGCGCCATCCACCATGTTTACCAACAAATACCGGCACCCATTTTTGGCACTGAGCTTACACTTGGCCTGGTAGATGTTAAAATGGCCCGCGCCGGCCTTTCGGGCAAGGCCAACCTGCGCCGCGTGGCCGCCGGCGAAAAAGTGCAGATCGGCAAATTCTCCGTGGAGTTCATCCACGTCAGCCACTCCATCCCCGACGCGGTAGCCCTGGCCATCACCACCCGTGCCGGCTTGGTGGTGCACACCGGCGATTTTAAATTCGACCAAACCCCGGTAGATGGCTGGCCAACCGATTTTGCCGCCCTGGCAGAGCTAAGCACCCGCGGGGTCGATATTCTGCTCAGCGATAGCACCAACGCCGAACGCAAAGGCTGGACCCCCTCCGAAAAGGTCATCACCCCCGCGCTCGAAGACGCCATCTCCAAAGCCAAGGGCCGCGTTATCGTCGCCACCTTCGCCTCGCAGATCTCGCGCCTGCAACAGATCGCCGATGCCGCCATCAAATTTGGCCGCAAGGTCTGTTTTGTGGGCACCAGCATGGTAGATAACAGCCGTATTGCCCGCAACCTCGGCTACCTGATCATTCCAGATGACTCGATCGTGCCGATCGAGACCGCTCTCAAACTGCCCGATGCCAAGGTAGCCATCATCTGCACCGGCTCGCAGGGGGAGCCATCTTCCATCATCGGCCGCCTTTCCGCCGGCACCAACCGCCAGTTCGATCTCAAATCCGGCGATACGGTCATCCTGTCCTCCCACCCCATCCCGGGCAACGAGGAAGCCGTCAGCAAGACCATCAACCGCATGATCCGCATCGGCGCCGAGGTCATCCACGGCGGAATCGCTCCGGTACACGTATCGGGCCATGCCAGCCAAGAGGAACAACGCCTGATGCTCAGCCTGGTGCGCCCGCGCCACTTCATCCCCATGCACGGAGAGTTGCGCCAGCTGCACCAGCACGCCCGCATCGCCGCCGAAATGGGCATTGCCGACAAGAACATCCTGATCATCGAGAACGGCCAGGTGGTGGAGTTTGAAAAGAAAAAACTGAAACTGGGCGAGCGCATCCCCGGCGGTTACATTGTGGTAGAAGGCGGCAAGATCGGCGAGAGCAACCCCAACCTGATGAAAGAACGTGAATTGCTGGCCAAATCCGGCATCTTCATCGTCAACCTCAGCATCGACAAGTACAGCAACCGCCTGCTCGATGACCCCGAGATCCTAACCCGCGGCTTCCTGGCCCCCGATGACGCTGCCACCCTCATCACCGGTGTGAAAAAACGCGTGGTCGATGTGATCCACGGCGGCGGCATGAGCGTGGAGCGCGACATCGTCGATGTGGTCAAAACCTACATCTACAACGAGACCAAACGCCGGCCCATGGTTTTCGTCACCATCTCGCGCGCCTAACCCCCGCAACAAACCTGCCCAAAAGCGGCTCCTCCTTCCTAAAGGCTGGTGCCGCTTTTTATATCCCGGCCAAATGCTGCTGCATGTGCTAGGGGCATCAATACCGTATTCCCAACTTGTCGCCAACCACGCCGGCAAAGCCCTTAAAACTGGCTTGCTCTTTAGGCGCCAACCGATTTTTTAAGCCAATGTTTCAGGCCACCCGTATCTCGCCGAATTCGTAGCGCGGTTTTTTGGGTTCCGGCATGTCTTTTTTCTTCAGGTTGTGCAATTTTCGGAACTTTCGGTTGGGATCTTGGGTAATTAGTACCAGAAACATACCGAACAAGATCGGCGCCCCGATCAACAGGATATACGCCAATTCGGTCGGAGTGCCCTCTATGAATGCGGCTAAGGCGATCAGGAACAACAACAGCAAGACCCCACCGCAACCAATGCCAGGCAGATAAGAGCGGAAACTTGCCTTGGCTGGCGCATGGATGCGCTGGTGGTACCCACAATAAACGCAAACAAAAGGCGAATCATACTTGATGTCGGTGGAATCAAAACTTTTGCTCAATAACTCTTTTTTTTGCAATTCTCCCAGTATCGATCTCCGGAAAACTGATAAGTTCTGTTCCGCTTCTTGCCGCATCTCGGCCTGGGCTTCTTCTACTCTTTCCGTTACCCATTTCTGGCAAGAAACAATGGTTTTCATCCGTCCGGCGATCGAAAAACTTTGTCCGCAATATTCACACACAAAAAAGGCAGAAACAGGTTGCTGGTATTCTTGCCGATAACTATAAATTTTGGGCATAAAAAACCTCCTACTGTCGCGTTTCTCTGCCAACGGCAGATCCAACAACCTCCGATCCGCCAATTTCATTCTACTGACTTTGCCACCCAAGTACCAGCGTCTCTGAACCTGCCCATGGCGCTACCAATTGGCGGGTTAGGCAAGATACGTAACAACCATGCGCTTCTCGAACCCTCGCCTGCCTATGGTATTTTGTACCTCTCTTCGGCCACCTTTACCCAGCCATCCACAAAAAAAAGCCCTGCCAATGGATGATTGGCAAGGCTAAATTTCTTTTGTTCGCCGATCGGCCGCTACGTATGCGCGATGATCGGATGCGGGCGGTACGGTTCTTCCAGGTACTTCATTTCATCCGCGCTCAACAGCACACCCAGCGAGGCAACCGCGTCATCCAGGTGGTGCGGCTTGGTCGCGCCAATGATCGGCGATACAACGCCCGGCTTGGCCAGTATCCACGCCAGCGCCACCTGCGCCATCGGCACGGCGCGCTTCTCGGCCAGTTCCACCACCCTTTGCAGGGTTATCTGGTTGTCGGCCTGTCCATAACGGCTGGTGGCAAGTTCGTCGGTCTGGTAGCGGATGGTGGCAGCATCGCCCTCGGCAGGCTTGCGCGCCAGCACACCCCTGGCCAGCGGCGAGAACGGGATCACCCCCACGCCCTGGTCCAGGCACTGCGGGATCATCTCGCGTTCATCTTCGCGATAAAGCAGGTTGTAGTGCGGCTGCATGGAAATAAATTTGGACCAGCCGCGCCGCTCCGCGGTATATTGCGCTTTGGCAAACTGCCAGGCATACATGGCCGATGCGCCAATGTAGCGCGCCTTGCCTGCCCGTACCACATCGTTAAGCGCTTCCATCGTCTCCTCGATCGGCGTCTCGTAATCCCAGCGGTGGATCTGGTACAGGTCCACATGGTCCATCCCCAGCCGCTTCAGGCTGGCATCGATGGAACTGAAGATGTGCTTGCGCGTGTTGCCGCGGTCGTTGGGGCCAGGCCCGGTTGGGAAGTACACCTTGGTAGCCACCACCACTTCGTCTCTGTTGGCGGCAAAATCCTTAAGTGCCTTGCCCACCACCATTTCGCTGGTACCTTCGCAATACACATCCGCCACATCAAAAAAGTTGATCCCCAGTTCCAGCGCCCGGCGAAGATACGGCCGGCTGGCCTCCTCATCCATTTCCCAGCCGCTGCCGCTGCCGGCATGGCCGTAACTCATGGTGCCCAGGCAAATGCGAGATACCTTTAAGCCAGAAGAACCCAATCGTACATAGTCCATTTCTTATTCTCCTTCTAACGCTTTTTATGGGTTGCCACCGGCCATTTGCCACCTGGCATTTTTTTGGCCGCTGCCTCCCAGACATGGTTCGTCACCACTCGGCCAGCCGGTTGGCAATGGCCCTGTCCACCTTGCCCATCGCCAAGGCGCCGGTTTGCTCCACAGGTACCCAGCAGGCCTGGCCTGCCAGCTGCCCAACTTCGGCCGTGGCCAGCCAGGCTTGTTCTACCAACCGAAAATGGCTGTAGGCATGTTTAACCTCCATGGCTACGCGCAGAAAATCCACCGTGATGCCATATTGCTGCATCATCCTCCGAATTGCCTCTTCCCGGTCCAGCTCCATCAGATCCGCCACTTCCACCGCCGGAAATTCCCACATCCCGCCCAACAAGCCTGTGTGGGGCCGCTGAACCAACAATACCTGGCCATTGCGCGTTGCCACCAGCGCTATTTTATATTTGGTTGGCACCGTTGCCTTGGCAGGCTTGCGTGGCCTGGCCATGGGGTTGCTTTTGCTGGCACACCATTCCGCCAACGGGCATTCGCCACAGGCTGGCGCCATCGGTGTGCATACCATCGAACCCAGATCCATCAGCGCCTGGTTGTAATCGGCAGACCTGCCGGTTGGCAGCATTTTCCAGCCCGCCCTGCGCACTTCTTCCATAAACTCTTTGCTGCCTGCCAACAGGTCTGTACCGCAAAGCCGCGCCAAAACGCGGTTCAGGTTGCCATCCACCGGCAGGGCATCGGCCCCAAAGGCAAAACTGGCCATTGCCGCGGCAGTATAGGGGCCCACACCCGGCAGGGTTGCAAGCTGGCTTTCGTCCCCGGGCAGTCTGCCGCCAAAGCGCTCCATCACTGCCTGCGCGCCCTCGTGCAGTTTTCTGGCCCGGCTGTAATACCCCAACCCCTCCCAGGCCTTTAATACCGCCGGTTGGCTGGCGGCCGCAAGAGCCGCCACTGTAGGGAACAATTCCATCCAACGCAGGTAGTAGGGCACTACCGTCTCTACCCTGGTTTGTTGCAGCATGATCTCGCTCACCCATACCCGGTACGGGTCGGCCACGTCTCGCCAGGGCATTTGGCGCTTATGGATGGCGTACCAATGGAGCAATGCGTTGGTTTGGGGCAACATAGGTTTGAGTTGGGAGTAGATAGCAAAAGCCTGGCGTTTTCGCCAGGCAGTGGGTTAGAACTGAAAGCCTTTTTTGGCTTCAACAACCTTTTGGTTGTAGTTGGAAATATAATCGGACAATTTGTCCTTCAGGCTGTACCAGTCTCTGCTGGCCAAAATTCGCTGCGCGTCTGGCAGGTCTGGCGCTAACAAGGCCACCTGGATCTGCGGATAATCGCCATAGATGGTCGCCCATGCTTCGGCGGGGCGCAGCCCCAGTTTTTGGATCGCCGGTATAAATTCGCGAATGACGAACTCGTAATACTCGCTCTCCTTGTCCGCGGTGATATCCCAGGTCATCAGCAACTTTACGGTCATGCTTCTTCCTTGCCCGCGCCGTTGCGGTTCGGGTCCAAAACGATCACCTTCATTTCTTCACCAATATTGTTGCGGGTCACCTTCAGGCTGGCCAATGGTTCAGGGTCGGCAATGCCCATTTCCTTCAAAAACTTCGTCAGCGGGTCTAATGGCAACTTGCAACCCGGCAAGGCGTAATGCATGGGTATGACGATGTTCGGCTCCAAAAGGCTGATCACCTCTGCCGCTTTGCTGGCATTAAGGCTGTTGCCGCCGCCAACAGGCACCAGGGCAATGTTGATGTTGCCCAATTCTTCGATCTCACTCTGGCTGGGAACCTGAGACAGGTCTCCCAGGTGGGCAACCGAAAGGCCGTCAAAATCGAAATGGAACAACAAATTTTTGTTGCCGTTATTCTTTTTGTTTTGTTCGGTCATCAGGCCGGTAATGAACACCCCGCCGATCTCAAACTCGCCCGGGCCGGCAAGCTTGTGGCTAACTCCCTTTACAACGCCCGCAAAGTTATGCCCGGGTGCGTCGTGGCTAATGGTTACAATATCCGCTTTTAACCTCAGCGGCTCAAACCCAACAACCTCGCTGTCAAACGGGTCTGTCACAATCGAGGCCATGCCGCGTTCCATAAATCGAAAACAAGATTGTCCGTACCAAACAATTTCCATAAATGATCTCCGGTATTTATTATACCTTTGGGGGCAAGCCCATATTGTTAAATATTTGGTAAAAAAAAGAAAACCACCCAAAGGGTCAATGTACCGATCGACTCGCTTGTGCCAGCCCTTTTATCGGCCGCTGGTTCGTGCTATTGTATTAATGGAGAGGCAGATCCTGCACCATAGCAAGGAACTGGAGGTAGCCATGACAACCCTTGAAAAGATCGAGCTGTTCAACATCTTGCTTGCCGATGACGGCACAGAAAACATGCGCGCCGCCATCCAATTTTTGGCGGATATGCCCCAAGGCAAGCCGTTCAGTATCACCTCGCTGCGGGTTTTTACCCCCACCGAAGGTTCTGAATTTGCCCGCGTAGACGCGGAAAGCCAGCACACCCGCAACCTGCTTAAAAGCCGCCACTTCCACTACACATCAGAAATGGTGCAAGGAGACCCGGCGCCGTTGATCTTGAAACACGCCGAGGCCCACCACCCAGACCTGGTAGTGCTGGGCAGCAAGGCGGTGGGCAAACTTGGCGGCCTGCTTGGCAACGTGGCCAGCGATGTGGTGCACGGCGGCAAGTGGCCGGTGCTGATCGCCCGCCAACCTTACAACGGTTGCAAACGGGTGCTATTGGCCACCGATGGCTCTGAAGCCAGCGGACATACCGCCGCGTTCCTCAACCACTTCCCCCTGCACAAAGGAGCCAGCCTGGATATTTTGCACGTGGTGCCGCCTGTGCAGGTCACCTACCCCATCGAACCCGCCGGCATGGCCATCGCCGCCATCTCGCCAGAAGATGAAGAGCGCATCAACCACGATAACCTGGAACACGGTGCCAAAATACTCGAAGCCGAAAAAGGCATGTTGCCGTCCTTCGCCAATATCACCACCCACCTGATGTTGGGCGACCCGGTCGAGCAGATCCTCTCTTTTGCCCGTGCCGAACATGTGGACCTGCTGGTGTGCGGCTCGCGCGGCACCGGCAACCTGGCCGGCTGGCTACTCGGCAGCATCAGCCGCGATCTGGTTCGCCGCGCCCCTTGCAGCGTTCTGGTGGTCCGCAACGAACGTTTTTCGGCACCATCGATCCCATAAAACAACAGCCCCAGGCATGCCTGGGGCTGTGTGGTTGTATGAAAAAAGATCTGTTCAGGCGTTGGCGCGCTGGGGGCTTCTGGCGGCAGCCCAATCCTTTAGGGCAAAGGGCAAGTACAGCAGCGTAAAGGTCACCAGGCCGATCAATTCCAAAAACGGGATGTAAAACGGCCATGCCGGCAGCATGTCGATCACCGAAGCCGTATCGGGCTTGCGATTGATGAACAGGTAATTGCTGCCCAACCCCATATTGATGAAGAACACGATCGCCATATAAATGTTGGCAACCACCATCACCCGCAGCAGGCTCTTCCAGGTGGGCCTAAAACCCTCCGCCACCGTCATCCAAATGCCGGCCATTATCAGCAGGCTGTGGTTGGTAAAGGTTTGCAAATAGCGGAAGTGCGGAAAACCGTAAATACCGCTCTCAGGCGTTAGCACCGCCTGCAAGGCACCGCCAATGCCCAAAAAATAAACAAACGGGTAAATTGTCTCGTTTTTGGTCACCAGCATAAACCCCGCCAGCCAGATCATCACACTGCACATATGCAACGGCAGCAAGGTATCCACCGTCCAGGTTCCATTCACAACATTCCACAAATGCCAGCTGGATTCGATCGTCCACAAACCGATCGCCATGCCCCAGCGCACGCGCGCCTTGGCGGCATCGCTAAGCCCTTTGGCGTTGAAGATCAAAACAATGATCACCAGGTCCACCAACAGGCTGGCAAGGTGGGCAGTGCCAAACAAAACAAACGGCGCGCCACGGTAATCTACAGCAAAAAATTGCGCAATATCCATAAGGGCTCTCCTGTGCAAATGTTTGGCTGATTATAACATCTGGCACAGGATGCTTGACGAATAACAACCCCAACAGGTAAAATAATCTCCGTGCCGGGGCGATGGCGGAATAGGCAGACGCAACAGACTTAAAATCTGTCGACGCAAGTCGTGAGGGTTCGACCCCCTCTCGCCCCACTAAAAAATCTTCCTCCAAAAATCGCGAGGCCCCTTCGGGACCCCCTCCCGCCCCACACAAAAATCTTCCTCCAAAAATCGCGAGGCCCCTTCGGGACCCCCTCTCGCCCCACACAAAAATCTGAAACACCATCAAGTCGCGAGGCCCCTCCGGGACCCCCTCTCGCCCCGACCACGAGACACACCAAGACACCGTAGGGGTCGTCGCCCAAACCAGCCAGGCGCACACGCCCAAAACCCGCGCCACCGGCAACCACCACCCCGCATAACAACAAAGGCGACCCGCCGCGGCAACGCCGCGGACACCCCCGCCCCCAAACCCGAACCCGCGCCATCGGCGCGCCGGGGCGATCTTTCCCTCGACCTGGGCCGAACCCCAAAATACCCGCTTCCAAAAAAGACGTTCAACCGCTCTCTTGCCGATCGCCCCCTACAAAGACCCCGCATCTCCAACCCCGCCATTGGCACACCATGACACCGTAGGGGTCGTCGCCCAAACCAGCCAGGCAC
>SXGU01234768.1_pt1 | contig 15553 bp, 15 predicted proteins | sample 3174531 | NCBI WGS metagenome assembly SXGU01 (sample SAMN11356863, study PRJNA531348) | freshwater metagenome | isolation source: freshwater sample F1-140 | place: China: Fuxian Lake, Yuxi | collected 2017-12-25
CAAACGCAGCCACACGGGCCGATCCTGATCCTCGACGAGGCCACATCGGCACTCGACAGCGAATCCGAGCGCGCGGTGCAGGAGGCGCTGGAAACCCTGATGCGGGGGCGTACCACCCTGGTCATCGCGCACAGGCTATCCACCGTCGAACACGCCGATCGTATCGTGGTACTGGCGCAGGGACGCATCGCCGAGATCGGCAGCCATGCCGAGTTGCTGGCGGCCGGCGGTTTATATGCCAGCCTTCACCGACTTCAGTTCGCCGAAACCGCATGAAAATTCTTCACACCGAAGCCTGGAATTGTTTCGAGGAGTCCTCGTTGTGAAAATTCTTCACACCGAGGCCTCCTGTGGCTGGGGCGGACAGGAGATCCGCATCCTTGAAGAGTCGCACGGCCTCATCCAGCGCGGTCATCAGGTCAGCATTGCCTGCCCGGCGCATGCACGCATGACCGCCGAGGCGGCGCGCTTCGGCGTGCCAGTCACCGCGCTGCCGATCGAGTTCAAGACCGTTGCGGGTTTCCGCGCGCTTCGCCGCCATCTCGCCGAGGCCCGCCCCGATGTCGTGAACACCCACAGCTCTGCAGATTCCTGGCTGGTAGCACTGGCCTGCGCCACACTCACCTCGCCGCCCGCAATCGTGCGCACGCGCCACATCTCGGCCCCGGTCTCCGGCAATTTCGCCAACCGCTGGCTTTACCGGCAGGCAGGCGCGGTGGCGACCACCGGCGAGAGCCTGCGCCGGCACCTGCTCGACACTCTCGACCTCGACCCGGCTCGCGTCACCTCGGTGCCGACCGGCATCGATACGGAACGCTTCGTACCGGCCGACAAGGCCGCGGCCAAGTCGGCGCTCGGGCTCGATCCGCGGCAGCGGAATGTCGGCATTGTGGCCACCCTGCGCAGCTGGAAGGGCCATCTCTTTTTACTCGATGCGTTCGCACAATTGCAGCGGCCGGATATCCAGCTCGTGATCGTCGGCGAGGGGCCGATGCGCCAGCCGATCACGGAAAAGATCGCCGCACTAGGCCTCGGCGATCGTGTCACGCTGGCAGGCCAGCGCACCGACCCGGAGCGCTGGCTGCAGGCGCTCGATGTCTTTTGCCTGCCTTCGTACGCGAACGAGGGCGTGCCGCAGGCGATACTGCAGGCCATGCTATGCGCCCTGCCCATAGTCACCACCCCGGTGGGCGCAATCCTCGAAGCCGTTACGGACAACAACTCCGCCCTGGTCGTCGCGCCGCAGGATGGGGGCGCACTGGCGACCGCAATCGCCCGCCTGCTCGACGACCCCGGCCTCGCCGCCGCGCTGGGCGCGGCGGCGCGCCGTCGTGCCAGCGCCGACTTTTCGAAGAAAACTATGCTCGATGCGATGCAGGCAATCTTCGCCACGGCATTGCGGCCGGCGACCGCGCAGCAGGCCCGGCGATGATGCCAGCGCCCGCCCGCATCCTCTTCGTCACCGTCTCACGCATAGGCGACACCCTGTTTTCGACGCCGGCCCTACGCGCGATTGCCGCCGCCTGGCCGGACGCCGAAATCACGGTACTGGGACATCCAAAGCGCGTCGAGGTCTTCGCCAACCTCCCTTGGGTGACGCAGCTCGGCTCGATTACAAAAACCAGCGCCAAGTGGAAACGCCTCTGGCCGCAACGCGGCTTTGACCTCGCCTTCGTCTTCGGTTTCGACGAAGCGCTGGTCGACTATGCTCTGGCGGTGTCGCAACGGGTGGTTGCTTTCCGCCAGGAGAGCGATTACCTCAACTCGCGGCTGACCCAAGCGGTGCCGGTGCCGGCCTTCCAGAGCGAGCACGCAGTGCTGCAGTTGCTGCGCCTGCCGGCCGCGCTCGGCATAGCCGCCGGCAGCCTGCGGATCGCCTACCGCGCGACAGCGGACGAAACGGCACAGGCCCGACGCCGGATAGAGCAGGTGGGGTTCGACGGCGCGCGGCCGCTGGTCGGCCTGCAGGTCGCCAGCTTCCAGACCAAGGCCTATCGCGACTGGCCGATCGAAAATTTCCTCGCCTTGTGTGAAAAGGTTTCGCAGCAGTGGCCGCAGGCACGCTTCCTGATCTTCGGCGGCAGCGAAGAGCAGGAACGTACGCGCTGGCTGGCGGCGGCGCTGGCCGGGCGGGCCGCCGATTTCTCCGGGCGCCTCAGCTTGCGCGAAACCGGCGCGCTGATGCACTGTATTTCGCTCTATGTTGGCGTCGACACCGGCCCGACGCACATCATGAGCGCGTTCGACACGCCACTGGTAGCGCTCTACCACTGCCTGTCCTCGTCCCGTCACACCGGCCCGCTGCAGCACCCTGCGGCGTGGCTGATCGACCATCCCGACGGCGAGGCGGGATGTTCCGAAACATCCACCATGGCACAGATTTCGGTCGACACCGTCTTCGCCGCGGTAGCCGATGCCTTGCGCCACCATCCGCCGCCATGAGATTCGCCCTGTTCACCACCAACCTCGCCGGCGGCGGTGCCGAAAAAGCCCTGGCCAAAATCGGAGCCGGCCTCGCGGCGCGCTGCCACGAGGTCGCTTTCATCGTCGGCGAGGATGCCGGTAATTACCCACCGCCCGCCGGCTGCCGCTTCCACGTCCTGGCGGCGCGTGCCGGCCACGGCTGGCTGAGCAAACGACGGCTGGCCTGGCGCTTGCGGCGCCTGCTGGCGGCGCAGCCGCCCGACCTGCTGGTATCCACCCTGCCTTTCGCCGACGAAGTCGCGGCGCTGGCGGACATCCCGCACCATGTCTGCCGCATCGCCAACACACTGTCGGCCGAGATCGCGCGCCTACCGGCAGGCAAGGCACAACGCCGCGCCGCGCGCTATCGCCGGCTATACGGTGCACGACCGCTGGTCGCCGTGTCGCAGGGCGTGGCTGCCGACCTCCAAGAAAGCTTCGGCATCGCCGCCAGGCGCATTACGGTGATTGGCAACCCTTTCGATTTCGCCGCGATTCGCGCCCTGGCCGCCGAACCCTGCCCGCAACGGCCTGCAGAACCCTACATCCTGCACGTTGGTCGCTTTGCCGCACAAAAGCGCCATGACCTGCTGCTTGCCGCGTTCGCACAACTGCGATCGGACCATCGGCTATTTCTGCTAACACCGCCCGCCGCTGGACTTGCCACGCTGATCGCAAGGCATGGCCTGGAGCACCGTGTCGCCAGCGCCGACTTTCAGGCCAACCCCAACCCGTGGATGGCCGCAGCCGACCTGCTGGTGCTGTGTTCCGATCACGAAGGCCTACCCAACGTGTTGATCGAGGCGCTCGCCTGCGGCACGCGCGTGATCAGCACCGACTGCCCCTCCGGCCCGCGCGAAATCCTCGCCGGCGAACTGGCACAGTGGCTGCTGCCATGCAACGACGCCACCGCGCTGGCGCGCACCATGCAGATGGCGTTGGCGGCGCCGAAGCCGGCCGCGCAAACTGTTGCAGCGGCGCTGGCGCCCTACGTCGCGTCGAGGACCCTCGACGCCTGGGAATCCCTTGCGCGAGAGAGCTTCTGATGTGCGGCATCCTGCTTGCCGTCGGCGACATCTTTCGCGCCGATTTCGACGCGGCGCTGGCGGCGCTGAGATCGCGCGGCCCCGACGCGCGTGAATTGCTGGCCCACGGCGATGCGCTGCTCGGCCACGCACGGCTAGCGGTGATCGACGTCGTCGGCGGCTGCCAGCCGATGACGACGGCAGGTGGGCGGCTGGCGATGGTCTATAACGGCGAGATCTACAATTTCGCCGCGCTGCGCCGCGAACTCGAAGCCGCCGGCCATGCCTTCGCCACGCGCTCTGACAGCGAAGTGCTGCTGACCGGCTACCTGCACTGGGGCGAAGCCGTGCTGGAAAAGCTCGACGGCATGTTCGCCTTCGCCATTCACGACAGCGCCGACGGCAGCGTCTTTCTCGCCCGCGACCGGCTCGGCATCAAGCCGCTGTTCTGGGGCGAGCATGCGAACGGCCTGGTGGCAGCCTCGACGCTGGCGCCCTTCTTCGCCTTCACCGCGTTTCCGAAAGCGCTCGACGCCGAAGGCCTGCGCGACTACCTGGCCTTCCAGACGCCGCTGGCGCCGCACACGCTGGTGCGCGGCATCCACGCCCTGCCGCCGGGCAGCTGCCTGCGCTGGATGCCGAAAGTCGGCGCCGGCGGGACGCCGCGACAATGGTGGACCATCCCCGCTGCCGGCGAGAAGGTGCCGACCCGCGAAGCCCTGGTGGAGGAAACCGACGCCCTTCTGGCGAAGGCGGTGCAGGACCAGTTGGTGGCCGACGTGCCGCTCGGCGCCTTCCTCTCCGGCGGCATCGACAGCAGCCTCGTGGTGCACTACATGGCACAGGCCGGTGCGGCGCCGCTCAAGACGTTCAGCGTGCGCTTTGCCGAACCCGGCTTCGACGAAAGCCCAGCCGCGCAGGCAGTGGCCGAGCGCTACGGCACCGAACACCATGTCCTCGACGCGCCGCAACTCACGGCCGACACGCTGGCCGCGGCGCTGGCCGACCTCGACCAGCCGCTCGCCGACCCGGCCTACATCCCGACCTGGGCGCTGGCGCGCCTGACGCGGCAGCACGTGACCGTGGCGCTCTCGGGCGATGGCGGCGACGAGCTGTTCGCCGGCTATCCGCGCTTCCTCGACGGCGCCGACCGCTACCCCGACAGTGCCGGCAAGCACCTGCTGCGCACCCTGCTGCGCCATGGCCTGGCCCCGGCCAGCCTGAGCCGGCGCGCGCTGGCCGGGGCCGAACTGCTGCTCTACCGCCGCGTCGAACTCGGCGACTACCGCGGCAGTCGCAAGGATTTGCGTGCCTACCTCGCCGCGGACGTCGCCCGCGCCGCGCGACCGGAACGCACGCTGGAGCTCTGGCGCGAACTGGCCGCCCGCCACGGCAACTACGACCGCGGCGCGCTGCTGCGCGCCGACCTGTGGACATATCTCTCGGAAAACTGCCTGGCCAAGACCGACCGCGCCAGCATGGCCCACGGCCTTGAGGTGCGCGTGCCGCTCCTCGCCAACGCTATCCAGGACCGCATGCTGCGCCTGCCGGCGGCGGTGCATTTCGATGCCAGCGGCGGCAAGGCGATTCTGCGCGCGCTGGCGCGCAAGCATCTGCCAGAGGCGGTATGGAATCGTGGGAAGCACGGCTTCTCAGTACCGCTGCGCAGCAACTTTGCCGGCCCGTGGCACGAGTGGTGCGAGGCGCAGTTGGCGGCGGCTAGAATGCGCGCACCGTGGCTCGACGCCGGTGCCCTCGCCGCGCTGTGGCAGGAGGCTGGACGCGGACGCGGCAATGTGCGCCTGTGCTACACCTTCGCTGTGCTGCTGGCCTGGCTCGAACGGCATCCCCTCGCGCTCTAGCGCTACGCAATCGACATGATGGAGCAATGCAAATGGCCGCTGCCGGATCGATGAAGAACATGCGCGTTGCGCTGCTCGGCGGCGGCGGCTTCATCGGTACCAACCTGGCTTTGGCCCTGGCCGGAAAGGTCGCCCTGTTGCGCGGGTTCGGCCGGCGCCGGATCTTCCCGACGGCATGGCAGGGATTGCCGTGGACCGACGGCGAAATCGGCAGCGCCGACGTGCGGCAGGTGATTTCCGGCTGCGATACGGTGATCCATCTCGCCGGGACCTCTACCCCAGGCACGGCCGACCGCCGGATCGCCGACGATGCCGAAGTTAATGTCATCGACACGTTGAAGTTGCTCGACCAGTGCGCCGAACTCGGCGTGGGTCGGGTGCTGTTCATTTCCTCGGGCGGCACGGTGTATGGCGTGCCGCAGCAGCTTCCCACCCCGGAGCAGGCGGCAACCGACCCGATCACGGCGTACGGGGTAGCCAAGCTGGCAATCGAAAAGTACCTGAAGGTGTATCGTCAACAGCGCGGCCTCGACTATCGCATCCTGCGCGTGGCGAATCCCTACGGCCCCTACCAGACCACGCGCAAGGCGCAGGGCGTTGTGGCGGCGGTGATCGCCAGCGCCCTGCACGACACGCCGTTGCAGATCTGGGGCGACGGCGGCGTGGTGCGCGACTATGTTTATGTCGGCGACGTGGTCGACGCCGTGGTCAAGGTGCTGGGCCACGCGGGCGAGTCGCGGGTCTTCAACGTCGGCAGCGGCAGGGGCCACGACCTGCTGGAAGTGGTGCGCGCCGTGGAGTTGCTGGCCGGGCGCAAGCTGCGCCTCGACTTTCTGCCGGCGCGACCGGTCGATGTGCCGGTCAGCATCCTCGATCCGGGGCTGGCCGGCCGCGAACTGGGCTGGCACTGCGCGACGTCGTTCGAATCCGGCCTGGCGCAGACCCTGCAGTGGGCGCGGAACTTCGAAAGCGGAGCAGCCGCCCATCTATAATCATCCACCTCCGGGATGCGCGGCGCCTCCGTGCCGGTCCGCGGCCCGCCACACGAGCAGACGAGGTTACCCGTCATGAGCAAGTTCATCCGGCCGGACGGCCGCACCGCCCGGCGCCTGAAGAAGCTGCGCTGGATGTTTTCCGCACCGGAATGGGCGGAAAACCGCGGCATCAGCCTGCCGGTGCGGCATCCGCTGATTGCGCCGGGGATCCGGAAAAAGATTTTCTTCGGCGAATACGAGGCCAAGGAATCGGACATCGTCGACAAGCGGCTCGATTCCGGCGACGTGGTGATGGAAGTCGGCGCCGGCATCGGCTACCTCTCGGCCCTGTGCGCCAAGCGCATCGGCAGCGACCGGGTGCACGCCTACGAGGCGAATCCGGCAATGATGGCGGTGATCACCGCGACCCACAGCCGCAACGGCGTTGCGCCACGGGTGGTCAACGCCATGATGGCGCGTGGCAGCGGCGTATGCACACTGCACGTGGAAGAGGAATTCTGGGCCTCTTCCACGGTTGCCGGCAGCGCTTCGGCAAAGCAGGTGGACGTACCACAGATCGACCTCAACGAGGAGTTCGCCAGGGTTCGCCCAAGCTTCCTGATCATCGACATCGAAGGCGGTGAAATCGAGTTCTTCGAATACGCCAGACTCGACGGTCTGCGCAAGATATGCATCGAGACCCACCCCGGCATGATCTCCAATGCGGCGATCAACAAGATGCTGGCCGACCTGATTGCCAAGGGTTTCCTTATCGACTTCACGCTGCTGCGCAAGAACGTCTTCTACCTCTACCGCGAGCAAGCTCCGGCGCAATGATTTCCGCAGGGCAATTCAAGGCATTCGTGGTCAGCTTGGCCGGCTCGGCCGACCGCCGCCGTCTGATGGCCGGGCAGCTCGACCAGCCGGGGTTTCCGGCCTGGGAATTTCTCGATGCCGTCGAAGGACGCAAGCTCGCCGCGGACGAATTGAGCCGTCGCTACGACGACGAATCCGCGCGCCGGCGCTACGGCAAGGCGCTGTCGCCCGGGCACGTCGGCTGCGCCCTGAGCCACCTCGATGCCTATCGCCGGATAGTGGATGAGGGGCTCGCCGCGGCGCTGATCCTCGAGGACGACGCCTTGATCGGCGAGCACGCACTGCAGGTCCTGGATCGTCTGCTGGCCCGCCTCGACCCCGACCAGCCGAAGCTGATCCTGCTCTCGCATGCCAAGTACTACAGGCCTTTTGGCGGCTGGCGCCTGGATCGCGAGCGCAAGGTCTACCCCATCCACATGGCACGCGGCACCCATGCCTATCTCGTTACCCGGGCCGCAGCCCGCCAGATGCTCGCAGCCATGCCGCGCGTCACCGTGGTGCCGGACCATTGGGAGCTGATCCGCGACCTGTGCCGTATCAGCGTCCAGGCGGTGGTGCCATACCCGATCGGCCGCTCGCCGGTGGCCGGCTACTCGGGCATGCCGACAGCGGCGCCCGAGCGCGGCAAGGGGCGCGGTCGAGGTGAGCGCTGGCCCCGGCTGCGCTTCCAGCTGGGCAAACTGCTGCATGGAAGCCGCAAGCAGCCTGCCAGCTGGTAATACCGGAGCAAATCAAGGATGGCGCGCGACCACCTGATCGTCAATCATTCGTGGTTCAGCCCGCCGATACTGCAAGCGCTCGCAGCACGCGACATCACCGTGCATATGGATGCTTGGGACACGCTACCGGCGGCCGGCGACAGGCTGCTGGGAGCCAACATCTGGTTCTATGACGCCCTACGCCACCCGCTAAAGGTGGCGCTTCTGCGACGTCGCCTGGCCCCGCATAGAGTTCCGCTGTTCGCCTGGAATCAGGACGCCCCGCATTATCTGAATCGCGCTCCCTGGCGCCTCGATTTGCTCGATCGCTTCCGTCTCCTCGACATCTACGCCACGCATACCCTGGCCGACACGCGCCGCCGCTTCGCCGAAGCCGTGCTCTTCCTTCCGAATGCCGCCGATACTCAGCGCTACCACCTCCGCGGCGCGACACTGGCCGGGCTGCGCGACTCGGTTCGTTATGAATACGACGTAAGCTTCTTCGGCGCCATGGATGGCAGTCGCTACAAGGAAATGCGCAGTCGCCAGGAATTCTTCGCCGCACTCGGCGAACGACTGCAAGCACGCGGCATCCGCTTCCTGTTCCGCGAGGCCGGAAGCATGCGCGCGGACGAACAGGTGGAGCTAATCCAGACCAGCCGCATCAACCTCAACTTCGGCGCCTCCTGCGACTTCGGATCGCCCGTCGCCTCAGGCCTGCCAGAGCGCTGTTACGGGATTCCGGCCTGTGGTGGCTTTCTGCTCTGCGACAAGCGCAGCCACGCCCGCGACGACTTCACGCCCGGCGAGAACTGGGCCGAATTTGACGGATTGGACGACTGCGTTGCCAAGATCGAATACTGGCTGGCGAACTTCGGTGCCGCCCGCGACCTGGCCGAGCGCTGCCACGCCCATGTCATGGCACGGCACACCTACGCCCAGCGTGCGGCGACCCTGCACCAGGCCTTGCTGGACTGGCACGCTGGAAAGCGCGGGATGCTCGCGTGAGCGCACCGACCCTTTCCATCGTCATGCCGGTGTACAACGTCGCGCCTTACCTGCGGCGCTGCCTTGAAAGCCTCGCCGCACTGACGCCACCGGCCGACGAAATCATCGTGGTCGACGATGGCTCGACCGACGAGTGCCCGCACATCCTTGCTGAGTTCGCGCCGCGCCTGCCGCAGATGCGGGTTATCCGCCAGGAAAACGGTGGCCTCTCGGTGGCGCGAAACACCGGCCTCGATGCGGCGCGAGGAAAATATCTCGCCTTTGTCGACTCGGATGACTTCGTTGAACCGGAGGCCTACGCCGAGGCGCTTCGGGAGGCCGAGGACGGGCAACTTGACATGGTGCTGCAGAATGCCAGCTACCACTTCGAGGGTCGCCAGGCGGACAGCCTGATTTACAGCGATGCCGCTGTGACGGGCATCGTTCCAGGGCGCGAGTGGCTGCGCCAGCGCCTGCGCGCAGGGCGTTTCGTGCATATGGTCTGGATGCACCTTTATCGGCGCGAGTTCATCGAAGCCAATGCCTTCCGGTTTGTGCCAAAGCTGGTCCATGAGGATGTGATTTGGACCACGAGGGCGCTGCTTTCGGCCGCTCGAGTTCGTTACAACGGACGTCTAGCTGTTCACTACCGGATTCCTCTGAGGACATTGAGCCAGGAGCGCCTGCGAATCGTCGTGGAAAGCAGTGTGGTCAATGCAAGAGCCCTAGCCTCAATATCCGCAGCAATTGAAAATGATGCCGAATTGCGGCGACTCCTCGATCACCAGCTGGTCGACGGCGCACTGTCAATATTCCACAAGCTGGCGAAAATGCCCGATCGACAAACCGCCAATGCCACCCTGGTTAGCCTCCGGCAGGACGGATTCCTCAGCCTGCTGTGGCAGCGCGCCGGCGACTTTCCCCAGCGCCGCAGGATCACCCGGGCCTGGCTGCGATCCTGGCTGATCGGCTGCGGCAAATGACGTCGGCGGGAAAGCTGTTCTGGCAGGCCTGGCTCGCCGCGATCGTTTTTGTCTTTCCCATTCCGCATACCATCGCGCTGCGCAATCTGCTTCTGCTGCTCGGGTTACTGGCCCTTCTGGCTACGCTGCGCAGCGCGCGGCGTCCATGCGCAGTAACACCACTGATATCGGCCGGATGGGCGCTGGCGGCAACCACGGCATGGCTGCTCCTCCATTCGCTCGCCGTGGCGCCGGCGCCGACTCTTGCACTCGACCACCTGCGCGGCGATTGGCTGTTACCACTATTCACAGCAGCGCTGGCGGCCTACGCTGCCGCAAGAATCGAATCCCAGCGCGCAACCGCCGCGGTCATCGCGGCTCTACTGGGGCACATGTTGTGGGTTTTCGGCTGGCAGGCTTGGATTTGGATCGCCGCCGGCATGAGCAACAGCTGGCCTGTCATAACAGTTCCATTCGGCCAGAACGATTTTCAAAGCAGCCTCAACGGCTTTCTTCTCGCCGTTCTCCTCGCCGAGCGCGTCGCTGTAAACCTTTCCGGCCTGCGAACCGCAACGCTTTCGGCACAGCTGGGCTGGATTTCGCTGTCAATCTCGCTGCTGGCGGATATTGTCCTGCGTTCGCGAAATGGCACCGTCGCCAGCATATCGCTGCTACTCGCGGCTCTTGTCATAGTTGGCTTGCGCAGCAGACGTGTACTACTCCTGCTGGTGCTAGTCGGTGCATTGGGCGGAGCATCCGTGGCGCTGGACTCCCGTTGGAGCGGCCTCAAGGAATCCCTTGCGGTTGGATGGAGTTCTTCCAGCAGCTACTGGCTTGACGGGAACAAGACGCTTCGACCCCTCACTCCATCAGGCGCGGCGCTGGAGGAGTCAGCCTACCTCCGTGCCGCCTGGGCGCACCAGGCCGTGCAGGCGATCACCGAACATCCGCTCGGCCTCGGCTTTGGTCGCGACGCCTTCGGTCGCGCAGTCGAAATGAAGTACGGCCACGGGGGCATGGTCAGCAGCCACAGCGGCTGGCTTGATTTCGCGCTTGCAGCCGGTCTGCCGGGGCTGGTGTTGCTGCTGGCGACTGCGGGACTGGCGATCCGCGCCGGCTGGCGACAGTTCCACGTCCATGATGACCCGGCCGGGCTGATGTTGTCGTTTCTGGTCGGCAGCTACCTTCTGCGCTGCCTGCTCGACGGCCACATGTCGGGCTGGCGCTTGTCGCTCTTTGCCTTCATCTGCGGCGTATTGATTGCGGCGATGAAGCGTCCGCCCCAAGGCGCATGAAGCTGGTCCAGATCAACCTCCAGCCGCACTTCGGCGGCGGCGAGGTGTACACCGCCTTCCTCTGCCGGGCGCTGTCCCAGCTCGGCGTTGCTACGCGCCTGCTGGTCCATCCAAGCGCCGGGTACTGGGACGGCCTCGACCTGCCGGCCGACACGGAGCGCATTGCCGTCGCCGCGCCCTCCGAACTGCCGCAGCACCTTCCCGGCGGTCCCCTCTGGCTGCTCTCGCACGGGCCGCTGCCCGCCAGCCTGCGCGCACCGGCAGCGGGACGGCTGCGCAGCGCGATTGCCCACATGCCGGTGCAGGGCCGCGACCCGCGCGCCTTCGCCGATCACGACCGCATCTATGCCGTGTCGGGCTGGGTGCGCGACGGCCTGCTGGCCGCCGGGCTGCCGGCCTGGGAGGCGCCGCTGTACGGCGTCGCCGAACTCGGCGCCCGGGCAGGCGACGCGCCGATCGCCCGGCGCAGCCGCTACGACTGGGACCGGCGCAAGGGACGGGATCGCCTTTTCGGCGCGCTCGAACCGCTGGTCGAATCGCTGCGCCGGCACCCGCGCTTCGAGCGCCGTCCAGGCCTGACGCTGGGTATCGTTTCGCGCCTGACGCCGATCAAGCAGTTTCCCCTGATGTTCTCCCATCTGGCGCCCGCGCTGGAGAAACGCCCGCAGATCAACCTTGAGATCTTCGGCAGCGGCGGTTACGCCTCGGTGCGTGACCTCGACCGCGCGCTGGCCGCGCTGCCATCCGACCAGGTGCGTTTCTGGGGCCAGCAGGGTAATGTCGGAAGCATTTACCGGCAGATCGATTACCTGCTTTCCGGCCTGCCGGAAAAGGAAGCGCTGGGCCTCAACGTCATCGAGGCGCAGGCCTGCGGCACGCCCGTCATCGCGGTGCATGCGCCACCCTTCACCGAAACCGTGAGCAGCGGCCTGACGGGCTTTCTGTACCGTGATCCGCGCGAAGACGCCGGCGCCGACTTCGGTCGATTGCTCGATGAACTGCTGGAGGGCCGGCCGCGACCAAAGCCGGAACTGGCCGAAGGCCACCTTGCGCGATTTTCGCTCGATGCCTTCGTCGAGCGCCTGCGTCCCGTCGTTGACGACGCGCGACGTCAGACCAGCCGCGAATAAAGCGCCACCAGCCGGGCTGCCATGCCGGCCGGATCGAGCGCACTGACGCTTGCGCGCGCGGCATCGCGCATGGTCGACGCGCGCGCGCACAGATCATCGAGGCCGGCGGCGATCGCCGGCGCATTCCCGGCCTCGACCACCGTGCCGCTATGCGGATCCAGCAATTCGGCGGCGCCGCAGGTGGTGGTGGTCAATACCGGCAGGCCGCAGGCCAGGGCTTCCAGCACGGCATTGGGCAGGGGGTCGTAAATGGTCGGCAGGGCAAAGACGTCCGCCGCGCCGTAGAAGGGGCGGACATCCTGCTGCGGACCGAGAACCATCACGCGGCCATCCACGCCGAGGGTCTGCGCCAGCTTGCGCATCAGGGCTTCCTGCTTGTCGCGGCCGACGACCCAGAGCAGTGCATCCTGGCGGCGCATTTCCGCCAGGGCCCGCAGCAGCGTCGGCAAGCCCTTGCGCTCGTAGCCCGAACCGACGAAAAGCATCAGCGGCGTTGCCGGATCGACGCCGGTCTTGCGCCGCAGCGCTAGACCCTGCTCGTCGCGCAGGCGCGGATGGAAATGCTCCAGGTCGATGCCGTTGTGGATGACGTGCAGCTTTTCGGCGGCGACGCCGAAGCGGCGCGCGATGTCGTCCCTCACCATGCGCGAATTGCAGACCACGGCGCGCAGGCGCGGATGGCGGAACATCTCCGCCTCGGCGCGCAGGGTGTAACGATGCCAGGGCGCGAAGCGGTCCGTGGCGCGGCCGCGCAGATCCAGCCAGGTGGCGTGGACGCCGTCGCCGGCGCGGGAGATGTCGCAGCCGGGGATGCGTTCGTGGCTCTGCACCAGATCGAAGCGACCTTCGGCGATCAGGCCCTGCACGGCACGGCAAAACGAAGCGTCGCGCCAGGTGCGGCCCAGGTAGAAGGGGGACAGGCGCAGGCTATGCACTCCGTCGGCCGCCTCGCCCTGCCACTGGCGCGCGACCAGGGTGACATCGACGCCCTTCGCCGCCAGGGCGATGATGGCCCGCTCGACGAAGCGCTCGGCGCCGCCGAAGGGCGTGTACTTCTGCCGGACGATGGCAAGCTTCATCGCGATTCCCGTCAGGCGCGCGGCGCCACCGAAATCGCCAGCAGTTCTTCGCAGGCGGCGAGCACCTGCGCCACGGGCAGCGTGACCAGGCAGTCGCTGACCTTGCTGTCCTCGCAGCCGGCGCGGCCGCAGGGGCGGCAGGGATGCGTCAGCGAAGCGACGACGCGGTGGCGCGCGCCGCCGTCGTTGTCCCACGGCCCCCATTCGCGATCGCCCGAAGGGCCGAAAATGCCGATGGTCGGCGTGCCCATGGCGGCGGCGATGTGCATCGGCGCCGAATCGACGCCGACGAAAAGCCGCGCGCGCGCCGTCAGCGCGGCAAGCTCCTTGAGCGAAAGCTGGCCGGAAAAGTCGAAAGTCGGCGCGGCAGGCACGGCGATTTTCGCTCGCGCGGCCTGCACCGCGGCGATCAGCGCCTTTTCGCCGGCATCCGGCGCCGAACTGAGGACGATGGGCAGGCCCTTTGCCGCCAGCGCGTCGCACAGCGCCGCCACGCGCTCCGCCGGCCAGCATTTGAAGGCCCAGCGCGACGCCGGGTGCACATGGACGAAGCCGCCGCGGGCCAGGCCGTGCGGCGCCAGCAGGGCGTCGACGCGGGCCTCGGCGGCGGCGCCCGGCACCATGGTCACGCGCATGTCTCCCGGCGCCGGCTCGATGCCCAGCACGCGCAGGCTGTCGAGATTGGTGTCGACGGTGTGGCGGTCGGGATGGGATTGCGCCGGATAGAGGTGGCTGAAGCTCTGCGCCCAGAAACCGGGGCGGAACTTCGGCGCCACGGCCCAGCGCGGCCGCAGCAGGCGCACCAGCCAGGCGCCGCGGGTATGCACCGAAAGATGGATCACGAGGTCGTAGCGCCGCGCGCGCAAGGCCGAAATCAGCCTCAACTCGGCGGCGCCCTGGCGCTTGAGGCCCTGGCGCTTCCAGTTGCGGTCGATCAGGTGCAGTCGGGACAGGGCCGGGTGTCCTTCGAGCATCGGCGCCGTGTCGGCATAGACCAGGGCATCGACCTCGCACTGAGGCGCGCAGCGCTTGAGCGCGGCGATCACGGGCGTCGCCAGCAGCACGTCGCCGTGGTGGCGCAGCTGGATCACCAGCGCGCGGCGCAGGCCGGCGACGGAAAAGGCGTGCTTGGGCATGGCGACATTCTGCCAGAGCGGGGCCAGCGGGACTCAGCCTTAACATGCAATTTGCTTTCTTGTTGCTTGACCTGATTGGACTTTTCCCTGAAACTTGCTTCCCATGAGCCTTTCCCTCGATCCGCTCGAGCGCAAGATCGACCAGATGGTCGCCATCTGCGCCAGCCTGCGCAGCGAAAACCAGGACCTGCGCGTCCGCGTCGCCAGCCTGGAAGCCGAAAAGGCCGCGCTGGCGAAGAAGATCACGGTCACGGCCGAACGCCTCGAAGGCCTGCTGGAAAGGCTGCCCGAGGAATGAGCAATACGCTGGAAGTGAAACTGCTGGGCAAGGACTACCGCGTCGCCTGCAAGCCCGAGGAACGCGAAGGCCTGCTCGCCGCCGTGGCGCTGCTTGACGGCAAGCTCAAGGAAGCCGGCGACAAGACCAAGGGCAACGGCGAGCGCGTGGCGGTGATGGTGGCGCTGAATCTGGCGCACGAACTGCTGGTCGCTAAAGAAACTCCGCAAGCCAAAGCGGCGGCACTTGAACAGGAATCGATTCAGCGTAGAATCGATTCCATCGAAGCCAAGCTTGACGAATCGCTGGCACTGCACCAACAGCTGTTCTGAGCCTGGTTTCCCGGGGTTTCCCCTGCGGTGTTCGCCAAGGCCATAGATTCCTTGAACCAATATCCATTGGCACCGGCCGCAGCCCAAAGACGCCGCCGTTGTGATCGCTCCCAGCGAGCGAACCTGAAGCGGCAGGAAAGTGGCCTCTCTGAACCTCGGTTCAGGATGCCGGCCAAACGGCACACGCGGGGGAATCGAATCGCAGGGCGCGGATACCGCGCCCTGTTCTTCTTTTGGAACCAGCTTCATGGCGCGCTACTGGCTGATGAAAACCGAGCCCGGAGTCGTCGGCATCGACGACGTGCTGGCGATGCCGAAGAAGACCGTCGACTGGTGGGGCGTGCGCAACTACCAGGAGCGCAACTTCAGGCGCGACCAGATGGATGTCGGCGACGGCGTGCTTTACTACCATTCGTCGTGCCCCGAACCCGGCATTGCGGGGCTGGCCGAGGTGGCG
>SXGU01416906.1_pt1 | contig 15545 bp, 8 predicted proteins | sample 3174531 | NCBI WGS metagenome assembly SXGU01 (sample SAMN11356863, study PRJNA531348) | freshwater metagenome | isolation source: freshwater sample F1-140 | place: China: Fuxian Lake, Yuxi | collected 2017-12-25
ATCCAACGCTTCGGCCGCGTCGACCGCATCGGGTCGAAGAACTCCGTGATCCAGATGGTCAACTTCTGGCCCGACATCAGCCTCGACGAATACATCAACCTCAAGGAGCGCGTCGAGAACCGCATGGTGATCGCCGACCTCGCGGCCACCGCCGACGACAACCTCCTCACCCAAGAGTCCAACGACACCAAGTTCCGCAAGGAGCAACTCCGCCGCCTCCAGGATGAGGTCATCGAACTGGAAGACGTCCGCACAGGCGTCTCGATCACCGATCTGGGGCTCAACGACTTCCGCATGGACCTGCTCAAGTACATGGAGCAGTACGGTGACCTCGCCTCCTCGGCCAAGGGGCTCCACGCGGCCGTCCCCGCCAATCCCGAGCGCGGCCTTCGACCCGGCGTGATCTTCGCACTGCGCAGCGTCGATGAGCAGGCGAAGATCAACCGGCACAACCGCCTGCACCCCCACTACCTGATCTATCTCGACAACGACGGCAACGTCGTCACCGACCACACCGAGGTCAAGCAGCTCCTCGACCTGGTCCGGGCAAGCTGCCAGGGCGCACATGAGCCGATCCCTGCTGCGTATCACGTCTTCAACCAGCTGACGAGTGAAGGCGCCGAGATGGGCGTCTACTCGAACCTGCTCAACGAGGCCATCAACTCCCTCATCGACATCACCGAGCAGCGGGACATCGACAGCCTCTTCTCGGGAGCGAAGACCACCGCATTGCAGCAGAGCTTCGCGGGGCTCGACGACTTCGAGCTGATCGCCTTCCTCGCCATCGTCGAGCCCGAGGCAACCGATGGCTGACCTGATCCGCTGGCCCGAGACGGCAAAGGTGGACCGAGTCATCCCGAAGGAGCGCCTGTACGCCGAGTCCAGCGCAGCTACCGCCCTCAAGCAGCGATTCGTCGACGAGGTCCAGCGTGTCAGCTGGGCCTACAAGCTCGGCGAGGAATCACTGCGCCTCGCGCCCGGTGCGAGCGTCACCGAGATCCAGATCTTCGTCGTCGACCTCAAGGGCTCCACCCTCGACAACTCGGTGCTCGCCTCAATCGACAAGGCGATCCCCAGCCAGATCATCTTCGAACTGCGGCGCGAGGACGGCCTGTGGACGGAACAGGCAACGGCCGCCGCTTACAAGCGCGCAGGCGGCAAGACCAAGGGCACCGACTACTTCCGCACCGGCTGGATCAGTGCTGGCCAACCGCGCGTCCCCCTGCCCCCGGCGCTCGACATGGACAGCCTCTACAGTCAACTGCTGGGTCGCCTACTCCCCCACCCCATCAGGCCGGCCGAAGAACTGTCGGACGCCCTCGACAGAATGGGCCGTGTTCGGGGGCTCACCCGCGAGGTCGTCGCGCTGGAGAAGAAGTTGCGCACCGAACCACAACTCAATCGCAAGATCGAAATCCGCAAGCAGATCAAGGAACGCACCGCAGTGCTCACCGAGCTGACCGCCCCCGTAGCAAGCGACAAGGAATGAACGTGGACAAGCTCAAGATGCACTCGCCAGACCTCACCCAGCGCAACATCGACGCCATCGCGGAGTTGTTCCCCACGGTCGTCACGGAGACTGTCGACGCCGAGGGCAACCCCGTCCGCGCCGTCGACTTCGACGCCCTCCGCCAAGAGCTCTCCGACCACGTCGTCGAGGGACCACAGGAGCGCTACCAGCTCGACTGGCCCGGCAAGCGCGCAGCCGCCTTCGCGGCAAACGCGCCGATCGCGAAGACCCTGCGTCCCGTGCGCGAGGAATCGGTCGACTTCGACACAACGAAGAACCTTTTCATCGAGGGCGACAACCTGGAGGCACTCAAGCTCCTTCAGGAGTCGTACCTCGGCAAGGTCAAGCTCATCTACATCGATCCGCCTTACAACACCGGCGGAGACTTTATCTACGACGACGACTTCAGCGACCGCATCGATGCCTACCTCGCCCGCTCGGGCCAGAAGTCGGAAGCCGGCGACCGCCTCGTCGCGAACACCGAGGCCAACGGTCGGTTCCACTCGGATTGGCTTTCGATGATGTACCCGCGGCTCAAGCTGGCCCGAAATCTGCTCAAGGATGACGGCGTCATGTTCATCTCCATCGACGACCACGAGATCGACAATCTGCGCAAGCTCTGCGATGAGGTCTTCGGCGCGCAGAACTTCGTCGCCCAGATCATCTGGCAGAAGGTCTATTCGCCCAAGAACTCCGCGCTTTGGTTTTCAGAGGACCACGACTACATCGTCTGCTACGCCAGGAACAAGGCACAGTGGACACCTCAGCCACTGGCAAGAACGGAGGAGATGGACGCTCGGTATAAGAACCCGGACAACGACCCGCGGGGCCCCTGGAAGTCGGTCGACATGTCGGCACGCAACCGATACGACGCCGGTGTCTACCCCGTCACCACTCCGTCCGGTCGCCTCATTCCCGGCCCGCCCACAGGCCGTTACTGGGGCATCTCGGAAGAGTCATTCCTCAAACTCGACGGGGACAACCGAATCTGGTGGGGCGCTAAGGGCGACAACGCGCCCGCTGTGAAACGGTTCCTCTCCGAGGTCTCTGGTGGCCGGACGCCGCAGACGCTGTGGTTCTACGAGGAGGTTGGCCACACCCAGGACGCGAAGAAGACTCTGCTGAAGTACGTCACGTTCGCGCACACCGAAAACGTGCTCAACTCGGTCAAGCCCGTCGAGCTGATCCAGCGCATCCTCCAGCTCGCTGGCAGACCGAACGACGGCGACCTGGTCCTCGACTTTTTCAGCGGCAGCGGGACAACCGCGCATGCCGTTCTTAAGCAGAACGCCGAGGACGGCGGGAACCGACGATTCATCGCCGTGCAGATAGACGAACCGCTCTCCAAACCTGAGCCAACCTTCAACTCCATCCTCGGGATGAGCCTTGCCCGGCTGCGCAACGTCAGAACGGAGATCCAGACGGCTCTTGGTGGCGGTGAGCAGGACCTCGGCTACAGGCTCACCAGAATCGACTCGTCGAGCCTCGCTGAGGTCCAGCGTTCCGCGGACGAGACTGCGCAGGATCTGCTCTCGCACCTCGCCTCGAGCGTCAAGGCTGACCGCACCGACGAGGACCTGCTCTTCCAGGTGCTGCTCGACTGGGGCCTCGAGCTCTCCGAGCCCATCGCTGTCGAGGAGTTGGGAGGGCGAAGGGTTCTCTCGGTCGCCGATGGCGCTCTGATTGCGTGCTTTGCCGACGAGGTCACCGACGCCGTCGTGAAGGAAATCGCCGGCCGACACCCGCTGCGTGCCGTGTTCTTCGACGCGGGCTTCGCCAGCGATGCCGCGCGTATCAACGCGGAGCAGATCTTCCGCGAGGTGTCGCCGACAACTGATGTCAAGACAGTTTGAAAGTGCGACACTCATGACAATCGTAAGCAAAGCACTGGACGCCACCATCATCCATCACACAGGCACCTTCATCCGTTTCCATAAGACAGATGTGGCCCATCTCCCGCCTAATGAGCGCGCATGCGACATTGAGCTTCCAGACGGCCGAGTCGTCCGGGGGAAGTTCGCGGCCAACCGCGACTTGCTGAATATCAATGGGCGGGATCTCGTCCGGTGGATCAAGTCGTGGCTCCCCGAAACACAGAGCGCCAAGGTCACAATTCATCCAGTGGGAACAGCCGACAAGATCCGCATTGAACTTAGCGGCAAGTCAGGGTTTCCATCGGTGCGGGCGCGAAACGGGGTGATGGCCAAGTCACCCAAGGTCAAGGGGTTGACCCGGGAACGCAAGCGAGTCGCGTTCGAACGGTGGGAGCGCGACCCTGGTCTCCGCCGGGCGGTCCTTGCCGCCTGGGGGCCAAAATGCCAGGTGGACGGCTGCCGCGCAGAAGTTTTCACCGCAGGCGTGACAATCGTGAACCCTCTCGTCGACGTGCACCATCTGCAGTCGGTCAGCGCCAGCGGAGACGACTCACCAGCCAACCTCGTTGTGCTTTGTTTGATGCACCACGGACTGATTCATCGCGCAAAGAACGTGTCGCTCAAGACAAACGGAACCGTGCAATTCACCGCTGATGGAGTGAAGTTCGCGGCAAAGCGTGACCTCCGGAAACTGAACGAGGCACTTTCATGGCGGCCATGACTGCCTCGAGCGAATCAGCGGTCGCGCCATCTCGCACCCAATCAATAGATCCTGTCAACCATTCTTCGACGAAGGAATGCCGAAAGGAACCGGCCTGACATGGACCGACTCGACCTCACTTCTCACGATGTCCTCGCTGAGAACGTCGCCTATCTCGCCGAGAGATTCCCCAATGTGATAACCGCTACGACGGCACCCGATGGCACCATCACCCAGGCCGTCGACTGGGATGCCTTGCGTCAAGAGTTCGCGGACCACGTCGTGGACGGCGCACGCGAGCGCTACCAACTCACATGGCCCGGCAAACGAGAAGCGGTCCTCGCGGCGAACGCACCCACGGAGAGGACCTTGCGTCCCGACAGGGCGGAGTCGGTCGAGTTCGACACCAGTCAGAACTTGTTCGTTGAGGGCGATAACTTGGAAGCACTGAAGCTCCTCCAGGAGCCCTTGCTCGGCAAAGTGAAGATGATCTACATCGATCCGCCGTACAACACCGGTAGCGACTTCGTCTACGACGACGACTTCGCCGAAACCATGCAGGATTACCGCAAGCGCGCAGGCGAGGTCGACGCCACTGGCGGGCGACTGGTCTCCACAAGTGACACTCAGTTCGCCGCTCACCGTCACTCGTCGTGGCTCAGCATGATGTATCCCCGTCTCAGAATCGCGCGTTCACTCCTCGCCGACGACGGTGTTGGCTTCGTCAGCATCGACGGCAACGAGGTCGCACAACTCAAACTGCTGCTCGCTGAGGTCTTCGGCGCCAACAACGTTATCGCCACCATCGTCTGGGCCAGCAACCTGAAGGGGCGACAGATCAGCGATGGCGGGCCAGCAGGCACGCACGAATACATTCTCTGCTTCGCCCGCAACGCTGAGGCGGTCAGCCAGTTCCGCGGCTCTGGGAGCGAATTCCGCAAACTGATGCCGGTCGTCTACAAGGGAGCCGGCTACGAAATGAAGCACGACGCCAAAGGGCCCTACGTCACCAAGAACGAGCTCTACAACACCAACTCGAAGTTCAACGAACGCACCGCCCCAACGATGGTCTTCCGCATCCACTACAACCCGGAGACCGCGGAAGTGAAGGTCAGCGATCTCGACGACCCAACCACGTTCCCGGGGTTCATCACGGCGATGCCGCACAACAACTCTCGACCGGGGCTCAACTGGCATGCCTGGCGGTGGAGTCGCGCGAAGATTCTTGCGCAGCACGACGACCTTGAGTTCGACACGACCGGTGGGCGTCTCCGCATTCGCACGAAAATCCGCGACGTCGACGGCATGGCGATGAAAGACCTCATCATCGGCCCCTCGACCGTCACCGGTCAGGCCGACCTTGACGCGCTTGGCCTTGGCCGCTTGTTCGACACCCCCAAGCCCGTCTCCCTGTTGGAGACCTTGGTCGAGGTGGCCACGGACGAGGGTGACACCGTTCTTGACTTCTTCGCCGGCTCATCAGCCACCGCCGAGGCAGTCCTGCGACGGAACGCCCGCGACGGAAAGGCTCGCCGTTTCATCATGGTTCAACTCGACGAAACCTGTGCGCCAGGATCCGCCGCTGCAGAGGAGGGCTACACCACGATTGCGGCGATCGGCAGGGAGCGTGTCCGCCGCGCCGGCAAGGCGATACGGCAGTCAGGCTTCACGGGCGACATCGGTTTTCGTGCCCTCCGTCTAGATTCGCCGACTCGCACCGATGTATGGGCTACCCCCGACTCGACCACACAAGAAGAACTCTTGGGACTCGAACGCACCATCAAGGCGGACCGTGGTGACGACGACCTGCTCTTCGACACGCTCATCTCTCTGGGTCTTGATCCAGGCCTACCGATCTCTCGCGACGCCTCTTCCGGCGCGACGGTCTTCGACGTTGCGGAGGGCGCGCTGCTCGCGTGCTTCGCAGAGGAACTTGGCCGTGATGTCATCGCCCGCATCGCACGCCGAGAACCGCTCCATGCGGTCTTCCGTGCTTCCGCGTTTGAGACCGACGCCCAACGAATCAACGCCGAGCAGCTCTTCAAGCAACTCAGCCCCCACACGACCCTCGCGACGGTGTAGACAATGATGAAGCTCCAGTTCAAGGTCCAGCAGTACCAGACCGAAGCCGTCGATGCCGTGGTCGACGTGTTCAGCGGGCAGCCGTACGCCGACGGGGTCAAGTACCGAATCGACCCAGGCAAGGAGGCGGCGCAGACCCTGCTGGAGGACGCTGGCCTGCGCAACGCGGAGATCGCGATGACGCCGCCGCAACTCCTGACGAACGTCCACCGCGTGCAACAGGAGCGCGGGCTGGCGCTATCAAAGGACCTCAAGGACCCGGTTAAGAAGTCGGCGGCCCCGATCAATCTCGACATCGAGATGGAGACGGGCACCGGCAAGACCTACGTCTACATCAAGACGATCATGGAGCTGCACAAGCGGTACGGGTGGTCAAAGTACATCGTGGTCGTGCCGTCGATCGCGATCCGCGAGGGTGTGAAGAAGTCGTTCGACATCACCGCCGAGCATTTCCAGCAGATGTATGGCACCAAGCCACGCACCTTCGTCTACAACTCCTCGCGGCTCCACGAGTTGGAGCGATTCTCGTCCGACTCCGGCGTGCAGGTGATGATCATCAACATCCAGGCGTTCAACGCCACCGGCAAGGACGCCCGCCGTATCTACGAGGTGCTCGACGACTTCCAGTCCCGCAGGCCGATTGACGTGATCGCCGCGAACCGGCCGCTCCTCATCATCGACGAGCCACAGAAGATCGAGGGCGACGCGAAGAAACCGTCGAAGTCGCTGGAGGCGCTCGGGCTGTTCAACGCCCTCTTCGCGCTGCGGTATTCGGCCACCCACAAGACCGAGCGCACCAAGGTGCACCGCCTCGACGCGGTCGACGCCTACAACCAGAAGCTGGTCAAGAAGATCGCGGTGCGGGGCATCACCGTCAAGCACCTGGCCGGCAGCACCGCCTACCTGTACGTGGACGGACTGGAGGTCGGCAAGGGCTCGGACTTCCCCAAGGCGCGGGTCGAACTGGAGGTGCAGACCGCCCAGGGCATCAAACGGCAGGTCAAGCGCCTGAGCCAAGGCATGAACCTGCACGACATCTCCGGCGGCATCGAGGCGTACAAGGGCCTGTTCATCCGCGACGTCGACGCCAACCGCGACATCATCGAGCTGAGCAACGGCGACATCATCGGAGCCGGCGAAGTCACCCAAGACGTGGCCGAGGACCAGAAGCGACGCATCCAGATCCGCGAGGTCATCCGTGCCCACCTCGACAAGGAGCGCGAGCTGTTCGCGCAGGGCATCAAGGCGCTGTCCCTGTTCTTCATCGACGAGGTCGCCAAGTACCGCGACTACGAGCGCGAGGACGCACTGGGCGAGTACGCGCGCGTGTTCGAGGAGGAGTACGACGCAGTACTCGCCGACCACCTCGGTCAGCTCGACCTCGACGAGGCCGCGGAGCGGTACCGCAAGCACGTCCAGGCGATCCCGGTGCGGTCGACGCACGAGGGCTACTTCTCGATTGACAAGAAGTCCGGACGCTTGATCGACGGCAAGATCGCCGCGCGCGGCGACTTCGCAGGCCAGTCAGACGACGTCGATGCCTACGACCTGATCCTCAAGGACAAGGAGCGGCTGCTCTCCTTCGAGGAGCCTGTGCGATTCATCTGGTCGCACTCGGCGTTGCGTGAGGGCTGGGACAACCCGAACGTGTTCGTCATGGGCATGCTCAAGAAGAGCGACAACACCACCACGCGGCGACAGGAGATCGGCCGCGGTCTGCGCCTCTCGGTCGACCAGCACGGCGAGCGGATGGATAACCCCGTCACCGTGCACGACATCAACGAGCTGACCGTTGTGACCGACGAGTCGTACACCGACTTCGTCACCGCACTGCAGAAGGAGATCATCGAGTCTCTGTCGGCTCGCCCGCGCAAGGCGAGCGTGGATTACTTCACTGGCAAGCAGATCAAGCTCGCCGACGGCTCGACCAGCGTCATGGAAAGGGCACTCGCGCAGGCGCTCTACAACCACCTGATCCGTCACGACTACATCGATGACGACGGTTTCGTCACCCAGGTCTACAAGGATGCTCGCGCCGACGACACGCTTGCCGCACCGACCGCGGAGGCACTCAAGCCGGTGATCGACTTCGTCTGGCCACTCGTCGACGCGCTGTACCTCGACGTACCCAAGCCAGCAGACGGCCGCAAGCCGAAGAAGATCCCGTTCAACGAGGCCAACTTCAAGAAGCGTGAGTTCCAGGAGCTGTGGAGCCGCATCAACCAAAAGGCCATCTACCAGGTTGACTTCGACTCCGCCGAGCTGATCCGCAACTGCATCCATGTGCTCGACACATCCCTGAACGTCACCGTCATGCAGTACCTCGTCGAGAGCGGCAAGCAGGTCGTGGGCCTCGAAGTCGAGCAGCTCGAAGCAGGCATCGGTTTCAAAGTGTCGGAGACCAGGGTCGAGCAGTCGGCTGTGTCGGCGGGCTCGACCGTCAAGTACGACCTTCTCGGCGAGATCGCCGAGAAGACTCAGCTCACCCGCCGAACCTGCGCCGCGATCCTCACCGGCATCAACCCCGGCACGTTCGCGAAGTTCAAGCAGAATCCCGAGCAGTTCATCACCGAAGCCGCCCGGCTCATCAACGAGCAGAAGGCAACCGTCATCGTCGAACACCTCACCTACGACCCGCTCGACAACCGGTACGACTCCTCGATCTTCACCGAGAACCAGACCGCCCAAGACCTCTCGAAGGCGGGCGACAAGCTGATGAAGAGCGTCTACGAGTACGTCGTCACCGACTCGAAGGTTGAGAGGTCGTTCGTCGAGAAACTCGACGTTAGCAACGAGGTCGTCGTCTACTCCAAACTGCCGCGCGGGTTCTTCATTCCCACCCCAGTCGGCGACTACAACCCGGACTGGGCGATCGCCTTCCGCGACGACACCACGAAGATCAAACACATCTACTTCGTCGCCGAGACCAAGGGCTCCATGTCGACCCTCCAACTCAAGGGCGTCGAGAACGCCAAGATCGAGTGCGCCCGCAGGTTCTTCGCATCCCTCAATGGGAAGAACGACAAGGACGTCAAGTACGACGTCGTCAAGGACTACGACACACTGTTACAGCTTGTCGCTGGATAGGTTCGCGCACTCGCCGGCACTATGAGGAAACGAGGGAAAGGAATCGTGACGGTTGCGTCGTTCTCGGACCGTATCTCGTGTCTCGCACCGTCGCTCGCGTGAGCAGGAGAACTCGACGCGGGCGGGTGATCGCAACGTAGAAGGTCCGAAGTTCGTCACGCAATGCAGAATCGGACGTTGCCCTGAAGTCAGGGAACTGACCGTCGTTCAAGCCAACAACCCCAACGGCCGCATATTCGCGCCCTTGCGACTTGTGCACGGTAAGAAGGCGGACGCCAGACGCGAGGTCATCCCCACGTTGCGCGCGTGAGCAGTGCAGTTTGAAGTTTCCCCAGGTCAGGTCAGACCGTGCGGTCAGCCCATCGAACTGAGCCCAACTGGTCGAGAACTGGAGCACGTCGGTCTGCCAGTTCGCCGCCTCTGCGTCAGCCAAGCCGCTCGGCAGCTCCATTCCCTGGAGGAAGGGAACGAGCTCGGCAACATCCGTAAGGTCGACTACGCCCGCGACGGCTCGGATCAACTTGTCATCGGACGCCATAACGGCGTCTCTGACTGCACCCGTCGACTCCTCGGCAAGATCGACACCAAGGAGCCTGCCCAGCTCCCAGTACGTCGAATGATGATCGGGCGCTGCCTTCAGCGACACTGCCTCAAGAACGACCCGGCCGGCCACGGTCGTGAGCCATTCATTCGGCGTGCTGGACAGGGCGAAGGGAATCTCCCGCTCGGTCAATGCCGACGCTACAAAACGAAGACCGGCCGCCGACCTGGAGAGCACTGCGATGTCTTCAGCGTGGAGCGAGTTGTGCTCGCCGGTGCCGAGCGCCCCGTCGGGAAGCCCGCTGTCTAGGAGGCCTTCGACCCAGGCCGCCACCCTCTCGCCCTCCTTGGCTTCTGTCGCGAGCGCCTCGATTTCGATCATGCCTGGAGCCGCAAATGCCGCCTCTTCGCTGACCGCGTGGCCAAGTGCAGCCGCAACCTTGCTTGACGCAGAGGCGAGCACCGCGGCGGACCGGAAGTTGCTGTGGAGCTCGTGGCGTTCGGCAACGAAGGCTTCTGTGAATACTCCTATGAGGCGAGGATCTGCCCCGGCGAAGCTCACGATCGATTGCTTGTCATCACCGACCAGCATCGTCGGGATGACCACCTCACCTTGGTCCGATACCAGCTCAGTGAGCAGGTCGTACTGCGCCTTAGTGAGGTTCTGAGCCTCATCGACGACGATGGATGTGTAGAGGCGTCGTATCTGGCGCCGCGCCGAGCCCACCGTCAGCAGCTCCGTGGCACGCGTTAGAAGAGCCGGATAATCGAGAGCACCATTGTCATCGAGCGCCTGCAGCCAGTCGTTCAGGCCGTCAGTGCGTTCGCCCTTGGCACGTGCCAAGTCGAAGCCCATGAGACGGCTCTTGAGATCTTCTGGATCCGCGTCGCCGCGATCTCCCAGCCACGAACGAAAGAGCTCCACGCGGTCCTCGTCGCGAGCCAACAACTCCGGCTCTAGCGGAAGTCCGATTCGAGTCCCATGGGCGCGAAGCAAGCTATGCGCGAACCCGTGGATGGTCTCGCTGTCGACCCAGCGTGCGAGCGCTCCAAGCCGTGTATCGAGCCTGGCGCGAAGCTCGTCTGCTGCCTTCACCGTGTAGGTCAGGGCGAGCACCCGCCCATGGCCGCCGGAGTCTTCAAGGAGCAACCGTTGGATTCGCCGAGCGACCACTTCGGTCTTGCCGCTTCCCGCACTCGCCACCACCACAAGCGCACGCGCGTTGCTGTCCACAGCTGCCTGTTGCTCGGGGCTTAGCACCGGCTCGTTGAAGTCGTCGGTCGTGGTCATGAAAGGGCTCCGTCGATAGCTTGGATCAGTTCCCGGACCGGCGACGGCCACGTGGTGGAGTCCTCGTAGCGTTCGAGCAAGACGTCTGCCAGGGTCTGCCCGATCGATCCCTTCAAGTCCTTCATAGTCGATAGAACATTGGCGACGGGCGCAAGATCGGGACGCACCCGTTCGCACGCGGTTCTACCGACGTCCTCGTCGAAGTCCACGATCATCGCCTCGATCGCTCCAGAGACGCCCTTGGCCGCGGAGCTGTCCGGCTTGCCGACCCAGATGACAGTCGCTGGGGAAGTCCCCGTTGTAGCAAGAGCCTCAACAGCGGCAACGCCAGCAGGATCGCTGTCAGCGAAGATGAACCAGGGGACCCCGACGGCATTCGCGAACTTGGCAACCGCGAGGGCGGTCTGTGTCGCCATCGACTCGGGGTCGATGACGCAGACACCGTGGGCCTTTGCACCGAGGGCGTGCCTCATGACTGGCGGCAGGAACCCGCGTTCCGTCGCACCGTCCCCGACCACGATGGCACTCGCGAAGAGGATCTCACCGAAGGGTCGTTCGGCAAGCCGCTTAAGCTTCTCCATCTCCTCGGTGTGGTGGCTCGGGCGAAAGGGCCTTGGCGTGCCCGGAGCATTGCTGGGTGCGGGACCGAGGTCCACTACGGCCAGCGAACCTCCGTCCTCCCGCAAGAGCCGGATCGCTCTTGGATCCGAGGCTGTGACGACCTGGCTGGAGTGCGTGCTTGCAACGACCTGCCCGCGGATCGACTTCAGCAGGTGCGGCAACTCAGACGCCGCCTGCGGGTGCAGGTGGGCTTCAGGTTCCTCGACGAGGGTCACAGGATGTGGGCGGAGCGAACCGCCGTCCGCACCGAGCAAGCGTTCATACAACACGCCTTGGATCTGGAGCGAGGCCAGACTCCGCGCACCAGCGCCATGCATTCTGATCGGAAGCGCCCCATGTCCGCTGTCAAGGTCGATCGACAGCGAGCGAGCGAGTTCCTCGAGGGTAATGGGGATCGGGTTGATACCGGGAGCTCCGATGCTCCCTACAGCGCGGTTCAGCGCATCCAGCGACCGACTAACCGATGCGAGTGTCCCGCTTCCCGCGACGATATCGGCACTGAGACCCGCCAACCGGAGCTCCAGATCGGCCCGTGTCACGTCGTCAACGTCCAAGTCGCTGAGCACCTTGCGAACACCCGAGCCACGACGACCGAGTTCCTCCATCAAGTCGCGCCCAGTATGGACAAGGTCCGACGCCACCAGCCCCCGAGCATCCCGTCCAAGGTCCTTCGCCCCGGAGCGCTCGACCCAATTGCCACTGGCGGCGTCGAACGTCAGGATCTTGAACTCGGATCGAGCGCCACGCCCTTCGGCCGAGCGTCGGACGTGCGCGCGCCAGGCGAAGCGCTCACGAAACGGCGGGTCGCTGATCGTCTGTACATCGCCGCCCATCAGCCGACCTTCGTCATCCTCGAACGCTTGCTCGTCTGTGGATGCAGGAGGCGGAGTGGGCGCGAGAACGACGTCGATCTCGGGTTCCGCGGAAGATCCGACGGTGAAGTCGTCCACGTCAGCGACACGACCGCCCAACGCTAGGTGGAAGGCGGACAGAACCCTGGACTTGCCGACATTGTTCCGCCCGACCAGGAGGGTGAGCCCTGGCTCGAACTCGACTTCACACGAAACGATTCCGCGGAAGTTCCGAATCGCGATTCTCTCGACATACAGCGCCGCGTGCCTCGTGGCTGGGGCGACGGCAGCGGTAGTCACCCTCCCACGCTAGTGCTCGTCGCGTTCACGCTCCGGACTCCACGCCGTAGCGCCAGCACGACTCCTCCTCCTCTGCCAGGCGGGCAGCCGTCTCGTTCTCTTCATCCGCGTCCTCGTCCTTCTCGTCCTTCTCGTCCTTCTCGTCCTTCTCGTCCTTCTCGTCCTTCTCGTCCTTCTCGTCCTTCTCGTCCTTCTCGTCCTTCTCGTCCTCCTGCTTCCCCTCTGCCTCACACACCTCTTTCATCCACCCCCCGGGCGCTGGCCACTCGCGATCTGCCGCCGGCCGTTTGGGATGTGACCATGACGCTCAACAAGCTCTCGGCAGGGTCGGGGTACGAATACCTGACCCGGCAGGTCGCCGCGCTCGACTCGACCGAGAAAGGCACCACTTCCCTGGCCGACTACTACTCAGCAAAGGGCGAGTCGCCCGGGCGCTGGGTCGGCTCCGGCCTCGTTGGGATCGACGGCTTGGATGCCGGCGACGTCGTGACGGCCGAGCAGATGAAGCACCTGTTCGGCACCGGATCTCACCCGCTCACGGGCGAGCCGCTCGGAGCGGCGTACAGGATCTACGACAACACCGGCGTCGACGGGTTCAACGCCGAGGTCGCTAGGCGGGTGCGCGCAGTTTCGACAAGCTCAACCACCGAGGCCAGTTCCACTCCCGGGAGACCGCCGTACGACGTGCTCGCCCGGGTGCGTTCCGAGGTCGCGCGGGAGCGCTTCGTCGCCGAGCACGGGCGGGAGCCCAACACTGCCCGGGAGCTCTCCGATGCGCTGGCTCGCTACTCGCGGCCGCGACAGACGGCGGTGGCCGGGTTCGACCTGACGTTCTCTCCCGTGAAGTCGGTATCGGCGCTGTGGGCGGTCGCCCCCGTCGAGGTCGCCCGCGCGATCGAGAGCGCTCACGATGCAGCAGTGGCCGACGCCCTGGACTTCATCGAGCGCGAGGTGCTCTTCACCCGGGAGGGGCGCAACGGTGCGCGGCAGGTCGAGACCCGTGGGCTCCTCGCGGCGGCGTTCACCCACCGCGACTCCCGGGCGGGCGACCCCGATCTGCACACCCACGTCGCGGTCGCCAACAAGGTGCAGGCGCGCTCGGGCAAGTGGCTCTCGATCTACGGCAAGGTCCTGTACGAGCACGTCGTCGCCGCGTCGGAGACCTACAACACCGCCCTCGAGCGGCGCCTGGTCGAGGCACTCGGGGTCAGGTTCGTCGAGAGGCCCGGGGTTTCGACAGGCTCGACCACCGGGGATCGCAAGCGGCCGGTGCGCGAGGTCGAGGGAGTCTCAGCGGAGCTGTGTGAGCGGTGGTCGCAGCGGCGGACCTCCATCGCCGCGCGGCAACGGGAGCTGGAGCGAGAGTTCCGAACGAGGCACGGCCGCCCACCGACACCGGTCGAGTCGGTGGCGCTGGCACAACAGGCGAACCTCGAGACCCGCGAGGCCAAGCACGAGCCGCGGTCGTACGCCGAGCAGCGGCAGGCCTGGTGGAGCGAAGCCGTCGACATACTCGGGTCCGAGCGGAATGTCGAGTCGATGGTGTCGACGGCCCTTCGCCCTGCCCCGCGGCCGGAGCAGCAGGTCACGACGGCGTGGATCCACGAAACCGCTGAGCGGGTGATCGCGGAGGTTGAGTCACGACGGGCGACCTGGCAGGTCTGGCATGTGCGCGCCGAGGCACAGCGCCAAGTGCGGGGCGCCGCCGTACCTGCTGACCGGGTGGCCGAGGTCGTCGAGTGGATCGTCGACGACGCCGTCGGCCGCCTGTCGATCAACCTGACGCCGGAGCTTGACCCAATCAACGAGCCGACAGCACTGCGTCGCTCGGACGGCGCGAGCGTCTACCGGCACACGGGCCGCGATCACTACACGAGCCGTCGCGTGCTGGAGGCCGAGCAACGCATCGTCGAAGCTGCGGGACGCCCACCGGGCCTCGCGTGGTCTGCCGACGACGTCGAGCTGTCGGTGCTCGCCGCGATCCTCGACGGCATACCGCTGAACCGCGGCCAGCAGGACATGGTGACCGCGCTGGCAACCAGCGGCGCGCGCGTGCAGCTCGCCCTCGCGCCAGCCGGGTCGGGCAAGACACCGGCGATGCAGGTGCTGGCGAACGTGTGGACCGAGGGTGGCCACAAGGCGGTCGGGCTCGTGCCGTCCGCGGCCGCCGCTGCGGCGCTGGCCGAGGCGACCGGAATGCGGTGCGAGACGCTCGCCAAGGTCGTCCACGACCTCCGCCACGACGCCAACTCGTCGCTCGTGACCGGCATCGGCCCCGGCACGCTGGTGGTCATCGACGAGGCCGGCATGGCCGACACGCTCACCCTCGCGGCCGCGATCGAATACGCCGTCGCGCGGGGCTCGTCGGTGCGTCTCGTCGGCGACGACCGCCAGCTCGCCGCCATCGGCGCCGGCGGCGTGCTGCGGGACATCGCCGCCACCCACGGTGCGGTCCGACTGAACGAGCTGGTGCGGTTCGCCGATCCGGCCGAGGCCGAGGCGTCGCTGGCGCTGCGCGAGGGCGACCAGTCCGCGCTGGGCTTCTACCTCGACAACGATCGGGTTCACGTCGGGGACGCCGACAGCTCTGTCGATGAGGTCTTCGAGGCTTGGCAGCGCGAGCGCGCCGGTGGTCGGGACTGCCTCATGCTCGCGCCGACGCGTGAACTCGTCAGGGAGCTGAACCTGC
>SXGU01192545.1_pt1 | contig 15542 bp, 12 predicted proteins | sample 3174531 | NCBI WGS metagenome assembly SXGU01 (sample SAMN11356863, study PRJNA531348) | freshwater metagenome | isolation source: freshwater sample F1-140 | place: China: Fuxian Lake, Yuxi | collected 2017-12-25
GCCAGCGACCTTGTGGGATCCGAGATTGTCGAGGATGACCAAATCGCCGGGTCCGAGGGTCGGCGCCAGGATCTGCTCGACATAAGCGCGGAAGATCTCGCCGTTCATGACGAGGGTCTTGTTGTTGCTTTCCTTGAGCGCGTTGAGCTGCTCGAACTGCTTCTTGATCGCCGACTCGTTCATGCTGAGGAGCTCGGCGAGGTGGGCGTCGTCGTTCTGTGCGAAGAAGATCTGCCGCTGGAAGTGCTCTTCGTTGGCCTCTCTCACCATGAGGGGGAGGCTCAGGGAATCCGTCTCCGCTCCGTCGTCCAGTGGCAGGGGGTCCTTGCTCCGGGGATGCCAGTAGACGTGGCCCTGGTTCAACCGGGCCTGGTAGAAGACCTCCTCCATGCCGAAGTTGATCTCCAGCATCGCCAGGGAACTCTGGGCGGAGAGCCGCAGGAGCGTGCCGTCCGCGAGGAACACCCAGGCCACGGAGTCCTCTCCGGTGACGAGTTCGTCTCCTTCGTAGAGCCGGGAGAGGTGGACCGCCTTGGTGTCCCGGGAGCCGCGGAAGATCCTGCACTCCCCTTTGCACTGGAGGATCTTGCCCGCGAGCTCGGCCTTGGCGACGTGCCGGAGTCTCGTCTTCCACTCCGGGTCCTTGTCTTTTTGGTTCCGGTCGAGGATCCAGCGCTCGATGTCCAGCCACTCCTCCGGCTCCTGGGAGGACCAGGGGATCAGCGAGTAGGTCTGGCCCTTCGCCAGGACGGTGGTGTCGATCTCGACACTCTCGGGCTTCACCTCGATCTTCGGACCCTGGATCTCCTCTTTCACTTCTGTCTCCAGGCCCAGAAACTCGTCCATGTCTTCCAGCTGAGCGGAGGCGCTCAGCGCGTAGAAGCTTAGACTCAGGGCAAAAGCTGACTGAAAGAGTTTGTTCATAGATCCTCGTACTTTCTCTTCGGAAAGGGCCTTGGAAAATTTACGATGGTGTGCTTTTCTGCTAGAGTGGAGGCTCATTTTACCTCTTCGCAATTTTTGGAGCAGACAATGGAATCCCTAGAGAGCGCCCAAGGTGCCAGTGAAGGCTTTTCTTTTCCTCAAGCAGAACGGTCAATCTTAAATTTCTGGAAGGAAAAGGCCATCTTCAAGAAGTCTCTGGAGAAGACCAGAAAAGGCAAGAACTACATCTTCTACGACGGCCCTCCCTTCGCCACCGGCCTCCCCCACCACGGGCACATCGTCGCCTCGACCCTGAAGGACGTGGTCCCGCGCTACTTCACCATGAAGGGCTTCTACGTGGACCGCCGCTTCGGCTGGGACTGCCACGGGCTCCCGATCGAACAGGAGATCGACAAGAAGTTCAACACCTCGGCCAGCGACTTCGTGGCCCAGCACGGGGTGAAGAAGTACAACGACGAGTGCCGGGGGATCGTCGACCGGTACGTGAACGAATGGGAGAAGACCATCGGCCGCCTTGGCCGCTGGGTGGACTTCCAGAACGACTACAAGACCATGGACCTCTCCTTCATGGAATCCACCTGGTGGGTATTCAAGTCCATCTGGGACAAGGGTCTGATCTACCAGGGGAACAAGATCGTCCCCTACTCCCCGGCGCTCCAGACCGCCCTCTCGAACTTCGAGGCGGGCCAGAACTACCAGGACATCCAGGATCCGGCCATCACCATCCTGTTCCGAACCAAGGCCGATCCGAACACCTACTTCGCCGCCTGGACCACCACCCCGTGGACCCTTCCGAGCAACCTCTCCCTCTGCGTCCATCCGGAGATCGAGTACGTCAAGATCAAGGACCTGGAGCGGAACATCTACATCATCCTGGCGAAGGCGCGCCTCGACGCCTACAAGAAAGTCCTGAAGTACGAAGAGGTCGAAACCATGCCGGGCTCGAAGCTCAAGGGCCAGCGCTACGAGCCCCTCTTCCCGTACTTCAAGGAGCTCGAGAAAGACGGCTACTTCGTCATGCTCACCGACGAGTACGTCACCACCGGCGACGGCACCGGGATCGTCCACCAGGCCCCGGGCTTCGGGGAAGACGACAACCGGGTGATGAAGGCCGCGGGCCTCACCGAGGTCATCGTCCCGCTGGACATCTCCGCGCGCTTCACCGCCGAGGTCACGGACTTCGCCGGCAGGCCGATCAAAGATGCCGACAAGGACATCATTAAAAACCTCAAGGACCGCGGGCAGCTCCTGCTCCAGTCGACCCTCGTCCACAGCTACCCGATGTGCCCACGGACGGACACCCCGCTCATCTACCGGGCCATGCCCCAGTGGTACCTCGCCGTGGAGAAGATCAAGGACAAGATGATCCGGGCCAACCAGCAGATCACCTGGGTCCCGGAGACCATCAAGGAAGGCCGGTTCGGGAAGTGGCTGGAGAACGCCCGGGACTGGGCGATCTCCCGCAGCCGCGTCTGGGGCACCCCCCTGCCGATCTGGATCAACGACCAAACCGGTGCGGCCATCTGCATGGGGTCCCTCGCCGACATCAAGAAGTACACCGGCAAGGAAGTGAGAGACCTCCACCGCGAGTACATCGATGACCTCCACTTCACCGTCCCCGGCGAGCCGGGGACCTACAAGCGCATCCCGGAGGTCCTCGACTGCTGGTTCGAGTCCGGCTCCATGCCCTACGCCCAGCTCCACTATCCCTTCGAGAACCAGGAGATCTTCAAGGACGGCTTCCCGGCCGAGTTCATCGCCGAGGGCCTGGACCAGACCCGGGGTTGGTTCTACACCCTGACGGTGCTGTCGGCGGCCCTCTTCGACAAGCCCGCGTTCAAGAACGTGATCGTCAACGGCATGGTGCTCGCCAAGGACGGCAAGAAGATGAGCAAGCGGCTGCGGAACTACACGCCCCCGGACGAGCTCATCGAGACCTTCGGCGCCGATTCGCTCCGGCTCTTCCTCATCAACTCGGGTCTGGTGAAGGCGGAGGAACTCCGCTTCACCGACGAGGGCGTGAAGGACATGGTCCGGCGGGTCCTCCTCCCGTGGTTCAACTCCTTCAAGTTCTTCACCACCTACGCCCAGGCGGACGGCTGGAAGGTCGACGCGAAGTACGCCCACGAGATCAAGGTCGGCGCGGACGGGGCCTTCGCCTTCGCCGGCAATTCCTCGGACAACATCCTCGACCGCTGGGTCCTCTCCAAGCTCCAGACGCTGGTGAAGAACGTCAACCACGAGATGCAGAACTACCGCCTCTACAACGTGATCCCGGAGCTCTTCGGCTTCATCGAAGACCTCACCAACTGGTACATCCGGCTCAACCGCCGGCGCTTCTGGGAAGAGGGCATGAGCGCGGACAAGAGCGCGGCCTTCTCCACCCTCTACACCACCCTCGAGAGCCTCGCCCGCCTGATGGCGCCGTTCACGCCGTTCCTCGCGGACCACATCTACCAGGAGCTCAAGGCCTTCGGCGGCAAGACCGAAGAGTCCGTGCACCTGTGCGCCTACCCGGAGTCCAACCCCGGCCTCATCGACACCACCCTGGAGACGGCCGTGGGTCGCATGCAGCAGGTGATCCTCCTCGGGCGGCAGAAGCGCGTGACCGAAGGGGTGAAGGTCAAGACTCCGCTCTCGACCCTGAAGGTGGTCCACCAGGACCGCGACCTCCTGACGGAGCTCCGGAAGCTCGAAGAGTACATCAAGGTCGAGCTCAACGTGAAGACCATCGAGTACCTCACCAGCGAAGCGGACTACGTCGTCCTCTCCGCCAAGCCCAACTCTCCGGTCCTCGGGAAGAAGCTCGGGAAGGACTTCGCCGCGTTCAGGCCCCTCATCGAGGGTTTCTCCTCCGCCGAAGTCCAGAAGATCGAAGCCGGAGGCAAGATCGCCCTCAAGGGCGTGGAGTTCACCTCCGAGGAGATCCTCGTCTTCCGCGCGGCCAAGCAGGGCACCCAGGCCGTGACCAACCGGTTCATCACCATCGACCTCGACTGCAAGCTGGACCAGGACCTCATTGACGAGGGCCTCGCCCGGGAGATGGTGAACCGGATCCAGAAGACGCGCAAGGACTCGAACTTCAACGTCTCCGACCGGATCGAGCTCACCGTCTCCACGACCCCGGAGCTCGAGCGGATCTTCAAGAAGTACCAGGGCTACATCTCCGCGGAGACCCTCACGGTGAAGGCGAGCTTCAGCGAGACCCCGATCGCCGGTGCCGTCGCCCACGAGATCGACGACGAGAAGTTCGAGCTCCGGGCCCAGCGGGCCCTCGCGTGAGGTTCCTCTTCCTCCTGCTCCTCCTCCTCGCCGGCGCGCCCGCGTATCCGCAGAAGGCGCTCCGCTCGGAGGTCTTCCAGGCCAACGTGAAGCCGGTCCTGAACGGGATCGTCCGGGACTTCTACCAGATGATCGAACTCTTCCCGAACTACCCGAAGAAGCTCAACCCCCTGATGGAGGACTTCGAGGGAATCACCGCCGAGCGGGAGGTCCTCCTAGAGACCTGCCCGCGGCTCCTGAGCAAGCGGTGCGAGGAACCGATCAGGAACCTCCGGGAGAAGCTCGGACGCCTCAAGACCAGGTCCCTCGAGCTCCTGAAGGAACAGAAGATGACCTCCGCCCTCTACATCAACACCCTCGCCGGGGTGCGGGTGATCTCGGACTTCGACAACGCGGTCGAAGAGCTCAAGGGCGACCTCGACAACGCCTCCTTCATCCAGGCCGCGGACATCTCCCAGCGGAAGGAAACCTACGGCGTCGTCAAGAAGGTCGACGAGCTCGGCACCCTCCTCTCCCTCGCCGTGGTCGAGTACATCCCGCAGCTCTACAAGGAGGAGTTCCGCCACTTCTTCTTCAACTTCGTCCACCCGGTGCAGCTCCAGCTCTCCAAGCGCAGTAACTTCGAGTACCTCAACCAGAACGTGAACTCCCTGAACTTCACGCTGAACCTCTTGAACATGAACCTCACCAAGAAGAACAAGAAGACGCCGGAGGGGATGGCGCCGTTTCTGGCGGTGATCCATAACAAGTGGAACAGCCTGCTCCGCTACTACCTCTAAGGTCTTTACCTATGGTAGGCATAGGTTAGCTCAGATTCACCGATGCTAGCCGACCGGGTATAAAACCTCCTCGACCAATATTGATAGAGGAGAATCTCATGAAAGCCCTGGCCGCCACGATCCTAACCCTAACCTCCCTCGCGAGCTCCGCCGAGGTCATCCACCGGCAGAAGGTCGGCTGGGTCCTCCAGTCCGTCCCCGGCCACCGGGTGAGCTGCAAGGACTACAGGCCAGACGGGTACTACAACGGCGGAAGAGGGGTCTTCATCGCCGGCGGAATCCCGAGAGGACTCCCGGCCATGGACCTCGTCTCCGGAGAACAGTTCAAGACCTGCGCCGACCTCCGTCCCCTGGAGCCCCGGTGGACCCTCGCCGGCGTCCTGACCGTCGAGGTGGATGATGTCTGCGAAATCGGGGGGCGCTTCCGGCGAACGCTCCGGGAGTTCAACCTGACCGTCCGGGAGAACGGGCTGCGGTTCCTCGGGAGGGAGGTCGTCTCGAAGGTGCGCCTGCCGAACAACGGGGTCTGCTTCGCTCTCGAGTGACGATTGATTCTTGAACATCCAAAAAAAAGGGCCCTCATCGAGGGCCCTGGAGCGATTAGTACTTAGTTCGAACTCGACCGCGAACGTTCGTCTTGTGACGACGCTTCTCAGCATTTTCTAACTTTTCTTTCAGCTTAACAGAAGGTTTCTTGAACTCTGAACGAGCGCGATATTCCTTCACGATCCCGTAGGCGTCGCATAGACGCTTGAATTTTTTGATCGCTTTCTCAGCTGGAAATCTGTCATCAATAGAAATTTGAATTGTAGACATGCTCATTACACCCCCTTCTTCGTAGCGCTAGAAAGCCGAACCGGCCTGGAATTTAGTCCCAAAAAAATACTCACAATCGAGCCCCGAGTCAACCTTAGTTGCAGGCTTCACCCCATTTTGATAGAAGAAACCATGCAACTGGACGCTTTTGAGCTCTCCCATTCACACGACCTTCCCCTGGCGGCCAAGCTTAGACCCAAGACCCTCGAAGACTTCTACGGGCAGGCCCCGATCAGGAAGCAGTTGGATAAGCTGGTCTCCCACCCCCGGCACGTGATCTTCTGGGGGCCCCCGGGCACGGGGAAGACCACCCTTGCCCACATCATCTCGAGCCAGATCGACCGCGAGCTGCACGTCTTCAGCGCGGTCACCAGTGGGATCCCGGAGCTCAAGCGGCTCATCGCCGAGATGCTCGACCGGCACCGGGAGTTCGGGAAGGAGAGCATCCTCTTCATCGACGAGATCCACCGGTTCAACAAGTCCCAGCAGGACGCTCTGCTGCCCTACCTGGAGAACGGCGACTTTCTCTTCATCGGCGCCACCACCGAGTACCCCCACACCTCGCTCAACAAGGCCCTCCTCTCCCGGGTGTCCCTGATCGAGCTCAAGGCCCTCCAGGTGGAAGACCTCGAGCAGATCTTAGAGCGCGGCCTCTTAGACCTCTCCCGGCCGGACCTCGAGGGCTTCATCGGCGACATCGCCAAGCTCTCGAACGGAGACGCTCGCTTCGCCCTGAACCAGCTCGCGCGGCTCACCTCCTTCACCGAGGCCGAGCTCGAGAACAAGGAGCAGATCCTCAGAGAACTCTTCGAACACGCACGCCAGTACGACAAGAACGCCAACCGCCACTACGACGTGATCTCCGCCTTCATCAAGTCCGTCCGCGGCTCGGACCCGGACGCGGCCCTCCTCTACCTCGCCATCATGCTCGACGGCGGCGAGGATCCGGAGTTCATCGCCCGCCGGCTCATGATCCTCGCCTCCGAGGACATCGGCCTTGCCAATTCCCAGGGCCTGCAGGTCACCACCAACGCGCACTACGTGGTGAAGAACATCGGCATGCCGGAGGCGCGGATCACCCTCGCCCACGCCACCGTCTTCTTAGCCCTCTCGCCGAAGTCCAACTCCGCGTACAAGGCGGTGGACGCGGCGCTGGCGTACGTGAAGGAGAATCCGACGCTCGAAGTCCCGGGGCCCCTCTCCAACGTTTCGCCGGAGAAGAAGAACTACAAGTACCCGCACAGCTACCCGAACCACTACACCGAGCAACGATACCTGCCTGTTAGCGTCGAAGAAAGGTTCTACAGGCCGGCCCTGCTCGGATCGGAGAAGGCGCTCAATGACGCCTTTCAAAATTTAACCTCAAAAAAGTAACTAGTTCCCGGGGAATATATCCCCCATTGGCGAACTTTCTCCTTAAGATCTAGTTGAATTTGCATACCACTTCCGTGGTCCCAAACTTGCTACTTCAAAGTAAGAAGTAATTGGAGGTATGCAATGGCCATCACTAAAGTTCACGCGCCTGGAACGGGAAAACCGAAGCACTTTACACAAGTTATCAGCATGTTCGTCGGTGGTTTGCTCTTCATCCTCGGTCTCTGCGGGTTGCTCTTCTCCTCGTTCGCCGGGCTGCACATCAGCATCTTCCACGGACTGGTCATGGCGAGTTCCGGACTGATCCTCTTCTACAACGGATACAAGAACAATAGCCGGCACGCCTTCCGCGCCTGCCTCGGATTTTCCATCTTCTTCGGGCTCCACGCTCTCGCCGGGTTCCTCCTGGGCCAGCCGGGGGTTCCGGAGGTCGGGTACGCCAAGCCGGATCCGGCACTCCTGAAGATCATCCCGAACTTCCAGGAACTCGGGTTCTCGGATCACGTCCTCAACACCGTCATCTCCGTGGTGCTCATGGGCGGGGCTATCGACTGGTGGAGACGGAAGACCAAGCGGCAGAAGCGAAAGCAGGAGAAGGTCTACCGCCGGACTCACGGCCAGCAGCCGCTGCACCACTAGGACTGTTCTAGTCCTGCGGTGGGGATCTCCATCACGAAGCGCGTGTGCCGGGAGCCGAGGTCGTGGTAAAGGCGGCCTCCCCACTTCTCGATGATACTGCGGGAGATGGAGAGGCCAAGGCCCGTTCCGACGCTCGGATCCTTCGTGGTGAAGAAGGGCTTCATGATCTTCGCCGACAGCTCCTCGGAGATGTTGTTTCCCGAATCGGTGACGCTGATCTCGATGGTCAGGCCCGGGGTGATCTGCAGGCAGATCCACTTCTGGGGATTGTCGCGGATGGCGTCGATTGAATTGTTCAAGAGGTTGATCAGGACCTGCGAGAGCTGGGTCGGGTTCCCCTTCACCTGGAGGAAGGTCGGCCCTCGGATCTCGAACTCGATCCCCAGCACCCGCATCCGCTCGGAGGCGACGGCGACGATGTCGTCGAGGACCTTCGAGAGCTCGAAGTACTCTTCCGGGTCGTCGGAGACGTTCCGCGAGAGGCTCTTGAGGCCCTTCACCATCTTTGCCATCTTGGATGTGGTCTTATGCATGCTCCGGAGCTGCTCCTCGACCTTGGGTGAGAGGGCCTCTTCCACGGCGAGCTTGCGCTTCAGGACCTCGAGCTGGAGGGTGAGGGACTGGAGCGGATTGTTGATCTCGTGGGCGATCCCGCTGGTCATCTCCCCCAGGGCCATGAGGTTCGCGGTGTGGATGATCTCGTTCTGCTGGATCTGGACGTTCTTGAGCGCGCGGGAGATGTTCCAGCGGGCGACCCAGAAGACGGCGATGAGGTAGACGCAGACGAAGATCTGGGCCACGAGGCGGTCTTCGCCCATGATCTGCAGCGGCGGGAAGACGAGCCCTGGGCCTAGGACGTTCTGGACGATGAGCAGCACCGCTCCCATGAGCGAGAGGATCACGCCCTTCCACTGCTCCTCGCTGGAGAAGCTAATGAACGGGATGGTGATGCTCGTGAAGTAGTAGAACTCGTAGCCCGAGCCGACCGGGGTGGCGTCCACGGACAGGAAGATCCCCGCGAGCCCCGTGACGTGGATGAGGATCCGGCCGGCGTCGTGCCAGCGTTTGTGGATCAGGTAGATCCCGACCATGACGAGGAACGCGAGGGCCAGCTCGCAGTTGATGAGGAAGGCGTCGCTCCGGTAGACGGCGTAGCTCAGGTAGAAGAGGAAGGTGACCAGCGTCCAATAGGAGTCGAAGACGGCGATCTGGATCGCCAGCTTCTTGTTCTCGGGCATCTCCCGGGTGGTACCCAGGGAGATCAGGTTGGTAAACGCGTACTTCATGCTCATTTAAAAAAGAAAGCCTCCGCGAGGGAGGCTTCCTTGTCAAATTAAGTTTTCTGGCTTCATGGTCTCGAGGTGCTCCTTGACCGAAGCGAGGAACTTACTTCCGAGCTCGCCGTCGATGAGCCGGTGGTCGTAGGTGTGGGTTCCGTACATCATGCTCCGGATCGCGATGGCATCATCCTCCATTACCATCACCCGCTTCTTGATCACGCCGGTGCAGAAGATCCCGACCTGCGGCTGGAGGATCACCGGGGTGGCGATGAGGGTCCCGAAGGAGCCGTTGTTAGTGAAGGTGTAGGTACCGCCGGAGAGGTCGTCCATGGTGAGCTTCTTGTTCCGGGCCTTGTTGGCGAGGACGTCGAGCTGGCGGGCCAGACCCGTGAGGTTGAGGTCGCCGGCGTTCTTGATCACCGGGACGACCAGGCCGTTCCCCGGGACCGCGACCGCGCAGCCGAGGTTGATGTCTTTCTTGATGACGATGTTATCGCCTTCGATGGACGCGTTGACCAGCGGGTGCTCCTTGAGCGCCTGGACGATGGCGTAGAGGACGAAGTGCGAGTACGTGAGGTTGATCCCCTCGCGCTTCTTGAACTCGTTCTTGATCTTCTCCCGGGACTTCACGAGGTTCGTCATGTCGATCTCGTCGATGGAGTTCACGTGCGGAGAAGTCTGCTTGGAGATCACCATGTTCTTGGCGATGGCCTTCCGCATGTTGTCCATGGCGACGATCTCGACCCGCTCCCCGCCCGCGCGGGTCTGAGGGACGCCAGACGGGGCCGGCGTCGAGGCGCGTGGAGCGGAAGCCTGCGCAGACGACGAGGCCTGCGCCGAGGAAGCCGCAGCAGCGGAGCCCTTCCCGCGGCCCGCGATGTAGGCTTCGAGGTCAGCCTTGTTCACGCGACCGGCGGCGCCGGTGCCTTTGATCTTCGAGAGTTCGCTCAGGGGGATGCCGGCGTCTTTTGCCATCGCCTTCACCAGCGGAGTGTAGAAGCGGAAGCCGTCGCTTGAGTCCTGCGTTTCCGCGCTCGCGCCGCCGTCATCGTGCATGGCCTGGTAGGCGATGGCACCTTCGTTCATGGCGGTGGCGCCGCCTTCCGGTGCCGGAGCGGTGGCCTCTTTCTTCGCGGCCGGAGCGGACTTCCCGGCCGGCGCGCTGACCGCCGCGTTCAGGTCGTCTTCGATGATGGCGATGGGCTTGCCCACGTCCACGGTGGCGCCCTCCGGGAAGAGGAGCTCGACGATCTTCCCGTGGATGGGACTCGGGATCTCCGATTCGACCTTGTCCGTGGAGATCTCCAGGAGGATCGCGTCCAGCTCGATGACCTCGCCGACATTCTTGTGCCACTTGGTGATGGTACCGGTCGTGATCGACTCTCCCATCTGGGGCATTACAACTTCAACCTTTGCCATAAAAATATCTCCTTAAAATTACCTATAAATTGAGTGCCCGGCCCTTGGCCGCCAGCACGGCCTCGCCCAGGAACTCTCCCAGGGTCGGGTGCGGATGGATGGTGGCGAAGATCTCTTCGTCGATCCCCTCCATGGTCCGGAAGAGGACGTACTCGTGGATGAGCTCGGTGGCGTGGGTCCCGACGATGTGGGCCCCGAGGAGCTCGCCGTGCTTGCCGGTGAGGACCTTGATGAAGCCGTCTTTCTCGTTGGACGCGATGGCCTTACCGTTGGCCATGAACGGCGCCTTCCCGACCTTGTACTCGATGCCCTTTTCCTTCAGCGCGCGCTCGGTGTAGCCCACGGAGGCCACCTGCGGTTGGCAGTAGGTACAGCCGGCGATGTTGAGCTTGTCGATCGGGTGCGGGTGCTTCCCGGCCAGGTGCTCCGCCGCCACCACGCCTTCGTGAGAAGCGGCGTGGGCCAGGAGCGGTGGACCGGAGACGTCGCCGATGGCGTACACGCCGGCGGCGGTGGTCTGGTAGTATTCGTTGACCTTGATGAAGCCCCTCTCCGTCTGGACCCCGGCCTTCTCGAGCCCGTAGCCCTCGAGGTTCCCCACCATCCCGACGGCGATGAGGCCCAGCTCGAACTTGTGCTCGGTCTTCTTGCCACCTTCGGTGACGGTGAAGGTCACGTCGTTCCCGTTGTTCTTCGCGGTCACTCCTTCGATCCCGAGGGAGAGCTTCATCCCGTACTTCTTGTAGTGCCGCTCGACCTCCGCGGAGATCTCCGTGTCTTCGATCGGAAGGAGGTTCTTCTGCATCTCGAAGATGTGCACGTCCACGCCGAAGGCGTTCCAGAAGTAGGCGAACTCCATCCCGATGGCGCCGGCGCCGATGATCCCGATGGACTTCGGAAGCTTCTCGAGCTTGAGGGCTTCCCAGGCACCGAGGAGGCGCTTCCCGTCGTGCTCGAGGCCCGGGAAGGTCCGGTACTTCGCGCCGGTGGCGATGATCACGTTGCCCGCGGTGACCTCTTCTTTCTTCCCGTCTGCGAGGGTGACCTCGAGGGTCTTGGCGGACTTGAAGACACCCTTCCCGCTCAGGACTTCGATCTTATTCTTCTTCATCAAGAAGGCGATCCCCTTGGACATGTTTCCGGCGATCTCGTTGGCCCGCTTCACGGCGACCGACGCGTCCAGGCCCTTGAGGTCAACGTTGATCCCCAGACCTTTCAGGTCAGCTACCTCGTGCACGGAGTGCGCGGATTTCAAGAGTGCTTTCGTAGGAATACAGCCGCGGTTCAGACATACTCCACCGAGCTTATCGGCTTCGATGATGGCCACTTTTTTCCCTAACTGAGATGCCCTGATTGCAGCTACATATCCACCAGGACCGGCACCTAAAACAACAACGTCAAATGTTTTGGCCATAGAGTTTCCTTTCTTAGTTTTCCAAGATCTTAAATGTCCCGAAATCTTGTACTTAATGCCTCGCAGTTGTCAATGAAAGGGATGGGTTTTCAGCTAGACGGAATCCAGTTAAAAAAGCTATAAAGACACTGTATGTCAAGAAGCCAATCGACCCTCACCTTGGACTCAAACGAAGTCACACACCTCCTAAACCTCTTCCCCAAGGGGTTGGTTGCCGTTGACCTTGAAACCACGGGCCTCTCCCCCCTGGTGGATAAGATCATTGAAATCGCGGCCGTGAAGATCACAGAAGCCGGTGAAATCAGTACCTACCACCAGCTGATCAACCCCCTGATCGAGATCCCGGAGTTCACCATCCAGTTCCACGGGCTCACTAATGATCACCTGAAGCTCTCCCCGACGATTAAGAAACCCCTGCGGGAGTTCTGGGACTTCGTGGGCCGCTACCCGATGATCGCCCACAACTCCACCTTCGACCTGGGCTACCTGATCAAGTCTTCCCACGACTTCCAGATCGACTTCCCTCCGCTGGACATCTACGATAGCTGCCGCTTCACCCGGGCCGTGTACAAGAACAAAGACGCGGCTCCATCGAACTTCAAGCTCTCAACCCTGAGCGAATACTTCGGCATCGAGCTGCAGCACCACGTGGCCATGGAAGACACCCTGGCCTGCCTGAAGATCATGGCCGGGACCATCCAGACCCAAACCGACCACAAGGTCGCCCTCGAGAAGAGCTTCGTCTTCCGGCTCTCGCACTTCGACCGGAACGACTGCTTCAACTACTCCACCCGCCTGGACGGGCTCAAAACCCTTGTCCAGGCAAAAGAGTTAGTGGTACTAGACTACCGCGGCGGTTCGGCCGTCGGGAAGATCCGACCCGTGAGGCCCATCGGGCTCATGCCCCTGCCCCAGGGACCGGTGCTCTTCGCCGAGTGCCTCCTCACCGGAATGAACAAGTCGTTTCTGTTGAAAAAAATCAAGTCCTACAAGAAGCTCGAAGCAAGCTACTGGCAACCGGGAACACATGCTTAAGAACCTCGTGACCAAAGAAAACCTTCCGGAGCGGATCAAGCAGGTCCTGATCTTCGTCGCCCACATCGTCCTCCTGAAGTGGATCCTCTACACGCTCTACGAAGGGGGCGTGATGGACTTCTGGACGCTCCTGTTCCACTTCCTGGGCATCGCCGTCTACGGCGCCCTCCTCATCCGGATCTGCGCGTACATCTACAAGCGGCAGTACGAGAAGGAACTCGAGAAGCATGCCGACGAGTAGGGACTGGAGCATTCACTTCCGGGAAGCCTTCAGGGACCTCCGGGACCTCTACGGCTTCCTCGGCTGGGAGTTCCCCGAGGGGCACCTCCGGGTGGAGCGCTCCTACCCGCTCTTCATCCCTCGCGCCCTCGCTCGGAAGCTCAAGGACCAGGGGCCGGACGGCGTGCTCGCTCGCGAGTTCCTCCCGGACGAGCGCGAACTGCACCCCGCCGGGCTCCTCGATCCCATCGGGGACCGGGCCTACCAGAGAGCTCCGCAGCTCATCCACCGGTACCCGTCGCGCGCGCTCTTCACCGCCACCTCCGTGTGTCCGGTGAACTGCCGCTACTGCTTCCGGAAGAACGAACTCGCCGTGACCAACGAGCTCTTCCAGCAGGACTTCGAAGAAACCCTGAGCTACCTCCGGGCGCACCCGGAGGTCTCGGAGATCATCTTCACCGGCGGCGACCCGCTCACCCTCTCGAACGAGAAGCTCGAGAAGTACCTCATGGCCTTCGGCGAGCTTCCGAGCATCCGGGACCTCCGCTTCCACACGCGCTACCCGGTGATCCTGCCGGAGCGGATCGACGCGGGCTTCCTCTCGGTTCTTGGCAAAGCCTCGGCGCACTTCCGAACGGTTTCGGTCGCCATCCACGCGAACCACGTGAGCGAGTTCGACGAAGAAAACTCGGCGGCCATCGGGGCCCTCGCGGCGACGGGGATCCAGCTCCTTTCTCAGACGGTGCTCCTCCGCGGCGTCAACGACTCCTGCGAAGCGCTCCTGGGCCTCGTGAACAAGTTCCTCGAGCTCAAGATCAGGCCCTACTACCTCCACCATCCGGACCAGGTGAAGGGAGGGATGCACTTCTACCTCTCCCTAGAGGAAGGCCGGAGTCTCTACCAGAAGCTCCGCGGTCTGCTCCCCGGCTGGGCCATCCCCCTCTACGTCATCGACGTCCCCGGGGGCCACGGGAAGGTCTCGGCCTTCAACCCGGAGACCCACGCCTACTCAGGAAATCTTATGGCCCTGAACGGAACCATAATTTCAGCGGCGGAGCCAAACCGCACTCCTTGACGGTGGAGCTCCATCGATTATAAACCTTTTCGGAGACGATCACTTCCAAAGGGGTTCTATGAAATTTCTAGTCGCTGCTCTGTTCGCCGTGGGTGCCGGCTCCGCCCAGGCATCCTACTACGCCACCCACTGCTCGAACGCCACCGGCACCGTCCGCTGGGAAGAAGGACATAACTCGAACACGCTCTTCCTCCGAGAGGTGTCCCCGGAGGAAGTGGTCTCCGTTCCCGTGCACAAGGTGCAGATGAAGTTCACCGGCCAGAACACCATCTCCGAATCCAACGTCCGCAACTGCGGGTTCGCCAGCACGACGAAGATCTACTCTGCGAAGGTGCAGATCACCCCGGCCAAGGAACACCCAGAAGCGCTAGACTTCCTGGACGGCGAGAAGCTCATCAAAGCCACCGTAATCTGCCAGTACGAGATGAACGGCCGCGCTCCTTGCCCTTAGAAACAAAATTTTTGAGTTCCCTGTTGACAGTTTTTGCTGGCCTGGACTAAGATCAGGGGCTCTATGGGCGGCTGTAGCTCAGTTGGTAGAGCGGTTCCTTGCCATGGAACAGGTCGCTGGTTCGAATCCTGTCAGCCGCTCCATTTTTCTGGTAAGTATTCATCCCTTCGGGGAAAATCACAAAAATTCTAAATAGTTATTTTAATTAGGAGAGGTTAAGCTTCTTTCTTTTATATTTCTCAGTATTTCTTCATCTTTCATCTTCCACTTACCAAACTCTTACCAGTACAAAAAATTAGTAGCAGCGGCAAGCACGTGCTTGCCCGGCGTAGCACAGTTTTTTGTAACTTCTCAAATCCTTTCAGGAAAATGAGCAAGCACACGCTTGCTTTCTAAAACTACTCAAACCTAAACCACCAAAATCAAATCCCTCATCATTCACTTTGCGTTTGCTGAGGAAAATTTGTGCTACCAGGAGATAAAAAAATGAACGCTTTAAATATAGAAACTCAAAATGAGCAGCAATTTATTTCGGACTTTGCAGTTTTAATAAAGAAGATGAGGCTTCTCAGAAGATTAACCAGGCAGCAAGCCGCTCTTTTATTCGACTTCTCCTTCAAATATATCGAAAAACTTGAAAACGGCAGAGGGGAAATATCGGTCGAAAGGTTTAAAGACTTCCAGACAAAGTATGGCTTCAATGACTCTGATGTGGATTTAATTAGAAATGGAGCCATTCAGGCTAGCCTCGATGCAAACTCAATCAGGAAGAAAATTACTACAGAGAAACGGAAAGACCGCAGATTCTGCCAC
>SXGU01560955.1_pt1 | contig 15540 bp, 20 predicted proteins | sample 3174531 | NCBI WGS metagenome assembly SXGU01 (sample SAMN11356863, study PRJNA531348) | freshwater metagenome | isolation source: freshwater sample F1-140 | place: China: Fuxian Lake, Yuxi | collected 2017-12-25
AGCCGCTTATGAAATCCGGCAAACTGAAGCCTTTTTGAAATTGAATCGGATTCTTTTTCATGGCGCGATCTCCAGTGATTTCAAGACTTTTATTTGATTCTCTGTATAGTCGAAAGTTGCTGAAGGTTGTGGGTAATCAGGTAAGCTTAAGACAAATTGAGCCTTGGGTCTAATTTGCTTGATGCAGCATCAACCAACAGGCGTAATCCATCCTGAACCGCTCAGTCGTCTGGATATGCGCATTTCTTCTGTCCACGTCACTCTGGGTCCGGGTGATCCAGCCATGTTCTCCGAATCGTTGCAGTTGCTTGCGAATGGCACGTTCCGAATAACCGGTTGCCAGGACGATCTCCTTGACTGTGCTGGCATGATGCGGCTCGGTGTGTGTGCCGAGATAGCGGAACAAATCCTGGGCGATGCGGGATCCCCATTGCGGGACATTCTTGCGTTCCCACTCGCGGATGCGCTGGAGTCGATCCAGCAGCCCCGGATCTGTTTGTGACGGTGCCGCCGGGTAAGTTTCTTCGGGAAGAATGCCGACCATGCCGCTGATGCGGATGGGTTGGTCGGTGTGGGGGTGGCGGAAGGTGATCTCTATTTCGATGGCATCGCCAGCCACCTGATTTTGCAATGTAAGCAGTTTTTCCACGAGTAAGCCCTGGCTTCAACAAGCGACGGGCTGACCCGACTGATCCATTACAGTGCATGGATCAATTCGCGACAATGGATATTGACGGGACTCGATGCCGGTATTGGCGTTCGGTATTGATTGATTGGGGGTTGGCATGGCTACATCATCAAGTTGGGCGCCACGGACCACTCGTGGCGTCTTTACCTGATAGACGCAGCCTTTGCCTTTTTGTCAGGGCTCAGCAGTCCTGCAGGCCCTGGGACTCGGTTTTTTTGCCGACAAACCAGCTGCTGACCCGATTGCGGTTGTCGTAGGTGGCGGTGGCGCTGCAGGTGGCGGCCTCCATGGCGGTGATTTCGATGGGCCAGAGAATCAACTCGGCGGCAGTCAGGGTGAAGATGTCAGCCGCCAGATAAGGCAGTGCGCGGATCTTGGACGCCTGATGGAAGCCGGACTGAAACTGGAAGACATCCACCTTGTTGCCGTGGGCGTCACTGTCGACCATGGCGGGTGCGCCGAACCGGGCCAGGAGTTCCTGGCGTGGGGTGCCGGGACCGATCCCCTTGAGATCAACGGGCCCCGGCTGGGAGAGCACCTTGTAGACCGAACAGCCCGACAGGGTGAATAGCAGACACCCCAAACCCATGATTGTTTTCATGCGACGCTCCATGCTTGGGTGCTGTGGTTAGCGGATTTCTCGCATCAGTTGCAGGTAGAGGGATTTTTTCGCCTTGGTGATGGCTTCTACCTCCAGCGTGGGCAGTTGACCCAGGCTGAGCCACTTGCTGCTGATTGTGGCATCTGTGCGGGCGGTGACGGTGGGGCCGCGCTGACCGTTGCGGGTGACGACGGCGCTGCCTTCCAGAATGTAGTCCTGATCGAACCAGACGATGGGTTCGATGAGAAATAGGGTGAATCCGACGAAGAAGCCCTTGGCGAAGGCGGCGCCAGAATGCATGTCCGGCTTGATGGTGAACTGGGTGTCGATGGCGAGGTTGACGTTTTCGTCGGGTCGCAAGGGGTAGGCGAGTTCCTTGGCGAAGCCGTGTTCCCTGATGGCCTGGGCGAAACCTTCCGTCATATTGCCTGATGGCCCATAACTGGAGGACTGTGACCCCTCTGATCGCAAGCCCACTTTGTCATGCTTTGGCAGGTTGGCCGTGGAGATGGTCATCGGGTCGGGCTTGATCGTGACCTGCGTGCCTGTGCAGCCGACCAGAGCCAGTGAAATAAATGCGAGGGCGAGGAGTTTGCGTGTCATAACGTGCACCAGAAGGAAGAAAGGTGCGACGGATTACAGGGTAGTTACGGCATCCTGACAATTGAAATCGACGGGCCAAAATGCCGGGATTTCCGGGCGAAATGCGGTGTCATTGATCAGACAAGAGGGGGTCTTCGGGTGCGTTGTCCGGGATGGGCGGTTACCCGGTCCCGTCTTCTTTCACGGGCGTTGGGTTTTCTGGCAGCTGAATTCAGCCAGTAACCCGTAGTGGTCGGATAGGTTGTCGGGGGCATCGACGCCAAGTCGGGTGATGCGGGTTGGGAGCAGGGCGTCTGACTGAAACAGCACGCGGTCCAGGCGTGCTCCGGAAAATCGAAGCAGCCCATGCCACGATGCCATCGCGTTGGTTTTTGGATCCTAGGTCAGCCCCGGATCATTCCCATGCAAAAGCTTCCAGGCATCGAACCAGTGCCTGTCCAGGGTGGCGTCGATGTCTTGATCGAGAAACGTGTTGAAGTCACCAGCAAGAATCAAGGCGGGGTGGGTCTTGCCCCAGTCCTCAAGAATTCCCACCTGCCTTGCCCGGAAGGTCTGGCTGCGCCAAAACAGCAGGTCGGGACTTTCAAGGTGCAGGTTGACCAGGTCATGAGGGCGCTGGCAAAGATTGATCTGAACCGACAACATACCTCTGGCCATGTCCGACGGGAACGTCGCATACGCCCAGCGATGGGCGTTGAGCGCTTTTTTCGTGAGAGTAACCAAGCCGCCAATCGGCAATGATTGCGGCGGGCCCTCATGGAACTGGGTGTATTGGGTTCTGATGAGCGCATTTGTCTTGAGTTGCTTGAGTGTCTGCCGTTGAGCCTCCTGCAAATGAATGATGTCGGGTTCAAGATCTGTGACCAGTCGAATCAATCGATCAATCCGTTCCCGGTTGGTATCGGAGAATTCAGCGACGTTATAGGTCAGCAGGGTCGGGCTTTGGGCTGAGGCGGAGTCAGGCCCAAGTGCGAGCATCAGTCCCAACGCCATGCTGACCCTCAGGCGTGTCGTTGTGGGTGGCTGCATCACGGCGTCTGACGGGTCGCTACTGGCTGATGAGGACAAATGGCGCCCAGTGGGATGGATGGGCGAGAGTGCTGGGCAGGGCCGCATCAGTAGTGCCCTGTTTCATGACAGCCAGCTGGGCTTGCCTTAACGCATCAGCCTTGGCGTGGGGGTGGGTTTTGAGGTGGTTGTAAAAAGTGGTCATCAGCAGGCTTGAACCTTCATCGGCCACCGGCCACAGCGAGGCAATGACGTTCCTGGCGCCAAGGCGGAGCAGTGTCTCGGGGAATCCCTCCAGCCGTTCACTGATTTCATCGGCGGGTTCACTGACGCCTGTTTCACAGGCCGACAAGGTCATTAGGTCGATGTGCCGTAAATCGTAGTGCCGTTGTTCAAGTTCTTCCTGCCGGAGTCGGCTGCCATCGCCGAGCAGGAAAAACGAGTTGCGATTGAATCCGTGACTTTCCACGAAATGGCTGGCGATGTGAATGACGTTATGGCGCCCTTTCAGCACCTGCGTCAGATGGGATCGGTTGAATGAGTCGTTCAAATAGGTGCTGCCAGACCAGGTGCCGTCTGGCGAAGGTCGGATGATGGCAGCCAGTTCCGCCTCCACGAAGGGCAGGGATGGAAAGTCTGGCCAGGGTTGGCTGACACCCAGTGCGGCGATGTCCCAGTGGGAAGGCCTGGGCGCCGGTCGAACGGGATTGCGATCGGGCATGACAAATGCGCTGGACAGGCTTTCCACCAGGTAGTGTTGGCCGTCGAACAGGGCCGCAAAGGGGATGGTTCTGATGATGCCGCCGGCCTCAATGAGCAGCGTGCTGATCCGGTGGCGGAGCAGTTGATCCTGAATTGGTGCAATTAAGAGGGTGTAGAGGGTATTTGCCGTGGCTTGAGCATTTTTGCCCGGCTGCTGAATGTCATTGAGAAACGCGCCGGTTTTTTGCTTCAGGGCCTCCCGGCCAATGGCTGCGCGATACCGGGAGATGTCGGTTGGCGTGAAGAGTGTGATGTCCAGAGCCTCGTCGGTCACCGAATACCGTACCCAGGCAGCTGAATCGGGTTCTTGCTTCAGTCGGTTCCGAATCTGTAGGGCTGTCGGCTTCCTGCTGTATGCGGCTGCTTTTTCGGGCCGAGCTCTGGGCTGGTTCAGCGGATAGCTGCGGTAAAATTTATTGAATGCCTGCAGGTTCTCATCGGCTCTTCGTTCCAGCTGTTGGACCAGCAAGGTATCTCGAGGTGTCGCGGCCCGGTGGTTGAGGTGGCGGTGCAGGGTTCGGATGGGACGTCCCAGTCGGTTTCGTTTGATGGCGAAGTTTTCATAGTGAGCCAGCCAGGCCTGTTCATCGGTGGTGTAGGCAATCTCATTCAACAGGTGCCCCTCTCGGGTTTGGCTCTGTGACGCCGGTTCTGCGATTTCAAGCGCAGTGATGTTGTTGAGCTCATGCTGTCGGTGATCTTCCTGCAGCCAGCTCTTGAGTCGGTCCAGTTTTGGTTGCCGCGCTTCCGTGAATTGTCGATAGGCGTCCGGGTTCAATGGCTTCAGGTCAAGCCCAGTGGGTTGCTCGAGGTTGATGGATTTCTTGGCAAATAGGACGGCCAGTGCCGGGAGCCGATGGCGGATGGCCAGGGCAAAAAGATTGAACGGGACTGCATTGGCTGGGTGCTGAATGCCGAATTTCTGCTCGCTGAAATGCAAAGCCATGACGGCATGCTGTTCAGCCTCGGTCCATTTTTCCTGAGCGATTTCCGCCAGGACCAGGGCATTGAGGGCTTCTTCTTCCGGAAGGATGGATTGATGATCAGCACGGTCCAGTGTCAGCGCTACGGCCTGTTCTGCGAACCTTTCTGCCTGGGTGTACTGGCCCTGATCAATCAGGGCGGCACTCAGGTTGGTCAGGGGATCAATTTGCGCCGTTTCGTCCGGGCCATACCGCATTTTCATCGCGGCGAGGAAGCGCCGGGACAAGTGAATGCTGAAGTCGATGTCCCAGGACAGGGCGGCACTGCCGACGAAATCGAAAATGTCGGCTGCAATCTCATTCTGGTCGCCCAAGGTGTCGTCCAGGGTGGCCACGGCCATGCGTCCCAGCTTTTCCGAATGGGCCGAGTCGTCAATCTGGTCATACCAGTCGGAGAGTTCTGCCTCGAGGTAGGCGACATTCTGGTGCTTCTCGCCATACCGCCTTCGTGAAATGGCAAGGGCGGACTCGGTTGCCTGGATAGCTTCGCGCATTCTGCCAAGACAGAAATAGTTGGTGCCGAGGCTGTGGTAGCTGGCGGCGACTTCGCTCGACTCCGGTCCTTCAAGGGCGATGTTGATGGCGAGCGCTTCCTCGGCGTAAGGGAGCGATTGGCTGCATTGGTAGTCCTGGCGGTAGAAGTAGTCGAGGTCGTTCAGCAGCGTGGCGGTTCGCACCGATTGCCAGCCGACAAAGGCTTCACTCAGGGCAAGCGCGGCCAGATCAACGGTAATGGCCTGCTCATGGCCCAACGGTTGGTGGCGCAGGGTTTCGGCAAATTGACGCATCTGTTCGATGGTGTCTTCGTTCTGCAAACCCTGCAGGCGGATTCGGGTTTTGAGCGCCGTGTGCGACAAGGCCATGGCCTCGTCATCGCGGCCCGAATACGAATAGATGAGCGCAAGGTCGCCTTGCCGCTGTGCGGTCTCGATGCTGTCCTTGCCATAGAGCCGATCTGACAGGGCCAGGCCGCGCTCGGCCAGGGGCAGTGCCCGGGCATAATCACTGAAGAAGTAGAGAGAAAGGACAAGATCGGCCAATCGGCGTGCGGTTTCGCCGGATTCCTTGCCATAGCGGTTTTCGGATATTTCTAATGCGCGCTGCTGGTAGTCAATGGCCTTGAGGTAGTCCTGAAGCGCGAAGAAGCCATCTCCCAGTAGCGTTATCGCCCGGTAGGTCCACCCCCCAGCGGGGCCCGAGAGGTGTTCAATGTCGGGTATTCGAGGTTCAATCACCCCGATCAGTTGCGAGTAGGCGGCTGTCCTGGCTTTGTTCGTGTAGGCGGCGATAACCGGACCGAATGAAGAAGGGGCGATTTGGTCTGCAAACGTGAAGAGGGCCGTCAGGACAAGCGCGAGAATCGCAAGGGTGTTGATTGGCCGAAAACGGAGCCGGAACCGAACAGGCGACAATGCGGAAACCGGGTCAGGGTGACTTGGGCTGCAGGATCACGACCCACTCTCCTTGGTCAGGGGCATTCCTGAGGGTAAATCGGGGTTGCAGATGTGCGGCGGATGCGGAGAGCTTCAGGTGCAGTTCGACACTACGGGTGTCAGAGGCCCGGCGAATGACCTGGTGTTCAATTCCTGCCTCGATAAGGGCTGCGCGCCAGGCCGCCTCGGCAAGTTCGACGTCATCGACAATTTGGTATTGAAAGCCAGCGATTGCCTCACCGGGAAATAGGGCGACCAGCGCCGAATCATTTCCACGAGTGATCTCCGTTTCAGACAAGGGAGATGATTGGCCAATAGGCGCTTTCTGGCTCAAAGAGGGCATGAATCGACCGGTGACACCGACGATGAGCAGGATTGATACGGCCCCCGCCAACAACTTCGGGTGGGTGATGAGTGGTTGAAGCCAGGAAGTCAGCCACCAGATGGGGTCCTTCCGTAACGGCGGGTCAAGGAGCCCCTCGGCGATAAGTCGGTTTTGGAGCCGATGTTTGTCCGCATCCGTAGCCAATGGCCCGGACTGATGCTGGTGATGCCTTTTTCTCAGGGCGGATCCCACTCTGGATGTTTCTGAGTCCGTGGGCTGTTCTTTCTGGATGTTGTCCAGCCAGCGCTCATCGTCATCTGGATCATGGGTAGTCATCGGAACCTCAGGACGTCAGCAATTCAAGACAAGGCGCAAGAAACGGTTTCAGCTTTTTTCGGCACTCCATCAAATACTGGCGGGTTGCGCCATAGCGGCGCCCGATTCGATCGGCAATTTCCTGGAGGTCAGTGCCAGCAGACCAGAGCTCAAGCGCATAGGCCCGATTGGGAGCCACGGCTGCAAAGCGATCCAAACCGGCTTCTACACAATCATCCGGATGCACGGATGGGGTGGGGGCGGGTATGACCGGGTCGTCAGGATCTCCATTGAGTGTATCCATGGCCGGGTGTTTTTGTGATCGCCGAAAATGGTCGATCAGCGTGTTCCTTGCGATGGACCACGCCCAGGCTTTGGCAGATCCCTGGCCATTGAACTGTCGGGCATTTTTCCAGATTTTCAGGACAACTTCTTGGAACATATCATCTGCATCCTGGAGATTGCAGCCTCTCGCCATGAAGAATGATTTCATGGGGTGTGCCCATACTTCGTAAATGGCGTTGAATGCCTGTTGGTGATTGGCATGACCCCCCTGCGCGATAAGAGTCAGGATCTGTTCATCCGTCATGGATCGGCAACATCCAATATGGGATTGTGACGGCCATAGTTCTCAACTATCTCAGTCGACCCTACACGTGGCACCACTCCTGAATTCATTGATTCATTCGCCGGCAAATGGGGGGGGCAAGGTTCAGTCAACATCAGCTATCCAAGGGTCGCATCAATAATTAGTTCCTGTCCCTCATTCCTCGGGCTGTTTACGGTGGTCTTGACCGGATGGAACTGCATCTTTTCAGAGGGGTAGAGTGCCAGGAGGGGCTGTAAATGTTCAGCATCCGTCACGCTCGGATCCATCCAGGCATCATACTGATCGGGTGAGAGAATGACCGGCATCCGCTCATGGATGGGTTGCATCAGGGTATTGGCCGCCGTGACGATGATAGAGCAGGAATCCAGGGTTTTTCCTTCCCGTTCCCAGTGCTCCCAGATGCCGGCAAAGGCAAACGGCGCATGGTCCTTGAGATAGATGAAATAGGGTTGCTTGTGCCCATCAGGTTGCGGATGCCACTCATAAAAACCGTCTGCGGCGATCAGACAGCGGCGATGCCGAAACGCGGAGCGAAAGGCCGGCTTCTGCGCGACGGTTTCCGCCCGAGCATTGATGGTGCTGTATTCGGTTTTGGGTTCATCCGACCAGGCAGGGACCAGTCCCCACTTTAAGGCGGCCAGCTCCCGCCCACCCCCAGGAGCGTTCCGTGCGACCAGCACCTTGGTGCTGGGGGGAATGTTGTAGCTGGGCCAGCATTCCGGTTGGCCCTCAGCGCGAAAAAGCCTGGCGAACCGCTCTATCGGGGTGGTTCTGACGTAACGGCCACACATGAATTTGCCTGTCTCAACCTGTCATGTACCGCCGACGCAACCAATCGTCGAGACTAACCCAACGGCCTCCGCCCATGAAGAACAGGACCACAAGCATGACGAAGTAAGTCGCGGCGAACTCGATACCGTTGTTCAGCACCACAAAGTCGCCATTCGCCGTCAGCCAGGCATAGTCCCCGTGTTGCTTCAGCAGTTCTCGGGCTTTGCCGAGACGCTCGATGGCCCCAACCGTTCGATCTGTAGCAAATATCCCACTGCCCGTGGCAATCGCCAGCCAGCCATTCTCCCAATGAGCCTTGAACATTGCGACCAGCATGGTGAACATCAAAGGCAGGGAGATCCAGCGAACAGCAAAACCAACCAATAGGAAGATCGCCCCCAGCACTTCGGTGGAAGCGGCCAGAAAGACCATCAACGAAGGCCAAGGTAACCCTAGTCCCCATTCGGGATTGCCGAACCAGGCGGCAGTTTGTTCGAAGTTCGCAAACTTCTTGGTACCCGCCATCCAGAACACCGGAACCAGGTACAAGCGAAGCAGCAGGGAGGCAAGAAAATCAAGCTGGAAGCTCTTTTCAAGAGACCGCTGGAGGGACTGGCAAACCTCGATGGCGTGTTGCTTGCGAGCCGCAAATTCGGGTGTCTTCAGGTAACGACGCAAGTCATCGAGCCGCTGGCTAAATGAATCCATGACTTTCTCCTCAACGATGCGCCAATATGAAATTGGGCTGGGGCGTGAAAATATGACCAATCTCCTGGCGCATCATGAACCTCATATCAGGTCGAGTCTAACTCAAGACCTTCCAGCCTTTCTGAGGCACCATCTTGATTGTTCATTGTCACAGTGACGTTGTTGATTGGTGACCGATTCTGGAGGTTCAAATGAAATCAACAGGTCTGATTTTCCTCGGCTTGTGCCTGCTCCCGGCAGGCGTGCTCACAGGTAATGTGGTGCTGTTTGCCCTGGGGGCTTCCCTGTGCCTGGTGGGCGACGTCAAAATGTTGCTCGCGATGCGAGACGAACGACGGCTCTTAACCCGTCCCCAGAAATTGGGGTGAAGTAAAAAACCCCGGACAGTGGCCGGGTTTTTCTCGAGAGAGGCACATTTTCAATTTTCAGAGTCGGGAGCCGCGGCGAAGTTCCGCGATTCCCTATTTGATGACAGCCACTAAACCCTTGAGGCGGAATCTTCATGGACTCAAAGCCCCTCACCATTCTCTCGGATCAGATCAACCATGCGCTGGATCAGCTTCCATGTGGAGTAGAGCATGACCGCATAAATAGCCCACTCATCAGGGGAAACGCTGGTCGGATCGCCGTCGAGGACGGACATCCCTAATGCTCCTATGAGGATGAGCAAGACGTAGCTGATCATAAAAGGTCACCCCGCTTGCGGACCAGGCTCAAGCCATCGGCCACTGGCAATAGCACGGCGGAGACTCGCGGATCGGTTTTGATTTTCGAGTTCAACGCCCGAATCGCCGAAGTATCCTCATCAACCTCCGAGGGGTCGGCCACTTTCCCACCCCACAGCATGTTGTCGATCAGTAGCAGACCCCCCGGGCGCAGCAGAGCCAGCGTTTGCTCATAGTAGTTATCGTAGTTGGCTTTGTCGGCATCAATGAAAGCCAGGTCAAAGCGCCCGCTGTCACCTTCATCCATCAACTGTTTCAAGGTCTCCAGTGCATGCCCCAGCCTGAGCTCAATCCGCTCGGCCACCCCGGCCAATTGCCAGTAGCGCTGGGCTGTCTGGGTATGCTCGGCACTGATATCCAATGCAACCAACCGACCCACGGATGGCAACGCCAGTGCCATGCAGGTCGAGCTATAGCCAGTGAAGACCCCAACCTCCAGAACTTGCTGCGCACCGATCAGTTCGATCAGCCACGCCATGAACCGACCCTGCTCCGGTGCAATCTGCATTCCGCCATAGGGATGCCGGGCCGTTTCCTCCCGTAATTGCCGTAACACCTCCGGCTCGTTCACTGTCGCGGACAGAAGATAGGCATAGAGGCAATCATCGAGAACGACGGATTTATTGGCCATGGAAGTTATTCCGAAGGGTTAATGAAAGCTTGGCTTACATGGCTGGGGAGGAGAGTCCGCAACCTGGTCGATAATGACAGCCCATGGATCCAGTGGGTTCCATGACCATTTACCCGGCCATCACCTTGGGTAGGTCACTCCACCGCGTCGTATAGGCGGGCGACAGCGCCCCGCGCTGCATGCGCCAGGGGGTTTCCTGCGCCTGGCGGGTCAGTCCCTGGGCGGCGGTCCAGATCGTTTCCCGGCCCATGTCCCGGTTCAGGCCGTCGATGAGCGCCAGCAGTGTCTCCCGTTTGGCGGCTCGGTCAGTATCGACGTGGTCAAACAAGGACAGTTGTCCCGGTCCTTTCGGGGTCAGGTTCAACAGCATCACACCGGCTTTCTGATAGCGGTAGCCCGGTTGGTACAGCCGCTCCAGTCCCCGGCCTGCGGCCTGACACAGGATCAGCGTATCGGCGGTCGGCCTCTCCAGCCGTAGCGTGACGCTGGGGTGGTGTTGCGGCTCCGATGGGTTGTAGGGCGGGGTATTCAGAAACACGGTGAGGGCCGAGGTCTCGGAGCCCTGATACCGCAGCTTCTCGGCGGCACGGGCGGTGTAGGTACTCACGGCCTGACGCAGCGTGGGCAGGTCGGTCACCCGTTGGCCAAAACTCCGGGAGGAGACAATCTGCTGCTTCGGCGGCGGCACCTGTTCCAGGTCGATACAGGGCACCCCGCGCAGTTCCAGCGCCGTGCGTTCCATCACCACCGTGAATTGCTGCCGGATCCAGGGGGAATGAGCCTGGCTCAGGTCCAGTGCGGTGCGTATGCCCAACCCTTCCAGCTTGGCTGACCCGCGACGGCCAATACCCCAGACAGCGCCCACCGGGGTTTCTTTCAAAAGCGCCTCACGTACCGGCGAAGGCAGGGCGGTCAGATTGCAAATCCCGTGCGCCTTGAAGTCGGGATGGGTCTTCGCTAGCCGGTTGGCGACCTTGGCCAGGGTCTTGGTCTGGCCGATGCCGATTCCCACCGGAATGCCGATCCAGCGCTGGACCTGCTGGCGCAACCGGAAGGCCATCTCATCGAGATTGAAGTGACGGAACCCGGTCCATTCGATGAAGGCTTCATCGATGGAATACACCTCCTGCCGGTCCGAGTATTCGCCGATGATCGACATCATCCGGCTGGAGAGGTCGGCATACAGGGTGTAATTCGACGACAACGCCAGGCCCCCGGCCTTCTCGTATTCGCGTTTGATCTTGAAGTACGGTGTTCCCATGGCAATGCCGAGCGCCTTGGCCTCATCCGAGCGGGCCACCACACAGCCATCATTATTGGACAGCACCACCACCGGACGCTGCCGGAGCTGGAGATTAAAAACCCGCTCGCAGCTGACATAGAAGGCATTGCCGTCGACCAGGGCAAAGACCGTATCAGACGGCATGAATGACCCGGGTCACCACACCCCAGATGACACACTCCAGCCCCTCCTTGAGTTGCAGCGGGGAATAGGCCGGGTTCTCCGGCAGCAGCCAGGCCGATCCGGCCTTCAGTGCCAACCGCTTTACCGTCAGCTCGCCATTGACCGCCGCAATCACGATCCGGCCATTCGTCGCTTCCAGTGAGCGATCCACCACCAGCAGATCGCCATCATGGATACTGGCCCCGGTCATCGAATCGCCGGTGACCGTGACGAAGAAGGTCGCGGCAGGCCGTTCGATCAGATCATTCAGATCCAGCCGCTGATCGACATAATCATCCGCAGGGGAAGGGAAGCCCGCCGGGACCCGGCTGGCATACAGGGGTAACGATTGCCGCCGGGCCGCAGGATCGGGAAGTAATACCCCTTCGGGCAGGCCGCCCTGTGTGCGTTGGGTCTTTAAGTCCGCCAGCAAGGCCTGAATGTCGGGGTACAGACTGACCGGTACCCGAATCGCCCGGGTCGATTCGCCATAGTCATTACTGCCGGGTTTGCGCCCGGCACCGGGTCGAACGCCGCCACGAGGGGGCATGAGGGGGCTCCTGATTCCGTCTAAAGGATTAGTGTACGGATATCATAAAGAGAAAGTAAAGCGGGTTTTCAGGGGGCTTGTGCGTTGACACGCGGCACCTGATGTAGAAACATGGCTACCCTGTGTTTCACTGTGTCTGCCAGGATGTTGCCATGACCATTACCACCTTTTCGAGCCGGGATTTCAACCAGGACACCAGCCGGGCTAAAAAAGCGGCGGCAGCGGGGCCGGTGTTCATTACGGATCGCGGGAAACCCGCCCATGTGCTGTTGAGTATCGAGGAATACCAGCGCCTCACCGGAGGGACCCGCAACATTGCCGATGCGCTGGCCATGCCGGATCTGGAGCGCATCGGATTCGAGCCGCCCCGCATCGTCCTCGGCCCGCGTCCGGCCGACCTGTCCTGATGTTTCTGCTTGACACCAACGTCGTGTCCGAAATTCGCAAGATCCGTCTTGGGTCGGCACACCCGAACGTGGCCCGCTGGGCCGATAGCGTCAACGCCAGCCGCCTGTATCTCTCGGCGATCACTCTTCTTGAACTTGAGCTGGGTATCTTGCAGCTTGAACGAAAAGACCCCCGGCGGGGGGAAGGCCTCAGACGATGACTTGAGTCCTGTGTCCTCCCCGAGTTCGACGGGCGCATTTTCCCGGTGGATACGCACGTCGCCCGCTGCTGTGCGCGTCTGCATGTCCCGGATCCCAGATCAGAGCGGGATGCCCTGATTGCGGCGACGGCACGGGTTCACGGCATGACCGTGGTAACCCGGAATCAGAGCGACTTTCAATCAACCGGCGTCCCCCTGCTGAACCCCTGGCACGCCTCCGACTAGGCGAGCCAGGCCGTATCGCCCCTCCTTGACGGTGGAGGCGCGGGCCAGCGGATAGCGGGGTTTGTAGCCGCTCATCAATGCACCCGGTACTCGGTCAGGTCACGCACGACAAAACCCGGTCGGGCCCATTCATTCTCGTCATCGCTCAGCAGAATCTCGATCATCCAGATGGGCTCCGGACTGTAACGGCATCATCAAGACCCTGCACAAGCGGGTCGGCGTTGACTCAATCGGGTTCACAATTACCGAAATCGACTGTGCTGCCAACCAATACCGGGAATTGGGCTACAGCGAGATTTCTCCTGATGTGGTCCAGGAAAACCCATCAGCTCACTGGACTGCTCTTGTCACCGGTTCGAGCAAAAGTGACCTTGTACTTTTCGTCTGCAAGATTGCCAGCACCGTCCAACCGGCTCCCAGGTATTGCTCGATCTTGCGGGTCTTGCCCGGGGATTCGACGATGAAGAGGTGACGAGACATCACTCTACTGAGCGCGCTACAGGGGCCAAGAGTGAAGCGAGTTTCAGGTGCGGAACATAACATTGATAACATTGGGGAGAAGACAAGGGCACCGACAAGGATTCCCGGATAACGGCCGACTTAGCCCGGCCTTATGCCTTGGCAACTCATCACCATCCCAATGTTGTCTGGCGATGAACCAATCGCGGCACGGAATCTCCAATGTGCCTGTTTTAACGAATAACCCATGCGTACCATGAAAAACCAAACTCGCCTCCTGTTGATGGTTTGCCTGAGCATCTCCACAGCCAGCATCAAGTCTTTCGCCTACGGAGGCGGCGGCGGGGGTGGCAGCAGCTGCAGCGAAGTGACCTTTTCCGAGGAAAGTCCAGTCCGCGATTCGGTAGTTCCGTCTCTGGATAAATTCTCCATCGTGGTGAGCCAGAATGCCGATCTCGGCACTCTGGTCATGAAAGTTAATGGTGACCAAGTAAACCCTGTCATCAGTACCAAACGTTCAGGCGACTCGCAGCTTGAAACCACCTTCGCCACACCCATCAGAACCCCCGGCAAGGTGCGGATCTCGCTGAAAGCCATGAGCAAAGATGGCTGTGACAGCTTTCAGCCCATTTATATTGAAGTCAAACCCTGATTGATGAGCCGGAGGTTTCTGACGTCTGATTGCCCGGGACGTGATCTTGCCCGTCAATCCGAGCCCAGCCGGATTCTGGTTGTCCGGAAGCCTCTATGAAACGCTTCGTATCCGTCAACGGTGTTCGGTTACACATCATTGAACACGGCAAGGGGCCGCTGGTTGTGCTGCTGCATGGGTTCCCCGAGTACTGGTATGCGTGGCGTTTTCAGCTGCCGGCGCTGGCCGAGGCCGGTTACCGCGTCGTCGCTCCGGATCTGCGCGGGTACAACCTCTCAGGCAAACCCACGGGAGTCGGTCAGTACAGGTTGCCGTTGCTGGTCGAGGATGTGAAATGCCTGATTCATGCACTTGGTGAGGAGCAAGCCATTGTGGTGGGGCATGATTGGGGTGGAGTGATTGCCTGGCACCTCGCTGCGTTTGCGCCCGACATGGTCAGAAAACTGATCATTCTCAACGCTCCCCATCCCCAACGCTATCTGGAAGAAATCAAAACAGTCCGGCAACTCCTGCGCTCGTGGTATGTGCTGTTCTTTCAGCTGCCGTGCTTGCCTGAGCTTTGCATCAAATGGTCGGGTTTCGCCGGGCTTGGCCACCGTCTTCGTACTGAACCCTTGCATGCCCAGGCCTTTGACGAGGCGACCATAACCGCCTACCAGCAAGCTTTGGCCCAACCAGGAGCGCTCACGGCTGCACTGAATTACTATCGTGCCGGGTTTCGCTCTCTCGTCGCTGGCCAGAGTCAGCCGATGAGTTCCATTGAGGCCCCCACCCTTGTTATCTGGGGCGAGCAGGATCGCTATCTCGGATTGGAATTATTGGATGGATTGGAACGGCGTGTCAGGGAGCTAACCATCAAGCGGATTCCGGATGCCAGTCACTGGGTCCAGGCGGAAGTGCCGGAACAAGTCAATGCGATCATGTTGAAGTTTATGGGCCAGCCACGGAAATGAAGTACGCACTGTTTATCCATTGAGTGCTTCGCTCATTTTGCACATCAAGCCGTGCCTCGGCTCGAACTTTCTGGATGATTTCATTATGTTCGTCGAATCGCGCCATCTCTCAGGCACCCTCTTCAAGGAACTGGCGGATATAGCGCTCGACAGTTACTCGACCTGTTTAAGCAGTCAGTCATACGGGGGGGGCTGTGCCATCGGCAGTTCGTGGGGGGTAGATCGGATTTCATTACACAGCCATGATATTCTAGATCATGGCTGTTTATAAGATCATTGACGATTGCCATACGTTGCCCAATCGGCGAGGAAACGGGCAACTCAGGCGAGAGGTCTGGGTGGACGCAACCACCGACCAAGTGACGAGGTACAACTTGGCCTACATCAACCATAACCTATATGGTCTCGACAATGGACGTGTTGTTGGTTACGACAACGCCCATGGCTATCATCATCGTCATTTCAAAGGATCTGTTGAACCCATTGA
>SXGU01326153.1_pt1 | contig 15536 bp, 19 predicted proteins | sample 3174531 | NCBI WGS metagenome assembly SXGU01 (sample SAMN11356863, study PRJNA531348) | freshwater metagenome | isolation source: freshwater sample F1-140 | place: China: Fuxian Lake, Yuxi | collected 2017-12-25
GATCACTGCGCGGCGAAACAGCCGAGGCCATTCGGTTGCACCAAACTCTGCCGGCCGTCGCGCCGGCCGTCACCAACGCAGTCCAACCGCCGCCACTATTGCTCGCGCATACTTGGGAGAACGACGCCGACATCACCGGTTGGTGGCTGAGTGAAAAGCTCGATGGCGTGCGTGCCTATTGGACCGGCCACCAATTCCTGTCGCGGCAGGGCAACGTGTACCACGCTCCTGCCTGGTTTACGGAGGGATTGCCGAATATCCCGCTGGATGGTGAACTCTGGATCGACCGCAAAGCATTTCAACGGACGGTCAGCATCGTGCGTCGGCATGACCAGAGCGACCACTGGCGCGACGTGCGGTTTGTCACTTTTGACGCTCCGGCCGCAAAGGGTGGCTTTGAAACTCGGCAGGCGTTTCTGGAGACGACACTCTGCGAGCACCAACCACCGTTCGCACGAATGCTGCACCAAGATCGCTGCCGAGGCATCCATCATCTCCGCGATGAACTGCACCGAATCACGTCGCTTGGCGGTGAAGGGCTGATGCTGCGTCAGCCCGGCTCGCGTTACGAAGTGGGCCGGTCCAGCACACTGGTCAAGGCGAAGCTGCTCCTGGAACTGGACGCCCAAGTCGTGGAGCACCTCGCCGGCCAAGGTCGTCATCGTGGCCGGATGGGAGCGCTGCTGGTCCAGCTTGCGAATGGTCTCCGCTTCAACGTGGGGACCGGCTTCACTGATGCCCAGCGTGAGACTCCGCCAGCGGTCGGCAGCGTCATCTCCGTCCGCTACCAGGAACTCACCGATCGTGGCGTGCCCCGCTTCCCGTCGTTCGTGGGTATCCGTCGCGACGTGACCTCGCTGGTTGCCGAGTGACGGCTCAGAGCTGACTGCTACTTGCATCACAGCCGCCGCGTGGCGGCTCGTTTCGTTTCTGTCCCGCTTCAATTCCAAGGAGTCACCATGCCAACGCGCCGCTTTGAGTACATCGAAGGAAACTCTGCCAAGTTCTGGGAGATCACCACCAACAACCGCGAGGTCACTGTTCGCTACGGCCGCATCGGCTCGAACGGACAGACCCAAACGAAATCGTTCACGTCCGACGCCGCTGCCAACACGCACGCGTTGCAACAGATCAACTCGAAACTCGCCAAGGGCTATCGCGAGCTGGCTGTCGCGTAAGCACTCCCGCCAAATCCGCTTGGCCGCATGGAGGCGGCTCGGCGGATTCGGAGTCAATTCATAAATCATTCACCAGGAGAACATTCATGCCCAGAGTCCTCAATCGTCCCGCCGCGACTCGGCCATCACGCACCCCGGCGGAACAGCTCCGTGCCACGATGGCTGCTCTGCGTGTCACTTTCTGCTGGTTCGGGGTCCGCAAGTCGTTGACGCCGGAACAAAGATCGCAGGCTGCGGAGAGCTTCGGAGCCGAAGGACAGTTCCTCTCCGCCGGCAAGAAGCTGCTCGACACCAAGCATCCCGCCTACCGCACGTTGGGCGGAGTGAAGCATGCCATCGTGACCTACTGGCGTGGGGTGTCCCTGCCATTTCCGGAGCCCGGCATCCGGCTGATTCGCCAACAGGATGTCAGCGCGGTCCAAGTGCAACTCACGAGTTTGAAGGCCGAACTCGCCGAAGCAGTCGAGCAACTCGATCAGCAGTTCGAGGCACTCAAGGCCACGGCCCGCGAGCGGCTCGGCAGTTTGTTCAATCCGACCGACTATCCCGATTCGCTGCGCAGCTTGTTCGACGTGACTTGGGAATTTCCCAACGTCGAGCCGCCGTCCTACCTGCAACAGCTCAGCCCCGATCTGTACCGGCAAGAATCACAGCGAGTCTCCGCGCGGTTCGACGAAGCCGTGCAGCTCGCAGAGGCTGCATTCATCGAGGAGATGAGTCGGCTCGTGTCGCACCTCACCGAACGTATCAGCGGCAATGACGACGGCCAGCCCAAGGTCTTCCGCGACTCGGCGGTCGAGAACATTCGCGAGTTCTTCCAGCGCTTCCGAGAGCTCAACGTCCACTCGAACGAGCAACTCGACCAGCTCATCGGGCAGTCCCAGCGCATCCTGGATGGTGTCGAGCCGCAAGCATTGCGCGACACCGCGCAACTCCGCCAGCGCGTGGCCAGCGAAATGTCTGTCGTGCAGTCGGTGCTCGATGGTTTGCTGATCGATCGACCGCGCCGCGCCATCCTGCGCCGGCCTCGCTGAAGGAGGCCGTCATGCAGCTTGTCATTGAACCGGCCGGAGATGTGCGCTGTGTGTATGACGAGGCGTTGCCGCTCGCCGAGTTTGGCCGGCTGACCATCGCGCGCGGCTCGCACGTCGAGCCGAATGCCGCTGGCCTTTGGACCGCTGCCCTGGCACCGGTCGGCGGTCCCTTGCTTGGACCCTTTGCCACTCGCTCGGAGGCACTGACCGCTGAGCGTGATTGGCTCGAACACCACTGGCTGAGCCACGGAGTAAACGTGGATTGAACCCGGATCGGACTGAGCACTCCCTGTCTTGATCCGTGTGACTGCGTGCCCATCCGTGGCTCGGCCATTTTCATCATCGCGCCTCGCGCGTGCGGGGCGGTTGCCTTCGTTTGCGACCGCCCCGTTGTGGGCTGTCGCTGTCTCTCCCAAGGAGTCTGTGACATGTCCCAACACGAACTGAACCGCGAGATCTCCCGTGCCACTGGCGAGTCGATCAACACGATCGCCGGCATGGGCTTCGTCGAGCTGCGTCCCATTCCCTTCGAGCGTGAACCGCTCACGATGGATTGGGACGAACATGACCTCGATCGCAACGTCGCCGTCATCCCGCAGCGCCGCCGCAGGAAAGCGGCGTGAGTGCGACTCGGCTTTCCAAACCAATTCACCCCGGCCGGAGGACTTTTCATTGATCACTCTGACTCGACAACTCGTCAAGCAACTGCGCGGTATCTTCCGAAGGATGCTGCCGCGCTCACCCAGCAAACAGGATCAGACCGTGCAGTTCGTCAGCGACCGCGATGGCCTGCGCGTCCGTTTGCAAACTCGCCTCGGTGCGGCGGAGTACCGCCTCGACGGCGCGACTCAGGCCGATTCATTCGCCGTCACGCTCGATGCTCTCAGCGTCTGTGAAGGGACTCGTCCCGGTGAGCAGGTCACGCTGGAGGTCCGGGGCAGCGACATCGTGCTGCGCTGGGAGGATCGGTCAGTCCCGCGCTCGATCATCGTGGAATCGCAGCCGACGGGGCCGGACGCGCCGGCATTACCCACGCAGTTCGCGACAAACCCGCCGCAACTGCTCACCGCTTTGAAGGACGCGATGGAGACGACCGAGCAAGATCCTCGCCGGTACGCGCTCCACTGCGTTCAACTTCGCGGTCGCGACGGCAGCCTGATTGCGACCGATGGCGGGCAGGTTCTCCAGCAGAATGGTTTCGACTTGTCTTGGGACGGCGAAGTCCTGGTGCCCCGGACAAACGTGTTCGCCAGCCGCGATCTGCTAGTGGATCAGCCGGTCGAGATCGGCCGCACGGATAATCACGTCGTCCTTCGCGTCGGGCCGTGGACGCTCTGGCTCAACATCGAGAAGAACGGACGATTCCCCAATACGGACAGCATCATTCCGGACGTGGCGACGGCCACAACTCGGCTCGCGCTGCATGAAGGCGACGCTGCGTACCTGCTCGACGTGATGCCACGGCTTCCCAGCGACGATGACACGAATGATCCCGTGACGCTGGACCTCAACGGCCGCGTCGCGGTGCTCGCGAAAGCGGTTGGCGATACTCCGATCACGCAGGTCGTGCTGAGCAACTCGCGGCGCACCGGTGCGGAACTGCGATGGCAAACCAATCGCAAGTTTCTCGCCCGCGCCATGCGGTTGGGCTTCCGTGAGGTCAGCCTGCACGGGGCTGAATCGCCAGTCGTCTGCCGCGACGAGCATCGTGCTTACGTTTGGGCGCTGCTGGAAGCCGACAAGGCTCTGGCTCCAACCGACGACATGGTCCCGCTCAATTCTCCCGTTTCTACCGTGGCGACAATCGCACAGCGACATCGCATTCCTGCTCCGCGTCGTCACCACCAACCCACCGAAAGGACACCGACTCGTATGTCACACAATCGCATCGCCGCGACGCTGGCCGGCTCAACGCAGCCAGCCAACGACACGGCACAACCGCATGTCGAACCCAACAACTCCGCTGCCGAACAATCCACGAGCTTCGGCACTGTGCTGCGCGAGGCGGAGTCCGTGAAGACTTCACTCCGCGCGGCGCACTCACAAGTGACCCGGTTGATTGCCGCGCTGAAGCGGCATCGCCGCCAGTCGAAGTTGGTGCAGAGCACGCTGTCATCGCTCAGGCAGTTGCAGACTCTCGACGTGTGAATGGTTTTCCGAGTCTCACGGCTCGGCCAACGCCATGCGGTTCTTCGCGGTTCGTGGGCTGGCTGCCTCGTGAGCCGTTCGCACTTCTGGGCGGCTGGGCGGATGCCAAGCCGCCTGTTTCTTTCACACTCGGAGGCAGGAGCATGAGTGCCCGCCAAAAACTGAACCGAGCGCATTTCAAATGGGCGATCCTGCTCGGCTTCTTTGTGGGGTGGTTGTGCGATTCATTCGGCGCGTTCATCGTGGCGACGATCTTCTTCGTCGCCACGGCCTGGTACGAAGGCGATATCCGCGCTGACGTGGACTACCAGTATCCCGCGCCACCAATCCCACCCAAGCCGCGATTGCCCGACCATCAAAGTCGTCCATGCCGGACACGTCGTCGCCGGTCGCGCCGCTGAAGACAACGTCGGCGTTGGTCAGCGCTTCGTCAAATACCCCGTACCACTTCTCAAGGAGTCCGCTATGCCTCTGAAATTGAACGTCGGCCTCTCCCGAAAAATCGGCGAGGCTAACTACGGCTCGCGCGGTGCGACCGTGAATTTGGAGTTGGAAGTCGATTCAACCCTCGCCTCAGAACCAGACCGTTTGCAGGAACGCATCCGCGAGCTGTTCTGCTTGGCGAAGGCGTCGATCGACGAGGAACTGCATATCGAACCAACGCAGCCCACAGCCAACGTGCAGCACTCGACCGGGCAAGCATCCACGACGACTCGACAACCACATGCCAACGGTCGCAATGGAGCGTCCCGCGGCACGGCAACCGGATATCGTTCCAACGGCAACGGTCGGCAGACCACGAACAATCCCCCGCCCGCCACGACCTCGCAGATCCGTGCGCTGCACGCGATCTCCAACCGCTTGGGTCTGAACCTCGAAGCCGTTGTGCAAGACCGCTTCAATCTCGGCGACGCAGCAGTGCTCACCGTTGCCGAAGCCAGCCAATTGATCGACGAGTTGAACGCCACCAACACTGTTGCCGCCGGAGGTCGCCGATGATCTCACTATTCGCCGAACCGCGTGCAAGTCCTGCGGTGAGTGTGTCGCCCGCTGCTGGCTCTTTGTTGAATGCAGACACACCTCGCGAGCGGGTCCGTGATTATGTGAGCTTCTCGGCACTGTCGCTGTTTCAGCGCTGCTCGCTGCGCTACCACTTTCGGTACGTCGCCCAACTTCCCGAAGAGTCCACCGCCGCCAGCCTGGTCTTCGGCCGAGCGATCCACCGAGCGATCGAGCACCACTTCACGGAGCTGTTGGCCGGCAATGCACCACCCGAGCTCGACGCCATGCTTGCTGAGTTCAATTCAGGCTGGAACGAGACGCCCGCTGAGCAAATCGCATTTCCCAAAACAGCTTCACGCGACGACCTGACCCAACTTGCGACTCGCATGTTGGCGGCGTTCCAAGACAGTGACGTGTCGCAACCGCGTGGTCACATTCTTGGTATCGAGGAAGAACTTCGCGGCCGGGTCATCAAAGACGCACCTGATCTGCTGGCGCGGCTTGACCTCTTGCGCGAGGTGGATGGCACGCTCATCGTCTCGGACTTCAAAACGTCAAGGAGCGCGTGGTCGGCCGACGCTGCTGCCGACGCTGCGGACCAACTGCGGTTGTACTCATTGCTGGTGAGCCAGCGGTTCCCCGGCTTAAAGATTCGCTTGGAGTTTGTCGTCCTCTCCAAAGCGAAGAAGGTCGTCATTACTCGCCACGATGTTGCCATTGATGCCGCGCGAATTGAACGAACCAAGCGGATCGCGCAGCGGGTCTGGCAGGCGATCAAAGCCGGCAACTACTTTCCATCTGTGTCGCCCCTTAACTGCGGGACTTGTCCGTTTCAAACCGCATGCCGCAATTGGACGGGGTAGGTCTTCGGCCGTTGACTGCGCGTCGCTTCGCTCGGCCCGCTCGCCGATCTCCGCTTGTCATTCACAGACAGCGGAGCGGCGAGCGGGTTCGAGTGCTGGCTCAAAGTTGACACGCTTTTGTTTAGCTATCAGCAACACAAGACACGGCATTTTTGCGTGTTGAAGTCAATGTTGGTTTTGTGGAAACGACCTGTTGGATCGAGGTTGATTCTTCGGAATTGACCGAGAAAACGAGGTGTTTGTGACGATCAGTGCATGACGGCGATTGTGCTATTCGCGTTCGATTTCATCACATCGGCGGCAGCCTGGAAAGAACACTGGACCAGCCGCGCGCTGACGGCCACCGCGCCCACGAAGGCGGCCTGGCCGAGCGTGTTGGGGAAGGCCAACTGGCAGTCCACCAGTATGTCATGCGGCAAGAACTGGCCCGCGTCATCGACCGTCGTGGCGGCGTCCGAGAGCGGGTAAGCCCGCACCGCGTTGCCCGCGTACCATTCGTGGTTTCGGATCATTAGCTGCCTCCCTCACAATCAAGCGGGAAGCCAACGGTCACGCAGTCCTCCTGATACTCCGGATCTTCGGGGACGGCCACGCCATCGACGGTTGCGGTGACGCAGGCGGTGACGCTCGTGGCTGGTCCAACGTAGGGCACGCTGATGCGGAGCCGCATCGTGGCAGTTTGGCCGGGATCGACGTAGTCCCAGAAGCCGACGTAGGCCCCGTCCACGAGCGCGATCGGGCTGGGCTCCAGGCCGCGATCGCCGGAGAGCAGCACTGAGCCGCAATCGACCGTCGGCGCGAGCGCGGCTGCCGGCAGGTCCGGTGGAAACTTCTGATTGTTGACTGTGACGCGCAACCGCAGCTCGACGTTGAGCGTGCAGTCGCCCGAAGCGTTGCAGACGGCGGCCAGCAGCTCCACCTTGTTGCCGTTGTGCGGCAGCGCCTGCACGGACAGGATGCGGTTCTGGCGGCACGCCTTCGACTCCTCGAAGCGGAGGATATTTAGCGCGAGCTGATCGCGCGTGGCCACGGCCCGCTGCCCAATCTCTTTGTAGGTCTGCCACACGCGCCGCAACCCCTTGTAGACGCGAACGTAGTCGTCGCAGACGCAGCACGGGCCGCAATCGTTGCCGATTTGCAGCGTGGCCGGTTCGAGCGCCAGCAGGTTTCTGGCTCCGGGCACGGTGTTCTGCGGCTGGCGGACCCAATAGCAGCCGGTGGCGCTGAGCAGGAAGCGGCCGTGCTCGTCGGGCCGCTGGCCGTTGATCTCGCGAATCACGATGTCGGGCGACTCGCAGCCGGGATAGCGCCCAGGCCGGAGCCGGGCGTGGCCGAGAGCGTCAGCTTGGTGACCCGCTGCAAGCCGCTGAGCTTCGTCTCGTCGGGCGTCAGCACGGTGTTGAAGCCCGACAAGAGGCGGACGTGGCCAGCCAACTGCACGAGGCCGACCCGCAGACTTTGGACGCGGGACGGCAGCGGCTCGTAGGTGCGGGCGTCGAGTTCGCCTTGCGTGGGCTGGATGCTGGCCGGGAACGCGATCGCGTCTTCAGCGTCTTCAAACGCGGTGTGCTGCACGAGGCGGCAGATCGCCGAGTCGGTCTGCCACTCATGGATGCGGAGCCGGTCGCCGAAGGGCTGCGTTAGGTAATTGTTCCCCGTGGCTTGGCGGGAATCGAACACGATCGTGTCCGTCGCGTCGGTGACGATCACGTCGGCAGCGTGGGTCGGTGTGTAGTGGGGCGGTTGCTGCTTAGATCGGAGCTTCAAGCAGCAGAATTATTAGCGGCCGTCGCCTCGGTTAAGTTTGGTTCCAAAATAGTGACAAGACGACTTCTGCCCGGAAGCTGTTCGATATTTACCAGCCCAGCCTGCTGCAAAGCACGCAGTGCCTTTCTGACCGTCTGGGAGTTGGCAATTCCGAATTGCTTCATCTGCCTGGCTGAAAGCGAAAGTCGTTCGCGCGTCCGCCGAAGTCCCGCAAGGTGGAACAACATCAATCCAATCAAGACTGGCGACTTACCGGGGAGGTTAGCTGCTCGAATCAGCCAGGACATTGGGATTGGACCGAGGATGAACTTGCCGACTTGGCGATTCGGCGCTGGCTTTGACGATGTGGGAACAATCTGTGTCGGCGCTAGTCTGAACGATTCCAAATCTTCTGAATTCATGGCACTACCATTTAAGACTCATTGACCAGACGTATGAAGAGATTGGACGGGGTGACATTGCAGTAGTGAGGTGCCCGACATCCCAGTGTGGGGGTACCCTATTACTCCATCAACAGGGTCGTGCCCCCGTGTAATGTCCGCAACGATTCCAGTGACGCGGTCCCACATCCGCTTGCCACGCTCATCTGAGTAGCGGTTTGGCCATCTGACAATCTCCGCTTCGGACTTGAGACTGAAGCCATTCAAGACGATTTCTGACGCCTCACGCATAGCCCGTTGAGCCTCGGCGACGATGTGGTAAATGTCGTCGGACGGCCCCTCGACAAGCACAGCGTCGTGAATGGGGGCGCAGACCTGAATTCCTCGCTCAGTCATTAAGCAGCAAGCAAGGCGGAGCATTTCTGCGCCATTGGCTTGGCATGGGTAGTTTGCGAGGCTTCGAGAATTGACCTCAGCTCCCAAATGTACGCGCCAGCCAAACACGGTTTGGATGAAACCAAACAGCATTGCGTGATCGACCGCTGCCTGCGACCACTGCCAATAGGACGGGAATGCCTCACGATGTAGTCGCAGAAGCTCGCGAGCGACAATCTCTGGCTCATCAAGCGATTGAGCTAGAGACCGTTCAGCCATGCCATATTGCACTCCCAAGACACACGTTTTGAATTGGGCTCGCTCCCTGGGGTGTGAGTCCTTTGTCGCGTCTTTGGGGGCCGCACCGACTTGTTTTGCGAACGCTAAGTAGGGATCGCTTGATTGATAGGCAGCCATCATATTCCGATCACCGGATAAAGCTGCTGCGATACCAAACTCTTGTTGGCTCCAGTCGATGTACGCGATTGCTCGGCCTTCGCCGGGACGGATAAGACTTCTAAGCCAGCAGGATGGTCCGAAGATGCTTGCACTGTTGCTCGGCTGATTGCGTCCAGTTTTGGACTGAAAAGCCGAGAGCATACAACGGTTCCGGCCATCGCTGCCGACGGCCAAGTCTTCGAGCCGCATCTGGCCGAGAGTCACGCGTAGTTCGCGAATCGGACCTATGTGTGTTGGATACCGCCGAGACATCTCGCGAAATGTGTCGTCATCTAACGCGAGGTTGCCCGATTCAAGTCGCGGCCAGGGGATGCCGTGTTTGTAGAGGTAAGCGGCCCAGCGGTCTGACTTGAAAGTGTTACCGTCAAAGACGCCGTAGTCGCGATCCACTGCCGCGATCAAACGCTCCAACACTTGACTCCAGTGTTCTCGCAACAGCATCAACCAATTGACGTCAATCGGCGTTCCATTCCATTCGATTCTTGCCGCTGCCGACATGAAGCGTCCACGCAGGAGTGCTCGCGGCATGTCGATTTGTGGAAGCATCACCGGCAACAGTTGAGCCAGTGCGTCAACGTCTGTCCGGCAATAGTCCTGCAAGGCATCACGTTCGCTCTCGCAGTATGGCCCCCCGCGCATCGCCAGCATGCGCATCTCACCCTTCTCGGCGGCAGCGATTGCATCAAGTCCAAAGTAAGCCATCGCGCCGAGCAGGTTTTTTCCGCAAGGGAGCATCTTGCCGTTCGTCGCGACCCTGAACTCGACATACAAGTCGAGAACGCGTGCGGGAATTGGCCAGCCCAAGCGAAGGAAGCAACCGATTTCGGCGGAAGCATAATACCCGACGAACAGCGTTCGGTCGCTGACGTCGAACGGCACTTCGACGCGATTGCCGTCGAACCAAACCCGCAGACGCTGGCCTGAGAGAATTTCAAGCGCCGCCAAGCAGTGCGGTTGTGGCCGCTCACCGGGCGGTGCCTGAAACTCGAAGTCAATCAACCAGACTGCGGTGAATTGTTGCAGTTGGTCAGTCACACTTCACCCCGCAGCTTCCGGAGGATGATGTGGTCCAGCGAATCAATGAACCGGCCACGAAATGCCAATCGGAGAAGCTCCGGGAGCGTCAAGTCTGCGGGCCAAACGGGATCAGGCAGGTTGGCTGCCGCGACATGTGGGACATAGCAGCCAGCAGTCATGTCAGAGGCCACACGCAGCCAAGACTGCTCTGCATGGCGGGCAGCTTCCAATGCTGACTCATTCCAGCGGTTTGGCCGGCCGTCCGGTCCAGGAAGCGTGATAGGCCATAAAAATGGGACGGGAGAGTTGCGACTGATCGTGACCACTAACACGGTCGGTTGAACCTCGCCTGGGATCGCCGCGTGTAAGGCCGGCGCGACAAGATAGACCTCTTTCGACTCCTTGTCGGTCAAGCAGCCGGTGTCGAACCGCCACTCGCTGCCAGAACGAACGCGGACAAACTCATGCCGATTCGGTTTACGCACCGCAACGGTCGTGATGACAGCCTTTACTGCGGCCAACGCCGAGAAATTCTGTGACAGCCGCAATGATTCAACATTCGCGAATGGATCGGAGTTACTGCAATTTGGGGCCGGAGGAACATCCGAGACGTGCGATTCCTCAGAGTTGTTGGTGGGGCAAACGCCGTCCGAGACCGCTCCAAAAGTGGACTCCCCCCCTTGCGGTTGAAAACCGTCGCCAAAATGTCGGTTGCCGGAGTTGCTGTTCGAGTCTAAATTTTCCATCGTCAAAGCCTTTCTAATAGGGATGGTGGAGACACTCGGCATCAGCGTGTTGCTAGCGCGCTGATGCCTTTTTGTCTGCGAACTTTTGCAGACCAATCGCACTTCGCTTACGACGTCGGACGCGCTCGTCGGATAGATGCCAACTTTTTGCCAGCGGAATTGAAGCGAGCATCAAGCTCACGCTCAGCGACGTTATTGCGTGCCTGCTGACTAGCGGTGATCGTTTCGTTTGTTGGACCAATCGGGGCAGCGCTCAGTGCTTCAAAGAATTCCTTCAACGCGCTGCGAGAGACGTAGTGCCGCCCGCCAATACGCACCAAACGTAACTTGATTCCGCGAATACCCCTGGATGACCAGCGGATAAATGTGCTTGTGTGCGGCGGATCCGGAAGCTCTCGCGCCGCAACGCTGAGCTTCACCAAGTCTGAGAACGGGTCTGTCATGTTTCGCACCCTTTCGATGAGAATCGAGAGTCGTGCAAAACATAAAGGCTTACGCGCCGTTGAAAATTCCCACAACGACGGTGGATCTAAGATCCCGGCTTCTTCCCGGTTTTAGCAGACCGCGGACGGCCAACTTTCATTTCTACCGGCGGCAGACCATTGCAAGCGGCGTATTCATCAACGGCATCGCGAATACCTTCAAAGCCGCAACTGGGCCATTTTTCATCGGCCGGTAATTGAGCATTCTTTTCCTTCAGTGCAGTTTCGAGTTCTTTGTACGTCACTCCACCTTTGGCCAATTCGTACAACCAAGCATTTCGAACATCCGCCAAATTCTCAGACACGCTGCGGTCAAACTCGCACGATGTCACAGTAACTCGCAATTTCTCGATTACCGATTCGAGAAATTCAACTACGGGGAGCGCCGACACATCGCCACCATTGGCTATCTCAACGGAAGAGTGGTTGCTCGCGTCTGCTACCAGACCTTGCATCAAATTGCGAAGGTCAGCTTTGTTGTGAAGCAGTCGTCGCAGTTCCTCGATAGCTGCTACCAGTTCCGGGTCACGGTCGCTCGATTTACTTTGGAGAGCGCTATCGGTCTTGTGTGATAGGGCGATCTTAAGTTCGGGGAGGGTGATTGGTTTCGCCACCTTTGTTCGCTGCGTCTTATGGATGATTCGACGCAGTGCTCCAAGAGTCCTACCGAGATCGAAGATTTTCCGGAGCTCGCAATTTTGCGGAATTGCCATCTCTGAAATCTCACGGAATTCGTTAAGACGAAAACGCAATTCGCCAGGCTCGTCATCCAGTTGCCTTTCTGGTTTGGGCCAAATGTCCTGCTGACGAAATAGGTTTCGAGTCCGTTCCCATTCAGCGTAGTAGCGGTCAATGTCTCTCAAAAGTCCCAACAGCAGATCGAGAGTTACAGTCGGTACGTCGCGCCGAAGGCACGACAAGGATTCCGATAGCGTGGGGGTACAGCTCCATTGAGAAAAGTAACCAAAGTCAAATGCGGCTTTGGCTCGAGCGGGGTCGGTAACACGCTGAAGTTTTTTTGCGGGCATAGTCCTCTCTCACCTTATCCAAGCTGTGACATCGCAAGGTTCGCCTTCGTACGGTTCGCTTGAGCATATACTTGTGTTACGTCAACAGATTGGTGGCCCAAGACAACCTGGGCGACGTCCAGGCCGCATTGAGAACGCACCTGAGTTGCGCAGGTGTGTCGAAGTTGATGGGGATGCCAATGAGGCACCCCGACCTTTTTGATGCCGTACTCGATGGCTCGTCGATAACTGTCTCGATCATAGCGTTGGCGGGTCGGGCGTTTCGGTGACGATTCGCGTCGACGCTCTGCCTGGCTAGGGGTCATGGGCGTCTTTCGGTTTTGACGACGCTGTTCATTCCGTTCGCAAACTGCTTCCGCTGGACTGAAGCAGTAGGCATCGCGGTCGCGTTGCAACCAGGGTCGCAGAATCTCTTGAGCCTTCGGTCCCAAGAGAACTTCGCGGGCGAGGTCACGATAATCAGTCTTGTGGCGCTGCGGGCGGTAAATCCAAATGTCGCCTGACTGATCAATATCAGCCGGCCGCATCAGCACGACCTCGCCTGGCCTCATCGCCGTGAGCAACTGCAACTGAATCATGGCGGCAATTTGACGAGCAACGGCGGGCAATACGGCCTCGACGTGTTCAAGTGCAACTGGACGAACTGGCTCTGATTCACGAGCCGTGGTGCGTCCTTTCTTCAGTGGCGCGACGGCTTGCAGACTGTGGAGAACATCAGGTGGGACTAGTTCGTTCTCAACGCCCCATTTGAACATTCGGCGGATGCGATTCACACGATGGTTAATCAGACGACGGCAGAGTCCTTGATCCACCATACGCTGCCGGACGGCTTTCAGGGCGATCGGGCCGAACTCTCGAATCGAGATCCGCGAGTACAACTCACGAACCGGACGGAGAGCGTCCTTCATACAGGTGTACTCGCTGGTGGGCTTACCGTCGCGGGAGTAGTAGCCCTCCGCAAACCGGAGATAGGCTGCCATCAATTCGACGATCGAGAGGTTGCCACAGGCGACGACGTTTGGAAGTTGACGGCCATGCGATAGCCATTCGCAGACCAAACGATCGTAAGCGTCACGGCTGCTTGGCGAGTCGAACTCACCAAGGTAAAAGTCACGACCGTTGAGAGTCACGACAGCTTGGCCGGAGGGCTTGTGATGGCGATAGGAAGGAAGTCGATCGGACATGTGCAGTCACCTTTTGGGCTGAGAAATCCGGTAGATTACCGGACTTCAGCAGCTCTCGGTGCCGCACTGTCCAACGCGGACAGGTACGCAAGCAATGCGTTCGGCGTAAGTTAGAAAGTACACCCCGCTGGGCTCGAACCAGCAACCTTCGGTTCCGTAGACCGATGCTCTATCCAATTGAGCTAGGGGTGCGAACGGGGTTTCCCCCGCTGTTTTCGCAGTTAAAATCACTCACGCGGCGGGTTGGCACTTTTTCTTGGCACTAAATGGGCCGCGAGCTACGAATCCGGATTCTACCTCTTCCCCCGTCAGGGTAAAGCCATGCGAACCAAAATCGGCCGCCACAAAGGGAGTCGTAACAAGGGGTACTTCTATCGAACAGGCCGGGGTTGGTACACGAAGGAAAGCGGCCAATTCATTCCCCTGCTCGATGAATCCGGCGAACGCCTCCGCAACGAGAACGTCGAAGAGCGCATCATCTGCGAGTCATTTGCTCGCCAAACACTCGCGAAACCGGTGCCAACCGTCTCAGAAAGTGCCGACGATATGGAAGTCGGCCTCGTCTGCGGCAAGTACCTCGAACATCTCCGGATACAAGTCGGAGACGTGCCCCTCCAGAATCCGAAAGGTCTGGCGAAGACGTACATTGACCGCGGACAAACGCTGTTCGATTTCTGCTACGGGCTGCCTGGGGAATTCTTCTGCGGGGGTGATAAGGCGAAGCGTGAAACGAAGCAGGACGCCGACAAGAAACGCCTCCATGCGGGCTTTGGAGTAAAGCTCTGCTGCGATTTGACTCCGCAAGATATCGACGCCTGGCTCAAAGCGCATGCTTGGTCCCCTGGCGGATGGCGAACCAGAGTGCAGGCGGTGAAGCGGGCGTTCAATTTCGGTGTCGAACGCAAGTTGATCTCGGTGAGCCCGATCAAACGCTACAAGCTCCCGAAGTCCATCAGCCGGGTCACATACCTTACTCCCGATCAAGAGCAAGCGATGATCGCGGCCTCTAATCCGGCTTTCGCGATCGCTCTCAATGTGCACATTCGGACCGGTGCGAGATCCGGCTGCGAATTCGCGGCCCTGACGGCTCGGCATGTGCGCGATCACGACGACCGCATGGAATGGGTCTTCAAGCCCGAAGAGAGCAAGACGAAGAGACAACGCATCGTGAGGATCATCGATCCCGAAGTCCTCGCGTTAGTCCGCGCGCGGATTCAGGAACGTCGCAGTTTGACGTTGTTCCACAACAAGAGTGGCCAAGCGTGGAGCCGTAAAATGCTGTCGCAGAACTTCCGCAGGGTGAAAGCAAGAGTCGAGAAAAGTGGAATGCAATTCGACAAAGACGCCTGCATGTATTCTTGCCGCCACACCTACGCCAAACGAATCCTCGAAGGCTATTGGACCGGGAAGCCCGCGAGCATCAAGACGCTAGTCTAGTGCTTCTGAGTTGTGGGAACTTATTTCAGAGACTGGTGTCTGATGCTCCAACCACGGAGGATCAGTTCCATGCGAGTTGCGAAGGTCATCACTTTGACGGACGAAGAACGAACGACGCTGACGAAATGGTCGCGCGGGCGAAGCACTCCGGAACGACTGGTGCTGCGGGCGAAGATTGTGTTGGCGGCAGCGGGCGGACGGCGCAATGACGAGATTGCGGTTGAGTTGAAGTGTACTCGGCGCACCGTCGGAAGTTGGCGGAACCGCTTTGTCGAGCAGCGTCTGGAAGGGATACAATGGACTTCCCCCCGTTTTGCGGGCGCGTAGATAAGCGCGTAGAGTGCGAGACGAGGAGCGAGCAAGATGCGTCAGCGACGGAAGTTTACCCGAGAGTTCAAAGTGGAGGCCGTTCGGTTGTCGAGGCAACCGGGTCGAA